>JGI24158J21664_10005700_pt1 | contig 16312 bp, 12 predicted proteins | sample Ectturendosymbi3_FD_21664 | JGI IMG/M metagenome (IMG submission 21664)
AATTCATAATTTCATTTATTAATCCTACCCATTATTGCACTAACCAAACCTAACTACATACCAATCCTAATCTACAAACCAAAACAAAACAGCATTCGAAACAACACACTGGCTTGAAATATGTCATTTATATTGAAATGACTGACAAAAAAGTCAGTCTAACAAGTCAGTGTTACAAAACAACGATTTTGCATATCATGTTTAAGAACGAAAAGAGCTATCTGGCCTGGTATCATTCAACAACCAGTCAATGCACTTGCAGGCTCACGTAGAATGCGGTGTGAAGACTGCGAGGCCTGGTGTAGACTACAGTTCACATTAAAAGAGCTAGAGTGCTCTAGCTAGTCTAGACTACACATCATAGTAGGCCTACACTAGCTACCGTTAGTCCAGGTATAGGTACGCAGCAAATAACGTCTTGAATATGTAGGCTACTGAAAGAGTCCTATCCTGCCACGTCAAGAACAGACCCATGCTGACAAGCTTGGCCTGTCAGTGTCCAATTAGCAGATTAAGAGAGGGAATGGAATTACATTACGGTGCAGAGATTACACCATAGATAGACAGACTCGGAGTCATGGCACAGAAGGCTGAAAAGATGCTTCTGAAGATAATGAATGTATGATTGTGCAATGTGCAACTTTTTCCAAAAGTCTGAATCCTTGAAACATCGATAAAACCGTTTCGGATATAGGGATCCGTATCCGGTTACCGTTTGAAAGCAGTTTTTCCGTATCCGGTTACCGTTTGAATTTTTCCGTATCCGGTTACCGTTCGGATATCCGGATCTGTATCCGGTTACCGTTTGAGAGCAGATATCCGTATCCGGTTGCAAACTCACTATCCTGCCGGATATCCACCCGGCAAACCGGATAGTGATCATCTCTGTAGCACGGGAATAAGTTTAACCATTGAAAATGTTTGGACTTAGTCCTTGACCTGAATTATTTTTCTTTTTCTCACCCTTACCCAAACACTGTCCCGACATACTTACCTAAACACGTGTTCCTAAGCCCTGATAATCAATTTTGTCTGCGTATTTGGTATGTAGAATATTACTCTATGCATGCGTACATGGTGTGGAGTCAGAAATTTCGCAAGTCAGAAATTTCGCTTGACACCGGAGTCAAAAATTTGTGGAAAACTGGACCCGGATTCACTTTTCGATTTCGGCAGTTGCAGGAGTCTGCGAGGTCATTTCTTGTAAAAACATGGGTAAATTTCGGTTAGATCGATGGTAATCGGATTGTGAACAGGAGTCGGCTTCTCAATTTTGAAAATTGTCGGACCCGGATTCAAAAATTTTGGAACAGGAGCGGAACCGGAGTCTGCAAAAGTGGCCACCTCTCCATTCTCTCTCTGGTGAGAGCTGACCCACAGTTTGACATTCTTAATGTTATGATTTGTTGTTTGTCAGCAGTGCTCTCACTTTTAGGGATTTTGTCCCTAGATTGGAACTTTTGACCTTTTTTAGGGATTTTCGGAAAAGTATGAAAATGTATGAAATAATCTATTTCAGTTTATTTTGCAAATCATATTTGTTCTATTTTTAACATTTATCATTTTATGCTGGACCACCACAGATTTGGGAATTTTGTAGTACTGTTCAGTTCTAGGAATTTTTGGAGTTGCATTTGAGAGCCCTGTTTGTCAGTGAAAACTAAGTTGATTATTCATATGTTTGTGGTTCAGGTTGGTTGAATAGGTCTGGGTGTGAAATGGTTTCAACCAAAACAACTCATTCATTTGTTGACTGCACTGAATATAGTTGGAATAAAGATTTGTCTAGGGATGAAAGTACACCGAGACCGAAAGTCCAAGAACCTCGAGATGAAAAGGTTAGCTCATGCATATGTTTTACATGTTGAAGGGCTTGTTTGATGAAATTTTATGATTTGATGTGGTACTCACTCTCCACTGAAGGATCCTATTTTGAATTAGGCTATGTATGCAAATTTCGCATTTCTGGTAGGGTAAGCTTATAAATCAGGGTTGCCAAATTGGCTTTTTTGACGCCAAATTTCACAAATTTGGATTTTTTTACAGGTCGTTGGCATCAAAAAATTGTTTGGCTTTTTGGCTTTTTTTTCTTCAATATTTGGCTTTTTATTAGAGGCAGGTCACTCATGCTCTCAGACTGGTGTTTTGGCTTTTTAAAGATCTTGCTGAAAAGTGGTAGTTAAGACTTAAGTCGGCAAAAGTGATGCACTATAAGTGGCTGAATTTCAGATTGCCATGAGCATAATCTGTCACAGTGCTGTTCGCTCCGTTGACCACATTGGAGAAATTATGGTAGCACATTGAAATGGCAGCAATTTTATGGTTTTTAACAATTTGGCTTTTTTTGGATATGGTTTGTTTTTTTTCTCAAAATATGTCTGGCAACCTTGTTATAAATACAAATAGCAAGTATCATACAAACATGAGATTTTTACTGAGCAACCATGCAATTTTATCAAAATTGTTTGGTTTAAACCAGCAAAAAAGTTTCGTTTAGGCTGTAGAATGATTTGATGATTTGATTACATTTAATTCACTGAATTTGAATAATTGAAATACACTATAGTATACCTAGTATAATAAGACAATGGACAAATGCAATATAAAAACAAGAAACACAATGGGTGCTCTGTAGAAAAACGGGTATCCATCAGTAGTGGATTTTGGTTGCAGTTATAAAGTGATGTGGACAGACTACGGAGCTATGAAAATGGATACTTTATGGTGAGTAATGACACCACAACTGTAGTAAAATAAAAACATTGCTTGTTGCTATCCTAGAATTTGTTTCAACCACCATGATCAACCCTCTCAGACCAATATTATTCCATTGGATAATTTGGAAACAAGATCCCGTGGGACCCAAATTTGGGTTTCAACACACTTGTGAAAGAAAATTGAAACATCACAACTTTTTATCATTTTGTGTTCAGGGCAAAATTATGTGAAATTGCAATGAATGACAAATATTTTTTCTATTATATCTTTACCTTTATTTATTGTGTAACCAGGTATTTTTCTATTCTGGTTATGTCATCACATATCCGTTAGTGATATCCACACTGATGGACGTCTGTTCTTTACATTATGCCACAGATTTGTAGATCAGTTATACTGTACATAAAAAAGATGAAGAAAAAGTGCTATATGAAGAAGAGGGTCATGCACATAGGTGAGAGAAACGAGTGTCAGTGAAGGTTAGGAAGCAGAAAGTCATACAGAATGCATATATAATATATTCCAATAAGGTTTAAACCAGTGGTTCTTAACCTTTTCTCTGCCACGCCCCCCTAAAGTAATTTTCCTATGGCTCACGCCCCTCTTACTTCAAATAAGTTGTAAAAACCAATGAATTTCTTGGTGAATTTGTTTAATTTTTTTAATTTTAAGGTTTTGTAACAGACACTAAGTCCATAGAGTACAAACACACACTGTCTGCACAATGCAGATTGATAAAAACAGACACACCATAACAATTCATGGCGAGTTTGGAGGTAGAACAACAGGGTTACAGACACTTTCCTAACACTATTGTTCACTAACCCGTAACACTTAGTACAACACTGCATCCAGAGTAAACAACTGCATCCAGAGTAAACACAAGGTCCAACCCTGGTCAAGGGCCAGATGAAATACGGAAGTATTGTGGCATGCACATGCCCTCAGACAAACACGCAATGTCCGAGCACTCACTCACAAAGTAAAATGCCGTTGTGTTGTCCAAAGAATAAGGACGAATACAAACAATCTGACTGCATCATAGCATGCAGCCGTACATTGTTAGACTTTCTGCATCGTTCAAGAAAGTGGTGCACATTTTTTCACAATAAGGAAATGTTGCATTGAACCTGATGACTACTAACACTCACTCGCCACGAAAGGTTTCATAATGCCCTGCACCCAAAATTATAGGCCACTGATTTTTTTACAATTTTGGCCAATTTATGGTGCAACATTATTTTGCAGCATTAGATGAAAAATGCTTTCTTTGAAGCGACATTGTACAAGATTTACCCATACTCACTACTCACAGATATGCATGTTCCCACACTAGCCCGCATGACTTATGTGTTGCGGTTGCTTGTTCTAGACTTGTGCGAACCTTTGCCAATTCTGTTTGTTTTATTCACTCTGCATTGCTTTGCAACTGCACACTACTTCGCAGAGCAAATACAGGTTGCTCCAACTAATTTCATATCGGTTAAACCAATGGTTCCCAAACACATTCGAGACGTTACCCTAATGAAGATAGTGATTATGTCTTATTATCCTTAATGTTTCGCGGTTATCGCTCATAATACAAAACCACATTGTGGTTTTGGTTCCGCGCTAACCCCCAAAAATCACATATTACCCCCAGGGTAATTTACACCACTTTGGCAACCACTGGGTTAAATGCTATAACCGTGTTTTCATATAAGATTCCAGAATCTCAAAACATTCAAATGTGACAAAAAATAGTATGGTAAATCGCATAAACTAGATATTTCAATAGAAATGTTATTTTAATTTTTAGATGTAAACATTTACTCCGCGCCGCTTAAAGTGAGTGAATGACATGGTTCCGAGATTAAGCAGCTGAGTGTCGCCATTGAGATGGCCAGAAAGCAAGGTTAAAATTTGTCTTTGACCAAGAAGTCGACATCGCATGGTGTCCTGTAGCTTCCAAGCCACATTTAAAAACTTATTTTCACATTCAACGACAGTCTGGCTCAAGTGCAGTTGAATCTTCATAAATATACATTGTCACATCACAGAAGAACACGGTGGGAGTTCTGTAAAAAATTAGTACCATGTGGGTGTACAGCTGCATTGCAGAAAGCTCGTCGAATTACAGAAAGCCAAAGCGGCATCGCACGCTGCGCGGAGATGTGTCAAACACGACAAGGGCACTTATGTTATTGTTAAAGGGGCTTGGCATACCGACTCAACAGCCCCTAGTTGTGTCTCTGAATGTTTGCCTGCTGGCTCGAATTCGGCCTGCAAAATTTCAAGAAACTTAAACCCCGATTTCCTTCTCTGCTGGAACGAAACCAAATAACATGTAGAGGCACAAAATTACTGTAGCACTGGCATAACATTCAGAAGGGACACATTCCTGTTCAAAAACTTTCTATGCTGTAGAGCATGTAAGGGTTCTCGCCCCCTTAGAAATTTCTTGACGCTCCCCAGGTTAAGAACGACTGATTTAAACGATTCACGAAAAACATATTAGTTAATCAAGTTTATCACATACATAGGCCTGAAAATGAAAGCAAATCATATTGCCATGACATAAATTCATTTATCACACATCAATATAATATATATATATATACAAGATATGACATTTAGTTCAAATATGAGTCTTGAAAATGTCTATATCCTAGTTGAAATCCAATTGCTCTGTAACTTCCACAGTGACTGAGTGGCTTTATTAATTTATATAAATTCTATGTGCAGATAGTTTATTCTCGAAATGAACTTCTTAAACTTGTTCAAGATCATGAAATGTCAACTATCACCAAGTTTATTCCCCAAGCTGATGCAAAATATGGTAAAGTACTTGATTTTATTTTCTTAAGCAGCTTGGAGTGAAATAAATTTTGGGATGTTATTGTTCAAACAATGGCTTAAACATGGTTGTACAACATATGTGTAGATCGATCTTCTTCTGCTTACTCTTAAATTAAAAGTTTGGACAAATGTGGTCTTTTGAGTTACTTCCCTGTAAAAATCTGAAATATGAGAGAATATTTGTAAAATTTCATGTTAAATTGCTTGAGGTAGTTTTTGTAGCTAAATGTGTTTTTTCTTTAGATATTGGAAAAGGGAAATGCAAAGGCAAAGTTCATTGGAATGCTGACACTCATCTTCCATACATCGTCACTGGATACTTACGATGGTATTGCCAGCATAGCAAAGATAGACATCGGGAAAAGAAGTTGTGTAGTGAGGTGTTTGAAAATTTGTTTTATAGTATTCTTTTGCAATGATTAAACATATATAGTATTTTATTTGGTTTTAAGTCTATGTCTTCTTCTAGTTGAGTACTTAAGACTAACTGCTTGCTTCTGCATTTACCTTGAAAGCTGATAGTGCACTAATTTGCTTTTTTCTTGCTGCAATGCTAATTATCGCCAAATAAAATCAACTCAACTCACATAATACTTTTGTTCCATTTTGGTTAAGATGACTGACTTGTTGCAAAAAACTCTCGTTGCAAAACTACTGACTTTTTATTGTCAAACATCAACTAAAATTTAGAACAAAAGGCTAAGTCTTTCCAAGTCATATTAGACACAATAATACAACAACTAACCATTTGCATCTAATTGTTATTGTATTTCCTATACAAGATAAAATAGCATTGAATTTCAAATATTACAAGCTCAGGGTTCGTACGGAGTGTGGAAAAGTATGTAAACATTTTAGTCATTTTCCAGCCTGGATAAGTCTAGAAAAAACTTTTTTTGGTCTGTTAGTTTGGAAAAAGAAAATAATTTTCCAGACTTGATCTTTTGACATGCATAATTAATAATATTTTATTCAAAAATGATAATTTTACTTTCATTGTGTTAACTATTATTGTGCCTGTAGTTGACCTGGGTATGTCATTTGGAAAAGTTTAAGTCTGGAAAAAGTCTGGAAATTTACTTTAAAAATGGCCTAGGAACCTTGGAAGCTAATCTACTATTCTTTCTTGACTTCAAACTGAGTCTTCTGCCAAACATCCAAGTTTGCGTTTGGTTTGGACTAGACATTGGTTAGCCAGGATCCATTCATATGTCCGTGGCTTCCTGTGAGGCAACTGTTTACATAGGATTAATCAGGTTTTTTAAAGGAAAATGTTAGGTACCTGGTATGGACCTGTAGGGACCCGATTTCTCTGATTCTAAGGACCTAATGATAATTTTCTCAGATTCTAGGGACCCAAATCGGGTCCCTAAAACAGCTTAAAAAACCTGGATTAATTGATGTTGTTTGGCTATGCAAATATGAAGCATGATATCACTGGTCAATTTCACATCAATTAGTTTATAGAAATGTCAACTAAATAGCTCTAATGAAATGTTGACTTAGCAATAAAACAAATTTTGCATTAACACAAAGTGGTTATGCAGCAATCACTATTAAATGATGAAGCCAAAATTCGAGCTGAGACATGGTTTGTAAATCCAGATGATCTTTAGTAACCTGGTTTGTGACTTGTAGTAGGCATACTTCAGCCAATTTTTTAAGGCTAATTGTTGTGTAGCTTCCTCAGTTAACTGAAAAATTTGAATGCAAATACTTTCCATCCATTCAATAAGGAATGAGTTTCTGGCCCCACATAACTCAAACCAGCGTTGTTAAAAACTATCTTAGTCCAAATGTCATTGACCTGGCCATGGAGATACAAACTTTTACTGATAATAATTTACTACCATGGTTTTCACATATCCATTGCCCTCGCCTGATCCTCCCCATAGGTTTGTCAATGACATGCAACGTTTCTTCATTCAAGCAGGGTTTTCCACCTGGCATTTGAAATCTTATACTGGTATTTGAACAAGCATCTGAGAAGTTAAAAAAACTCATGGCTAAGTGCTATACGTGGCTAAGTTTAAGAAAAAGTATAAAGTGCGTTAAAAGTGAATGGCTGATGTGTTTATAGAATTAATATGGATAACGTTGAAATTTCGTCGCAGTCTGATGAATGCAGCGACCGAAGTGACGGAAATCAGAAGTTTAAGCACTCCAGGCATTCGTCGAAAAGAGATTGCAAAGCTTACATTGTTGCTTCAGAAATCATGCAATTTCCTGATTACAAGGTAATTTTTGTCTGCATCGGTTTAGAAGCAAATCAGTGAGCTTTTGTGGTTTGTTAAGCGAGTGCGACAATTTAGTGACAGTAATGCGTAGCGCAGAAGCGGCAAAACTTCGTTCCGCGGGCCTGAAACGTCCTTCAGGACCAGTGCTTGTCAATCAGTGATCCCCTAAGCGTTTTCTAGAGGCTCACGGAAACGTTAAATTTGAAGTTTAATGTTGCATCGTATATGATTTTGCTGTGCCGTATATCATATTCAACATTTACTGGCCAGACATTGTGTCGGAGACGGTGGTTTGGCGAGAACTCGGGGCGGCGGAACTAATTTTAGAGTAGGTGGAACAGGTACGATCTAGTTGTATTTCCTATTGGTTTGATTGATTGTGGCGTCAGCGGTGATCGTTCAACCTAGGAATGTCCTTTTCGCACAATTTGATGCGAAAGCATCATATTTTTTAAGAAGCACCAGGCCCCTAGCCAGGTTTCAAGGTTTGGGGGGAAATACATTTTTAGGAGGACAAGATTTTTTTATGTTTAAATCAAATTTTTCTGGGCACAAGAAAATTTGGGGGACACTGCCCCCGAATGCTCTCCCGTGGCTACGGGCTTGAGCACCACCAGCAAACCTGCGGTCAAAAATTAAGCAAACCTGCAGTAACAAATCTCAGATTGCCTAAACAAAGTCAGTTTTTCGAATATTGCTCGTAAGTTATACAGGGTTCCTACACAGTCTTGAAAAGTACGGAAAAAATTTTGCCATTTTCCAGTCTGGGAAAAGAATTTTTTGGTCTGTGAGCATGGAAAAAGAAAATCATTTTCCAGACTTGATCTTTTGATATACATTTTCATAATATTCTATTCAAAATTGATACAATTTTACTTATATCGTGTTAAAGCTGTATTGACCTGGGTAGGTCATTCGGAAAAGTTAAGTCTAGAAAAAGTGGAAAATGTCTTTAAAAAGTTGGGAAATAATATTCAAAATTGCGTAGAAACCCTAAAATGTGAAATGCATGTAAAAACAACTAGCAGTAGATGCGCAATGGGCTAGAAATGCTAAACTCATGAGCAGGGCCTCCTGCAAATATCGCAAGGCACGAAGCGTCTAAATTAAGACCGGCAACACGAGGTGGTAGCAAGGGACAAAGAAAATGCAGAACACATAATACTGTTTCAGAGTGCTACAAAAAATAGTCAGGATTAACCACAAAGGTACAAGCAACAAACAATAGAAACAAGAATCAACCAAATATCAAGAGTAGAAATAAAAGATCAACCAGTGACTAACCGTTCAATTGAAGCAAACCCTCTGTAATCAAACAGAGTAAATAAGAGAAAGAAAAAGAGGACTTAAAATAAATCAGATAAAGTCTTTAAGTATTCTGATGAATTTAGAAACAACAATGGTTTCTAATACGGTTTTGCAAGACTTCTTCCATGGTCTTTGCTAATGAACTCTTCGGCAGGAACGGCATCAGTGCTATAGAGTTAATAAAACAAAAACCAATTGAGGCTGCTTGTTTTCACATTTGTCAACCAGGTGTCTGATGTTTAGAGCGTGTGTGTAGCAGGATTTCCACGAGACAGAATGATCTAATTTCAAAGCGAACCCGAGCAATGAACAAGGTCACCGGGTTGTCCAGTCGTCAGCAGATTGCACTTCGCATCTCACAGCGAGCCCTGACGGAAAGCGTGGAAAATATATTGAGGCCAGGTTCAGCTGCAGTGGCTGCCTGGCAGAAAAACATTAGTCACCTGCCTAGCGGTTTGCCATGCCTAGACTGATTTGGCTGGCATCGCTGAAAAGCTCACTCTGCCTTTGGCAAAAACTACGTTATCCATACAAGGAACCCTGTCGGGCACCACCGGTTCGGGCCAGAGTATACGTCTTGGAAGAATGGCGGTTAAATTCCAGTAACCCGTAAACTCCCAAACTGCAGCCCCGTCACCGGTTGCAGTTCGGCGTCATGGTCAGGGCTGCATAACCTGGTGACTGAATAGTAACATTTTCAAGCTACGCTGTTAGTCGCTAATCGCTATCCATTCATAAGCTCAGTGTTTCTATTTACCATGGTACGAATTCAACCTTAAAATTGCGCCACAACACTGAATAATTTGCGCATTAAGAGCATCGCTTTTCTGAAAATGTAATTTGTATGTAGGAAGGTTTCTCGTTTGTTGACGTTGTTCATGTTACACCGCAGAGTACTACTCCGGTTTGCAGATGGGTCGTTGTGAACCAGGATTTCATAGATCGGTTATCCGGTGTAAAAAAAAAGTTCAGCGAAGACTTTCCACGTTCTTGTGGTTGTAGGACGTGGATTGCTGCTGTTTGTGAATTCCACTTTTGAAGTTTCATTGATTTTAAGCAGGTTGTTTACCTGACGTGTTTAGCTGATACGTTTAAGGTTACATGGGTTTTATCAAGCAATCGCTGCCATGAACGCCTCAATCATTCAGTCACTGCTGAGCTAAGAGGTTACGCTAATTTAAAGACCACTTTTCTTGCAGGGTTGTCGTTTTTATATCCATCACTGATGTGAGTGCAATACATTTACAGGTCCCCTCTCAATACTTTTTTTGCATTGATCAGAGTTTCTTCACCAGCTCACGACGAGCTCGTAAGCAATTGAGCGACAGGCTGCTGGTCATGGCGAAGGAAAACGACACAAATCTGGTGAAAGAAACAGTTTTCCGAGTCTCGCTTCCCCCGTTAAGTTCGCACACTGGCCACGAAGTTGGTGAGGTGAGTTGAGGCAAACGAACTCCGCCTTTAACGGGCGACAGGTTCATGTTTCCTGAATCCGGAATGTTTTGCGCGAAGCACCAATCTTTTTTCGTCGTTGCGTCGAAACGAAGAGGCATTTCATTTTGCGCGCAAAATTTGAACAAACAGCCAAACAAAAACAAGCTCTCCTCAACGTTGAGTGCAGCGTGAGACTAGGGCACTTCCATCTTGACCAGGAGCGGTTAGATGGCGCCCGAGGCAAGAAACAAGTTTGGCGCCCCCGTGTTCGAATCTGAGGTCTTCTGGGAGCAAATGTGCTGTATTGAAAAAAGTACTTGCGAAAACTTTTTTTTTTCGCTGAGACATTTTCGGTCAATCTTTTCTGAGGCATTTTGGGCTCTGAGCCATTTCGGTTATTTGTCTCGCAGTTGTATCAAAACTCGCCATAACAGTGTTCATTAGTCTATATTCTGACCGAAATGACTCAATTTGTTTAGGTATTTCACAAACATTTCGGTCTTTGACCAAAAAAAACAGGCTTGCGCTATTGTTGGAACTTTTCGGCGGCCGGGGCATTGTTCCCCCATACCCCCCTCGTTATGCCCCTGACCTTGGCTGCTTGTCCGTTGCTTAGAACATACACACTTCTATTTGCGTGAAGGACTCACGTACTGTATATACAGGTTTTTTTAAGGTGTTTTAGGGACCCGATTCGGGTCCCTAGAATCAGAGAAATCGGGCCCCTTCAGATCCATACCGGGTGCCTAACATTTTCCTTGAAAAAAAAAACCCTGGTATATATATCATTTTTGAGCTTTGTTCCCGCCACACAACAGCTCATCAGTTCACCTGATAACAAAAGCAGAAGTTCGGCGCTCTGGGCGGGTAACCGAGAGAATGCGGAGTGGGTGGGCAACAACATTACGAAACTCCGCACTTACATCCCCGACACCTACCCTCCTGGAAAGGCCCTAACAGCGTGGGTCCGGCTTAACCACTTCCGCGCCGGGGTCGGACGTTTCCGCTGCTGCCCGCACAAATGGGGTATGGCCTCCTCTGCGGTCTGTGCGTGTGGCGCAGAAGATCAAACAGTCGACCATGTTGTCCTCCCATGTCCAATCCATCGACCTCCCCATGGACTGCACGGCCGACGGTTCTAGATGATGAGACAACTGAATGGCTGCTCAACACCTGCACCGAGATATAGTGCGGCCATGCTTGAAAAAAACATGTTCAAACGACGACGATTTTTGAGCACTCGACTCTTGTTTCCAGTGCAGAACAAATGCACCTGTCAACTTGAGACTTCAGTGAAAACATCTAAACCGTGTTGTCGCATGTTGGGCAAAACGGTTTAGATGAGCTCGGCTCGTGATGTGCCCGTTTTTACGTTTTGATAAACGGCCAACTGACGAAAGTATCAGGATAAGGTTTGGGCGAAGTGACCCTTCAGCGTAATTGCAGAATCGGCACACAAGAAAAATGGCATGAATAAGTGGTGACTACGTACTCTACGTCACAGTTTTGATGTTGGTAAAGCTGTTTTGTAGCACAAAAGAATCCTGCAGGTTTAAGACATTTGGCAACGCCTCCTTTACGCACTGAACAAGCGCGAAGCTCAGAACATAAAAATGATCATTGACGTGCTAAGTCTTGCAGTTTTGCGGCTTAAAGTTTTGCAGACAATTGCAGTTTTGCCCTGCTTGTTCCAAGCGTGTTGTGTCGCTGATGCAGCTCAAGGTTGAATGATCTTTGCGCAGAGGTGTCGAGAGAAAATAACCGATTTGGAAATCGCTTCTTGGCGTCGGCCGTCAACAGGGCTTGAATCGCTGCATGTGCACTTTAGGCCAAGTTGTGTTTATAAGGCAGTTCGATCGAAGACGCCGCAATTTTCACGTGCGCTTTGTGTGTTGTTTTTCGTGTGTATAGGCGGCCGGTGAACTTCAGCGTCTCGACAGAAAGCTCATTGATAAAATCCACGAGTATGTCGAGTTGGGCATATCGTCGACGAGCACAGTACAGAGACTCCTTCGAGGTTACGTCGTGAAAGAGCTCTTCAGAGACCAGTCTCCACCGTCGCCGTCGAACCGACGATTTTTCCCGACCGTCGCCGGCATCCGTAACCACATTTACAAGTACGTTGTGTCTCGAGCGCCTTCCCACATAAATCCATGTTGCAGGAATAAACACCGCTGGTTGTATGAGCCTCTAAGTCACCTGTGTGTTGGCAATTTAAAAGCAGCGGTTCTATGAGTCGTTGAGCAAAGGAAGTCGTCCGTTTTGCCCACGCTGGGTGAGCAGGCCCGTAGCCAGGTTTTAAGGTTTGGGGGGGTAAATGCATTTTTAGGGGGAAAGATTTTTGTTTTTATTGTGTGTTTGAAACAAATTTTTCTGGGCACAACAAAATTTGGGGGGTACGCCCTCATGGCTACAGGTCTGTGGGTGAGTAGTATCGGTATTCATTGTCGTATCAGCAACAATTAATGGAAAAAGCAGGTCACTCTCTTATGCTTCGGGATTAGTAACCCTCATAAGCAGTTGCGCACTGAAAGCAGCCAGTAATCGTTTTTTTTTCAGTTTGGCGTTTGTTTTTTATGCCTGGTTTTCCAACTTGTTTCCTGCAAGGAAGGTGCATAGATCGCTTCCACCACCATTAATTTCCCGAACAAATAGTGCGCCTACTCGGCATGGTGCTTGCAGTATTCACGAGGACAGTAATTTCAAAATTGAGACTACCGCAATTGGACCTGGAAAGTTAGATTTACCTCCCTGAACATATCACTGGTTTGAAGTATTTTATAACTCTAGCCCGCGCTGTGTTTCAACGTCTTGTCGACACTCAAACTTTTATTGTATAGCGCTCGTTTAAAGCTGCAAGAAGCCGACAAGCCTGCCGTTGTCGCCGACCTGTCAGGCACCGCGGTCCTTGAGGAAGAAGATGAGCTGCACCACACCGACGCCCTCCCGAATCGTGGCGCTGGCAGCTTACCTCCAGTGTCCAGTACTCCAACTCCTCGTCGCGAAGCTCCGTGCCGTTATCCACCAGTCCCGAACAGACCGTCAGCGACGCGGAAGCGAAAGAACCCGAAGCCGCAGAGACGTTCGGCGGCGTTCGACTCCTACCTCCTCCCCGACGAGCTCCTGTCCACCCCGGCGGACCAAATCGGCCTTTTGGGCCCGTACGAGGTGATTATCGAATCGGACGAGCTCGTCGGCGTCGACGACCTCTACTCGGGAGGGCCCTTCGATGACGTCACCGGCGGTGACGTCGCGCGGCAGCCGGAAACGACGCAGCGGCGCACCCTGTCGAATATCAAGGACACTCTGATACAGATACGGCAGATGTGCGACAACGAAGCGCCGCTCGACGTCCTGCAAGAGTCCGAGATAGAGTTGCAGGCGGTGCTGAATCGCATGTTGCAAGCTCGCACTTCGTCACGTGGCAACGGCGAAAGAACGCCTGGCGAGGAATCGCGCGCGCCGCGTCTCAAGCGTCCCGCTCTGCTGGGGGACCTGAATTATTTCCCAATTAATAAGCGATCGAAAAAGACGTAGCGCACGAATCCGAACCGTGAGAAAACACGTATCTCACACTCGGAAGGTATTTATACAGGGGTGAACAAATAATTTGGCGCGGGGGCCACTTTGAGAAGACAGCGTTTAGCGGAGGGCCGTATACCTTCTCATTTCATCGTAAAATAAATAAAACAAAAACAATGATGGTACGCAGAAAAGGTTTTCATTATTACCTAATTGTTCTTGTGCAAATACACTTTATCCAGCGCAAGCAATTCCATGTGACAAATGTAACCTTGCACAAAAGAATTCTCCTGAATGCTTCCGCGAGCAACTGAAAACGCTTTGGTGGGCCACATGTGGCCCGTGGGTCGCTAATTGCCCAGCATTGTATTATGAAAAAGTTTTCGCCGACTGTCTGCTCTTATTCTCGTAGCCATTTGTGCACGAGAGACTAAAATGTCACGGTTATGTTAACGATAAACTTGACGTCACAATTACGTTAAAGAAAAACGTGATGTCACAATTATAAGTTGAACTGCTTTGCAACAAGATTTCTTCTGAACTGAAAGTTTTGGGATGGCGAGACTAACTTTATGTCGTCATCTTTCCATATTGTTCAAAGAGCTGGCGAGTCGCGATTAAACTTCAACACGAATTTCTAGCTTTTCCAGTTACGTTTCGGGTTTTTGGTCATATTTGGCGTTAAAAAAACGAAACTTCAGGGTTGGTGGATACCACTCGCGACTCGCTGTAAAAACTAATGCACGTCCCAAACGAAGTTCAACAGAAGCCCTTGAATTCCCAGTTATACTACGTTATTTCAAAATGACACGGATTGTTGCTTCGGTTACTCGGCGCGCACTTGGCCACCGAATGTTTGGCGAGCGCAGAACCGTCGCCAGAAAGTCTTCAACAGGGGGGCTTGACATTACAAAATTGACAAATCTCCATTAATTCATAGCGTTTCATATTTCAATTTTGGGGGTGTTTGGGTGGCTCTGACTGGGCGAGCGGCAGAGCTGTACTACGTTGTTGCCGTGAACGTTCTCGAAGTGATTTGATCTTTCGTTGTCCCGCATTTTGCGCTTGGTGGAATTGTAGGACCACATTCGAAGATAAGCATCTACTCGTTTCGAATCTATTTGCAATCGTGCTCTCCGTCATGATGTAGAATCACAGGATTTTGTGCAGAATCAGTCATTGCCCATCTGCCTATACTTAACGAATATAATCTTTTTACAGCGTAAATCCGCGGCTTTGTTTTGCAGTCATTGCTGCTGCGTATTCACAATATCTTCGATTAGTTTCCTGTTGAAATAGATTATCTTTTCATCGTCGAAACGCACGCAGAGGCGGGTTTGCATTTTTGAGAAATTATGCCCAAACCGGCATTGAAATCTTGCCCCAAAGCATACCGTAGTGTTGTTTTTGCATCGTAACAAAAGATTAAAATTTCATCACGTGTTGGTGGGCATCCCAATTGACAGGATATTAGTCGGTAAACAACTGCAGCTATTCTTCGTTTATTTTAAAAGCATCCAAGCCTGTTTCGAAGTTTTCATTGTCGGATGACCAATGTGCGCGCCGAGCAGCCAGGTATGCCATCCAAACCGTTGTTGTGAGAACTTTTACGGAGGGCAAGGAATGACAGAGGTTTCGTCCGCGGTGTTTGCTCCAGCATTTTTCAAACTTTCAACGAATGGCTGAAATACAACAAAATTTTCAAAAACCTGCAACGAATCACCGATTGGCGCCGAAATGCAGTTGTTTTACATCAAACCGCAGGATATGACATGGGCGGCTTTTGTTTCCCATGTACCCCTTACGCATTCCGACACATAAGCATGTACCTCTTCAGCATTTCGACAGGAACAATGAACATGTACCCCTAAAATCTCGTATGACAAAATATTTTATCATGGTTATTCATAGATATATTCAGGGACGCCGGAACGGAGGTGCATTACGGGGCACTGCCCTTCGAAAGAGGGGGGGCACAGGCAGTGGCGAAACTGACGGGGGGGGGGCGGCCGCCCCCCTGGCCGGTCATTTCGAAGTTTTTGGGCCTCCTGTCACCACATTGTTAATTTTATTAAGTGATCTTTAATCGATATTGCCGCAAGACAGTGTGTTGTTTTGATAATATTTGGCACTTTAAACTATAAAAACACTCTTTTTTTGGGAAAGTACAGGAAAACAAGCCATCATATTTTCAATTTGGAACATCGCAACCAGACATTGTTGAAAAATTCTGCATAAAACATCCATGTCGAAGT
>JGI24158J21664_10005701_pt1 | contig 16310 bp, 9 predicted proteins | sample Ectturendosymbi3_FD_21664 | JGI IMG/M metagenome (IMG submission 21664)
ATCTATCTATCTATCTTTTCGGAAGACAAGACATGATTTTGATACTAAAGTGTTTCTGAAGTGGTTGGCATGGATAGGGAAATAACCGTTGAAATTAATCGTCCATGATGTTTTATATTTGTTGAAATACAAGATCAAATATGTCAATATAATGGAGCTTTTTTGAAAAGGGATGGGAAAACAAGGTATGACAGGCAACTGGTGCTTGTAAGTTCAACACGATGGTCCTTCACCAGACATGCAAGAAAATCAGTACACCATGCAAACACAAAGACAGTAAACTATGCAAACTACAAAAATCATTCGCGTACCTCCGCCTCGAAATCGTGCAGTTAAGCAGTCTCTTCGACGATCTCGGTTCATGTCAACCCACTGAGTTCTTACGTAGTTCCATCCAGAGTCGATGCTAATATCCGCAATTACTTCAAAAAATCGGAATTATCCACTTTTTACTTGTAGCTGAGCGAAAGATAAGCGGCAACGTAAAAAGCCACACATATGAAAAACACAGCAATATTCCTGCCAATTTGGGCAAATGGTTTTCAACCTAGTTGTAGAAATGCCTTCCTCCCTCAGTGTTGAATGTGTTTTTCAACTAACACCTACTCTGTAATGTGTTACGACCAAACGTTTTTGTGTTCTTGTGTTGTTCGTTTACTCCTGTGATATGGACCATGAGTCTGAATCAAATAAATAAATAAAAAGCTGGTTCTTTCCGAAGCAGACTTTTAATGCGCTCTGTCGAGCAGTCCTATCGAAAACTGTACAAGCTTTGTATTTTTGAATTGAGAAAGATTTGCCCAATTTGAGCCATGGATACCAGTCGTGTGACAACGATAGCTGTTTATAACTGGCTTTTTTGGTCAAACGCTCCTTTTGGCCAAAACGAATTGTCGCACAAACGGTCACGAGCAAGACAGGAGAGCAATGCAAGCGGGTAATAAGGACACACGAGCGCAGGCGCTGAGGCAACAAGGCGATTTGGCGCGTGTGGCTCCTGTTAACTTGTGGTCTTCACAGTGAAACTGGAGCGGGGATCTTGCGTGGATTGGGATTATGTGTAGACTCTGCTACTGCACAGCACAAATTGCTTTTGGGAAGAGAGTCGACTTGATTTTGAGCTGACCAATTTGTGAAGTTCCATTAGCCAGAAAACTCTTGCACGTAGTTGTTAACATACATGTTAAAAGTTTGTAAAACTTCATAAGATTGTATTTAGCACACAGGCCCCGGACTTGCTTCTTTTAAAGTATCTCGGTCCTAAAATCTACACGTGAGGTACCTCACAACAAGCGTTGCCGTCGCTCAGTGCATGAAATCACCTTATTTTTACTTGTTTTTGGTCGATAGTGTGCCACGATCAAACAGTTTGCCAGGGATTGTCGTAAAGTATTTGCCCATTTTGGGGAGAAGTTACCTTACGTGTCTGGAAATTGCAAATATATCCTTGAAAATAACATATTTTCATGCATAAACCCAATTTACTACTTTTTCATGTGGAACCGCATACTTCGAGCAGAATACAATTTTGGTCTTCAACCGATTAACAGTAAGCGCTACTGGCGGAATTTTTGCATATACTTCCCTTTTTGATGTCTTTAGTATGCGTACCTCCCACATTTTTCTTTGGGAAACTGTTTTTAAATTAATAAAAATTTTACGAAATTTTCTAAATTGGTTTTCTCTGGTCAGATGACCTTGAGAATTCTTGAGTTGTTGAAAAACCCGCCTCTGCTCTTAAAATGTTTTAGCAACTCTGGGGCATATTGGGTCCAACGGTGAAAGTGTTCGAGCAGGGATACCTGAGCCGGGGTCGTAATGCAAACGTTTCTGCAGGCTTTTCTTTGATTTAATCATGTGCAATTTTCCATATCCACGTATTCATGTACCTGTTCAAGAAGCGCAAGTAAATCAACGATTTTGGAATTGTTGAAGCTGCAGCAGACGTCTTGGATATTATAATACGATAAGGCGATAAAAAAATTTCAGGCTAGTAGTAGGTAAACTAACACTAACCGGATAGGCTAGAACTTTCGCTCTCTTTTGAGAGATTGAAGATGAGGAACTTGGAAAAATAGGAAGTTTTTAAAAATATCTAACATTTCAATGATAATGTGATTTTTCGGACAAAACCGACCAAAATTTTTCAAGGATTTGTGTATATACCTAGAATGTACTGTTACCCCACAAACAGCCTAAAATTACAGCAGGCAATGTGAGTATAGTTTTTGGAATAGTACCATACGTTAGTATTTTTTATAATGGGAGCTAATCATGATACAGTATCTAAATTTTTGCTGAAATTCCCTGAATGAAATCACAATGCTTTTTGGTATCTTTGTTCGCCCAAGCGCTTGTTACCTGCATTTCATTACACACCTTTGCAGTAACAACTTACCACTGTATGTTGATGTCTGCTTCAACACATGAATGGCACCACTGGTATGATTTGTCGCCCACGAACTGACCCAGTAGGACGTACCCCGGTCGCCCCTGAATGTACGTGCTGCAAATCAGTACATACACAAATGTTAAAAATATCTCAAAAGTTTTAAATCGTAAGAAATGTAAATCTATAACTGAAAAGATGAACAAAAACATCCTAGACCAAAAGATTTAGTCATTCATTCATTTTCAAATCCGCTTGTCCATTGGGAGGGCCGTGAGGATTTAAGTCCTTGGAGGACTCGAAACACCTCGCGGTTTTCAGCATACTCTAGTTATTTGGCTGGCTCCACACCATAAGTACGACGAAATCAAGCCAGGTCGGAGATGCAATCACGCCGCCTTGTCTTTGCTCGGGTCGTTCTTTGGGCCGCTTTCCCGTGGGTGTAGCCGTTAGGATTCACCAATTTTTCCTGTGCGTGCTGGCCACATGGCCGAGGCCCCATACCTGAGATCTGTCTATTCAGAGAAGTGCCTCGACATTCAGGGCTTTACGAATTTCACTAGTTTCAAAAATTGTTATAACGTATTTTGTGCAATTTGCCAGCTATACACATGTAGGCATGAGTGATACCGAAATGCTTGCGTCGAAGCTTGCATTTCTAGAGAACGCAATACCTCTCCATAACCAAAAAATTGAAATGTGGTATGCAATGAACACCAACTGCTTTGACCCATTGTCAACAGCAAACATCTCTCACCTGGAATTTTGCCAATCGTCCTCGGATCACCTATATCTTTGTTAATAATGCGAGGTTTCATTCTTCCTCGCTGACGAAATTTCCACTGTACATTGTCAATCACTGATATTTGATAGTGACCAGTGAAAAACATTTGTCTGTTGATTACCTGCGGTCAAAGAAACGGTGACGGTCAGTAAGTTCTTATGTAGCGTTTCAAAATAAATGTAATCTTACGGTTGAGGCGAAACATATGTGGCTGCACGTGGCAGGAAAGTGCGATATAAAACTACTTGAAAGTTACAGTAGCATGGATACACGTGAAAATGGCCGTAGAAAATTTTAGGTAAAAGTTAAGTTGGTGGGTAATTGGTGAAATATTTCTGATAAAATTGTTGTTTGAAAACAGCCAATAAACAGAGAAAACAGACCTTATCTTTAATTTGTGAAATTAATTAAACCTATCCCAATGTTGCATCTGTAAACAAACTCGCTATAATGTGTCTTACTTACCTTAACTGATGCTATATTTCTGTCAAACGATAAACTGTATAGTTTTCTGGGTCCGAAACCACTTCCTTTGTGAAATATGCCTAACAAGCAAACGAGCCCAGTAACGAAGCGTAAATAAAATCTTTTAACTTCCATAATCGGTTAGCTCTTCTTACGTAACTGACACCTTTTTACAACTTTTGCAGTTGCTAAACTAAAAGCGTTTTCCGTTAAAAACTTTTTAGTTTAGCAGAGAGCATATTGCTTTGATAAATGTCTACACAGCGCTGAGTTTCATTTCGGTGAAGTCAAAAAAACTCTGAACGAACGTTGACTTTCTTCGCCTCAGGTGGTATTGTCATGAGCCAGCAGTTCGACGTAAAAAATCGTAAACCGGTTTGATTGGTAGAAATTTCACGGCTTCATGAACAACACACAGTCAGAATGTCACCGACTGTTGCGTAAATAGCCAAAATGTCGCTTAGCCGAAAAAAGTATTTGGAAAAGACTCATTCGGTACAGATGTCAAACAGTGATTAAACTACTTCTTACAGGCTTGGCTCTTCATTATACAACCGTTTGCAATCCATGCAGTAAACTTACTTTTCCATGAATTTTCAGTTTTCGCAAAAACATAATGTTGATTACAGCTCTAAATTAACTCCTAGCAGTGGCTGCTTTCCAGTTCAGCTTCATTTTACAGTACTCGTTTTTTATACTCTTTTCCAAAGAATAAGTAGTTCTGTGAAATGCAGCATTCACTCAGGTTTGGCTCTGGTGGCTTAGTCTTTTAAATGTTTTTGCGTATGACGTTCGCACGTTTGTCTGGCTGTAATTACATTTTGCCCAGAAACCTAACCTTTTCTTTTCATTTTTCCTGTGCTAGCGTATGTCAGGCAAACGGATTAAACTTTCAATAAAGCAAGTATGATCAGCCACGCTCACCAAAGGATTTTGGCACCAGAAAATTACGGCAAACGTTCCAGAAAGACTACTGTATAAAATCTCAGCTGACAACAAACATGTGAAAAAAGGTTTAAATTCATGCAATGCCGGTGCGATGATGGGATCTTCGCGTTAAAAATCTTCTTAATACAGTTACATCGAGCCGCAGGTAAATTGTTTACGGAAACGTTTGCGAGTAGATAAAAAACTCCCGTTCTTGCTCCTCTGCACATGGGTGGCCGACCACTCAAATCCTTGCAAGGTTTCACATTTGGATGGTAAGTCCCAACGTTTTGTGGATCTGAGTGTAATGAATTCCACATTTAGATTACAGCGATTGACCCGTAGAAATTTTGTTGTGTTACTATATATCAATATGAGCGACTTGTTGAGATCACATAGATTTTTAATCACGCCGTGATTTACAATTCTCGTTCAGTGACACCTGGTGAAGGTGAAGCCATCTATACTGAAACGATTTAACCGATTATGGGGGAAGACGTGAACTACGCTGAAAACTACTTTGGCGAAAAAGATTACGAAGGGATTTGGAGACAATTCGGGGTTATAGTCTCAGTGTCAATAAACAGTCTGGTCAAAACGCATGTTTACATCAGTTGTAACAAAGTTGAGTACATTCTGGGCTAAGATCGATGTTTTATGAATAAACGGTTTGATCCCAGGTTTGCGGCACACTTGCGAACTTTCTCTTATTGCAATGGTACCCCAGCCTTGTTCGAACCGTTACCCAAATCAAGGTAATGATTATGTCTTATTACCCTCAATAAAAATTTTTCGCATTTCAGCTCAAAAGTTTTTTTTGCAGTGATTGCTCATAATATAGAACAACATTGTGATTTTAGTTACGCCTTACCCCCTGAAGAATCACATACTACCCCCGGGAGGTAATTTACCCTCAGTTTGGGAACCACTGTCTTAATGTGAAGCTTCTGATGCTTTCGTTGGGCGAAAGAGAATGTCGAGAAAATGCGGTGCCAATTTGTTTTAATGAATGAAATAGACTCGCATTCCAAGATAACACACCAAAACAGTTCAACAGACTGTGTTTCACACGGATACAAAACAATTGCTATGCTAACTCAAACAATTCAATGCTCATTTGACAGCGCCAAAAATGAACCCCATAGATAGGCAATCTTTATGCACACTTATATACCAGTTTATCAAAATGTCTTTTCTATCTCAATGTGAAAAAAGTTTATGAAATCAAACAAATATCAGGTGACTGCAAAAAGAATACTCTCTCATTTCAACAAATTAAAGTAAACGTTTGCCCAACTGTCACAATGCCACAATTAAAACGACGCGGGCGCTTCAGCCCATTGAACGGTGGTTTGAGCAAATGTTTTCTTTTATTTTGTTTATTCCGTTGACTTGTTCCGCAACAATACGCCTTTCAAACTGTTGTACGAAAAGACGTGCTTTCTTGCAAAGTCGTCCCTTGGCATTGGATCAGTCGGCTAGCGAGTTGATGAAGGACACAACTAGCTCAGCAATTTAAAATAAGCATGTATTAGCTGCGAAATTCAGTCACGTAGCAATTGCGTTTCGTATTACAAAAAATCGCACGTTTTCGACCGTTTCTCAATCAAATATCATTATTTTGCAGCCACTTTCTGGAAGAGTTTCTGTTGGGATCCATTCTCTGCAAACCTACACAATACGCATGAAGCCTTACGCGGCTTACCGCGTGGTTGCCATTTCAAAAAAGATAATTAATTATACTTTCTCGCTGGGTTAACCAGAGCAGCGGACGAGCATTTGAGATTGGCGTAATAATGAAGTTCTTCAAAATTGAACAGCTTAAAATAGGATTTTTTCTATTAAGCTGCTCCTTTATCTGAACACTCTACACCAGTGGGTCTTAACCTTTTTTCTACCACGCCTCCCTTACGTAATTGTCCTTTGTTTTAGGCCACCCTGACTTTCAATGAGATTTAAAGGTAAATGTGCTCATTGATAAAATTATTGATAAAATTTTCCATGTTGTAGACCGCGTAGGGCTCGCTCCCCACTGGAAATTTGCTGACGCCCCTCTGGGGAGGTGTTCCCGGTTAAAAACCACTGCACGTTTTCATTTGAGGCAGGCGGTGAATTGTCTGGGCATAGACATCCGCAGCGGGGTGTGACGTTGGCCACGCGTCAGCAGTTTTACAAAGGCATGCTTGAATTTGTGATCACGTTCAGCTCATACACCAGCCAGCGTGCAAGCGTTTGCCACAGAAAAGAACGCAGTTGAGTGATAACAAAGCTGACTTATTGTTTCCTCCATGAGTTCGGTGTGAACGACAGAGCAATGAACGAGTTCTTAGTCCAATTTTGGCAAGAAGCACTTACTCGGAGCCTTGCATTTACACAGGTTAGTTCCCACAAACAGATGGTTGAAAGAATTAAAAGCTAACAGTATTCAAGTTCTTCATGGGAGTTGCTTGCAGTTCATGTGTTTAAAACATGGTAGCTAAGTAAAAGTGGTATTGGCATTAGCTGATTCCCTTTGATGGCTCAGCGTATCAAGAAAGTGGGACTTCGTGAACGTTGTTGGTATCATAAAAACCTGCATCAGATACGGAGTTAAAATTCTCTAGCCGCATTAAACAAGCAAAGAACGTCTGATAACCAGCAACATCAACTTTACGGGAATCTATGCTACGAGGCCACGATGGTATGTAAACCACCGGTGATATGTAGAATAGTCACCACACTCACTCTTTGTAAGACTTACTTTACAAACCGCGTTTTGTGGGAACAAAGGACCTCAGGAAAGTCTCAACTCGTTGCTTAGATGAAAACTGATTCAAAAAAGATCGTTTGCTAGGGTCAGAAAACATGGTTTTTGGCAGTCATCAGGTGCTTCTGACACTGACAAACGAGGCCGTTCTACTGTGTGACAAGCTAGGATCAGTGATGAATCCAGGAATTTGGGTCCCGAGGCAAAGATTTTGAGAAGGTCCCTTTAACAGAAGTACTAGGAGACTAGGAATTTTGGCTACTTGAAAATTCACAGAACACATGAAACTGGCATACATGGCATGATATGTGCATTGCATATGCCACTGGTTGATATTACTCGTACGTATAGTGATAATAACCCTCTGCATATAACAAATCCCTGCCATAAAGCAGCCTGCAGCACTCAGATCTTTTCACGACAATCTGCTAGCAAACACAAACCTATATTCCCTTTCAAGTTTCAAAAGAATTTTTGCACAAGACCAGAAACCACTTGCGACCGTTTAAACCACAGTAAACGAATACAGAGACTCGACACGTTCTACATACTAAATGAAAGATCTACCATAGCTCACGGCTACACGTTTTTTGCAGTACGGAGTTTAACGTACTTTGGCGTTTTGTACAAAGAAACAAATACGTAGAACTACGTACATTGGCACTAAAAGATTGGAATTTTTTCTTCAGTTGTATCTTGGAAGAAGTAATACAATAGTCATAATATGTCCAAACCTGAGTAAATTTGAAGCATTGTTATGAAGCAGAACTGGCAGGAAACCAATGTAAATCCCAAAACTTAATTGGAATTTTGAAAAACGGAATTTTGAAAAAGAGAGCCCCACAGATTTTTTAAAAATAGGGTCCAATGCAAGTGCTTCATTTGACTCGTACTAAATCCAACACTGACGCGGATCAGTCTTCACCAACTCACCAGATATTCTCACGCAGTGAAAAATGAGTTCTCTTCCAGCGTGTTGCATACCTGCAACTGACTGGCTGGCCGGAAGAAATTAGGTAATCTGCAAAAGTGTTTTGTTGTCTTTACGGTTGGTTGCACAACGAAAGAAAAACATTGTCATTAGATCAACCTTGGTATCGCGATGGTGCAAAAGTGTCAAGAAAAATTAATTGTTTTTTCATATGTCCGCGAGACTGCGTCACTTCACATCCATTCAAGTTTCTAACATATGTAAAACATTAGCGTTGCCCAATTTTTGCAGTATATGGGCTCTGTTTTATGTTTCATCCTAAATCTTTAAGCTACCAACCTGAAAGTTATAAAAGAGTTTTAGTTTTTTGGCACGATTTTAGGTTTTTGTTACCTGAACAATACGAAACGCGTGTGTCATAATCTGTTGAAAAAATGTTTATCAAAGTCTGTGGGTATTGGGTACGCCTCTCATTATGGCCACAATAATTTTGCATGCTACTTGCACTCATCAAACTACCATCAGCAGATTTGATAAACGATGATAAAAAAACGGAAGAGCAACCACAGTTTGAAAAGTAACTTCTGTGCAATTTTCCAAGTAATTGTGTAGACGTCTAATCATTTTAAAAAGTTGATTATTGGTTCTACCTAAAAGCTAGAGTGTAAGCGTCCTGCAACCCCTATTGTTTTGTGTGAATGCTGTAAGTCTTACGTTTTTCGAACAAGTCAAATATCTTGGTGTATGACGACATATCTTGCTGAAAGATGACAGTGACTTTCAGAGGCAAGTAAAATTGCTTCATTGTGCAGCAAAGAAACTCAAAGACTCTTTTTTCAGTGCTTAACTGCAGTCAAAAATACTCTGTATCGTGCCTATTGCATTTCAATGTAGGCCTGTCAATTTTGGAACAAATACACACAGAATGTGACATTTCGTAGAAAACGCCTCCGCGTTGCCTATAAAAACGCACGCCTATCAAATTTTGTATTACGTCCCAGGAATCTAAGTGTTCGCCTATACCACGTGATTTATTTCGTAAGGACGTTTGACGCCTTGAGTTGTAACAATCCATACGATTTTTTGAACGATGTAGATCTTAATCCAACTTTGTTATCCGCTCACTTCAAGTATCTGATGCTTTTTACAAATCTCCATTTTCTCCTGGAACTACGAAACACTTTTGCATGACAATGACCGAATCCAGTAGTTACTAATGTGTTGCTTCAGTGCTAGTTCATCTTCCGTATTGTCAGCGTGTACCAAATAACACTCACCTAAGATGTTCTGTGTCTAAGGATTTCTGTATTCTTGTGTTTTTTTACTAATTCTTATGATGTGGACCTTGCCTCTGAGTCAAACACGTAAATAAAAAAATTAAATAAACCAGCGATTTTTTACAACCAGAGTAAGGGAATGCCGACACGGCAAACTTACAAACCTTTTGTATTCACTCGAACTTGTTTTGAGTACCTTTGTGAAAAACAAAATGACCTCGAAACTGAAGCTTTACGGATATACGATATCTTCGAGAGAAGAGACTGCTCGCCTGATGATGGCTTACGTTGGCATGGAGTACGAGGACATTCGATTTTCCCTCGCCGATTGGTCATCAAAGCAAAAAGGTGCTACAGTATGCATTTGAATATTTTGAAGTACCGGAACCTCTCAAATGCTTAAGTCTTTGAAATGTACTCGCACACATTTTTCAAAAAGCCTAAAATGCGTAACCTTCTGCCGACAACCATAGACAGCCTTGCCCAATGGGTGGTTCACGTGTCAGGAAAAATAACATGCCTAGAGCAGCGAAATCACCATCATTTGTTAGCACAACCTTGTGAAGCTTTAATAATGATGATTTTTCTTGCATTGAACTAACAAATACAATGAGCCAATCGAGTCAAATGAAATTGGATCTTAACGTAATAAGTTTAAACGGACAAGGGAAAGAGATTAAACGTGAAACATGTGTGAGGAGAAACCTGGACGGATGAACTTCACCTATAGGTTGTAGAAATCGTGTTTTTGAATTAGCAAAGGAATGGGCAGGAAGTTGACAATTAATGCGGCACAGCTACAGATTTCTGCACATGCAGATATGGTGTTCATTGCCTTACCTTCTTTTCACTATTGATGCCATCGCTGGGTTTCTCTTCTCCAGGACATTTGAGTGTACTAAAATCTAAACGTTGGTAGAGTTCCCGTCGTCCACACGTACAGACTAACCGCTTAATTACAGTAGAGTGATGCATCGGGAAGAAGTTTTTAAATTCAATCACTGCATATCTGAAGTCTTTTCAGCGAATTTGCGTCATTACGCAATCTCTTCCAGTTTGAACTTCAGTTTAATGTTTTTGTGAAATCTTTTGCTGGTAACTTGGCCAAAAACAAGATAACAAACACATCAACAGGAACAGTCCAATGTTCCATAAAATTTCATAAGTTGTGTGTTCTTAGATGTGTCTTTTCCTTTCGGAAAACTTCCGGTGATGGGAGTGGATGGACAGATTATTTCTCAAAGCGGAGCAATCATACGCTACATTGCAAGAAAGTGTGGCTTGGCTGGCCGCACCGATTTGGAGGAAGCTAAAGCTGATATGGTTATAGAGATCATTCTTGACATAATGATGACTATACCGTGGTCTGAAACTGATCCCGTAAAGAAGGTAAAAACAAAAAATTACTTGAATATTTGAGTCATTGCCAAGCACGAACACATGATCGAATTTCCTTTAGAGTCCAATTAGATCAGATAAGTTTACACAAAAGATGAAGATGAGCTAGTCACTGCCGTCTCCGAAATCACAGCTTTCTACAGGTACACATACTGTAGATGTCCTAAACTAGATCAAACAGCTCGAACAACCAAGGACGGAAAGAACAAAATTTGGATCCGTACTTAATGGAGTTCCGTCACGGAATTCTAAAGACTGCGTACTCTAGGATGTGTTCAACGTGATTTTCCAAGCTAGATATTTTTCCTAAGAAATGTATTGGTGAGCTCGGCGTTAAAAGTATAGTAGACAGAAATCAGTAAATTTGCGAATTTACAAAAAACTGTGAAAGTATTAAAGCAATGGGCAATTTTGCTGTTTCAAGCCAACAAACAATTTCTGAAATCGTTGACAAAAGCGCTTGGATTTCCAAAACAAATCATTTGGCTGCAGTCAAACCAAAGTTACGCATCTTGTCCAACGGCAAGAAATACTGCCAATGCTCACTGTTCAGGTCCCTAATGCAAGCAGTTCATTGGATAATCATCTAAACTCTGGAGGTTTCTCTCCGGTTGCAGTAGAAGCAGTAGGAGCACTTGTAAAAGATAGGAGCAGCAGGAGCACTTGTAAAAGATGCTACAGCTCTCAACAGAGTTTGCCCCGAGATTCTGGTACGGTAAAACTCAAAACCATAAAAAATGGTCTTGGTGCCGCCAGTTATACCTATTTACTTGACAAAGATGTCAGGAAGTTTCCATCTGTTCGAAAAGGTGCTGCACAGTCACAAGGTTCTGCAATATTGTTCTAACCCAATGGCTCCTGACCTTTTTCCGACTTGTTGGCACTTGAGTACGTAATTTTTTCGTCCACTCCAAGCCCAAATTGTTTAGTTTAGGAAGATGCAATATTTTGAAAGTCTGAAATTATTGTTAAACGCTGGTTGCTGACTTTAAATCAGTCAAATGAAATCATCCCAGTGGTATATTCGCTATCTTAATCAATGCAAAAATGTTGTTAACCAATGGTCAAGTAAGAGGAGGTTATAACTTCAGGAACCAAGGTGAACCCATACTTTTGTCTTCTCAGTTCTCCAGGAATGCTCGGATCTCAGGTTTGAAACCATTGTTCGCAGGGATGTAGTGCTAGCAAACAAGGTGTGGGAACGCATCCAAAAAATAGCCATTTTAACACAGTTTCAAACTCATTTTGAAGCAAAACGTGAAAAAGGTGTGCGTTCCCGCCCCACAAGGGGAAGGTGGGGCACAGTAGAACTAAGGGCACAGTCGTCTTTTTTGATTTATTCAAAAAGTTTAAAACGTTGAACTTTAAAGTTTCCATGGTATTTAGTCACATAGCCGTGATACTAAAGTCGATTTGTCCCTGATAGGCCACCGTTGTTACGAGTTACAGAGCAAGTTGTGTTTTTGCTACCCAAAAGTAATTTATAAAATCGGATTTAGATTTTGGTTTTCCCCACGTTAATCAACATCTTCTGTTTTGAGTTTTTTTGACGTTGTAGTCAGGGCAGTTCAACATTATTTGATAATGCCAGATTTCAAATTCTTTTTTTGCTGAGTTGGTATTTCTTCATTTTATTTTTTAGTTATGCGTGGGGCACATCTGTCAAAAAAATATAGGGCACAATCAACACGTTGCCACTATGTCAGTCTAAACAAGGTAAAGCTTGAGAGGTTATACTGAAATACAAAACAGAATAATTCAAATCTATGAGCATTTTTAGGTTTGTTATGTGCTTAGAGGCACATTATATTTGTATGGTAAAGCATGAATTTCAGCATACTCCGTTGGGTTCATTTAATGTTTGGTAATCATACAAATTTGTTTTGCCATGCAGTGATTTTTTTTTGAAAAAAGTGGAGAGGCAGTCAACAAGTACCTATTTTGCATGGGATATCATCATATCACGTGAACATTATGCAATGCATGCAGCCCAACTTTTTATTGACCAGTCAGTGTACCCCATGATCATGTCGAGTGTGCCCCAAGCATGGTGCACATTCGACAGAAAAAGCATCTTTTTTTAAATTGATTGTACAATTTTTCTGAAGGGCGTTGTTTTGATGTTTTGGCATGATAGTGTGTATATAGAGTTGCTTTATTGTGTAACAAATTTTGAGCTTGTTTGGACTTGAGTTACAGTAGCAGTGGTTGAAAATGCAAAAAAGCGTCGACTGTGCCCTACCTTCCCCTGCACCCCTGGTTGCTCGAACCTTTCAAAGTAGAACCGGATGCAATTCTATGGTGATATGGTCGAACCCTGNGCAGTGATGATGTATTTGCTGTTAGTCATGAATCTTCTTAATACCACAAAACACTTATCCGATGCGATTTTGAAGGTCCTGCCATAGAGTAAAAATGATGTAGAAACGGTGGCACTATTACCAACTTTGTGTTTTTTCTTAGGTTGAAAAAATGCATCAAACCTTGAACATAACCATTCCCTATCAGTTGAAACAACTCGAAGGTATTTTTGTAGAAGGCGGAGGTGAATTCTTTACAGGACAGGTAAAAATTGAACGTCTAACAAACGAACTTTTTCTATCTATGAATGTTGTACAACATGCAAGAGGTTTTGTATTTTTCGCAATACTTAAGAAATTCAAAAACGTTTGTAATACGTTGACAGAGCCTTCGCAGGCACAAAATAAGATATCTCATGCGATTGCACTTCACACGTTTCATCAGTTGCAAAGATTTCTGTAACTTTATCTTTTTAGCTATTATAGAGGTTTGGGTAACCAGGATAGAGTTTGCTTATGGGGAAGGTCGTCGTTGTATGCAGAAGTCAGAGTCGTAAATGGGCCTCATTTTGAAACCTGGACCCAGCCCGAGCCAGAAATCACAAGCCCGAACCGCGGCGGGGACCGACATTTGTTTCTGAAGCCCGCTTTGGGCCCGAAAGCCAAATTTGCCGAGTGAGTCAATGTACGCACAAGTGCGGCGTAGTGGTGGCGCAGCAAAGTAAACATGACTTAATAATTCACACATAATCATATTTTATTGAAGATTTAACCAACTCGATTGCTTCAAGGGTAACTGGCGACAAAAGCGGCCGTCGTTGCGAAAAAAATTTTTATGCAGCCCCGAAATCGGCCCAAAACATTTTGACGAACTTAAGCCCGAATCCGGTGTCCGGTTCGACCCGATAAGCCCTGCCCGACTTCCCCCACTCAGTGCAGAACTGATGGTGTCACCAAAAGCAGCTGTTATCAGTTTGATAATGTAAGACGCAAACTGTCGACATTAATTCACCAATGCATCACCACAACAGTCATGCACGACGTTTAAGTATTTTATGGGCAACATATTTTCTCCACTCCAGTCACTCGTGACTAAGCAAAACTCCGTGGTGTCTTCTGAAGGATATTTGATAGGGCAGTTTTTTAAAATGACGACTTGTATTGAGTGAAATTACTACTGTATGCAAATCAAGTCGAGATATAAAAATTAGAGAATAGAGTCATACCAGCAAATTTCTTGTCTACGGAAATTGTCGCATAAAATTTTCACCAACACCGACACCATCAAGGGAGATAAAATGAAGAAGTATCAAGGGAGATAGTTTGTTTAATACGAGTGTGCTTTTTGCCTTTTTATCGGCCATAAATGTTAGTACACGAGGCGGTCGTGAATTAATCTTGGATTTTGCAGCTGAGTTACGCGGACTTTGCTCTTCTCAACGCTGGTCAGTACTGGTTGGATCAGAAACCTGACATATTCGACCAAGCACCGTTGCTTAAAGCTCATATAGAGAAGGTCAAAGATCTTCCCAATGTTGCCAAATGGATAGCGGAAAGACCTGGCTAAGAAATGTGGAACAAAACTGGTGGCAGACCGCCCCTGTGGACAAAAATTCTACTTTGTGATAATGGAACTTGCGTCAGGGGAAGTTATTGAAATAATAAACGTGAATCTAACCACGACTCGTTTTTACCGATATTCTGTAGAATACCTCTTGAAATTTGTTCGCAAAGTTAAGTTTAAAATTAGCTGTTCGTTGTAGCAGTCATTTTTGGAAATGAAAAATGTATATTTATTACTTCATAACCATCCGAAAATATTAGCCATTCCAAAGTAGCAGCTTTATCATGTTTTCTTGAATCATATTTGTCTCCATTCCAAGATTCGTTCAGAAGTAGCATATTTCCGTGACGAGATACCATTTCACAGCAAATGAGCAATTGAGGCAGTTGTCTCGGGCTTCCCANCTGGGTTTTACGGTACGTGTCCTTAAAATCAGTTGTTGAGTTCGTGTTGCATCCTCAACATGAAACGTCTCTTGACTCGGACAAACAACCCGCTCAAGATGTCAAGCAAGTTTAGAAAGCAACCTGGAAGTTTGTCGATAGTCTCATTGAATAGCAAAGACAAAGAAGAAGCATTGGAACACCAAAAGTCGCATCACCGAATAGACTGAATTCCAGGAGAATGAAGTTGGAACAAAGTAACAACTAAAAACACTTAGTCTACAAGGACGTTGTATTGTGTATTTATTTAAACCATTGTGTATTTATACTCCACATGTAATCACAATTCACAATTAGGAAGAGAGTAACCCAAACCATTGTAGAAATTGTTTACATTAACAATTCGTATAAATTTATAAACGATATTCACGATTCAAACGGATAAATACGAACCACAACGGAAAGCAGTCCGGATTACGGCAAAAACGGTAGGCGGAGCCTACGGTACCGCCGGAAAACCATTCTCGAACGTGATTCGTCGAAAAAGATGGTGACGTTTCGAGACGTGAGAATCAACCAATGAGAGTCGAGGAGACCGGAGCGGCGCTGGGTATAAATACCCGTACATTCGCCAGGTCTGGTCACTCCTGAGCCACTGCTTGAGCAAACAATTCCGGCCACTGCAGGACTTTAGGCCACTGCCTAGACTTAACCTTAGCCTACTGGCTGAGAAGAAGTTTCCCAATGGAAACTTGTTGAACAGTCTACAGTTAGTCTGTTAGACTGAGACCTATTGAATTTATGGCAGTATGGGTTACTCTCTCTCTCCTATGAAAGAAGTGAACTCTTGTTAAACCCCTGTTGCTTACAGTAACGTTTGTTGCGTGCTTTAATCTATGATACTTGCATTAACCCCTGTTATTTCAAAATAGTTTCTGACAGATGTGAGAATAAAATGCGCAGTGCTTAAAGTTGTCTCAATAAAACCATGAGTGAATACAATTTTGTCTTATGTTAAAACTGAGCGCAAAGTCGAACGATAAAGGGCGGGTCCAGGTTTCTTAATTGTAAATTTGGGCGTGCCTAGGACACGTTCCTGTTAAATTAACCAGTGCTCTCGAGGAACTGTTCTAAAAGGCAAACCAA
>JGI24158J21664_10005702_pt1 | contig 16309 bp, 10 predicted proteins | sample Ectturendosymbi3_FD_21664 | JGI IMG/M metagenome (IMG submission 21664)
AAGTTGCACGATGACTTGGCCTTCTATGAAGAATGCCATGGATGCTAGTTATGCTTTATCTCGTTCTCTCGCGCTACTGATATCGCACGTTCATTCAACCTTATAGTGCAACTTCACCGCTTAAATCCACATTGGGAAATGGACAAAACTTTTTTGCCAAGTTACTCTCCAAGTCAAATAACCTGTGTGGAAGCAGAAGGATTTTCGCGCTTCCGCAGAAAAAGGACCGCTTCCGCATCCCTGGTGCGAACGTCACTTTATTTTTATAAAATGGGTGCCAGCTTCAAAAAAAGTTGGGAACCTGTGCAATACATGCTTACTGCAGAGTCAAACAAACACAAAAAGTATGGGGCGGTGAAAACAGGCAGTATAAGCTTTGAGCAACGCTCCCAGTTTGAAAGTGCAATTGTGACGTTATCAAAGCAATTATAAGCTGGGTTCCTACAGAGTTTTGAATATAAATTTTCAGACTTAACGTTTCCGAATGACATACCCAGGTCGAATACAGGCACTATAATACAGTAGTTAACACGATGAAACGAAAATTTTCAATCTTCTTATCAAAAACATCAAAATAAAATGTTATCAGAATGCATATCAAAAGATCAAATCTGGAAAACTTTTTCTTTTTTCATACAACAGACCAAACATTTTTTTTCCAGGGTGGAAAATGAGCAAACTTTTTCCATACTTTTCAAGACTTCGTAGGAAATCTGTGCAAGTCAATACGACCATTGACCAATTCAATAAATGTGTTCACATAGAAATTGCTCAAAAACTGTACAGTCAACAGTGTAGTCACATTTGCTTTTAAACCAAGTAATTCCTTATCGGATCCCTGATGATCGGAGGACTCCACAATGAAATAACCTCAGAGTAAACACCATTGGCACTATCCCTGACTATGCGCTGGATGAAGGATGCCCAAAAAAAACGACACCAGTTTTTCATAACCGGCGACGCCATACTGTTTCGCACAACTGTGAACTGCAGCAGCACCGAAGCCAATACCGATCATCAGATGCTTTTCTTGAGCAAAAACAGGTAAATTTTGTGGTCTTGAGACCGCAGTACGAAAAATGCGTTTAGAAGTGCATACCACGCCATAAAAATAGCACAATGAAAAACATGGACAATACCTTGTGTGGCAATTAGGAGCATTCGCTTTCAAAGCAACAAGCCAAGTTCTTTAATAATTTTGTTCCAATCGCAAAAATTGCCCATTTTCTGGTAATGAGAATTTACAGTGGCAACACTTAAAAAAGAAAAAGCAAGACACAATTGCATCAACGAGTTCACACCGTTAACTAAATGGCATATGATTGCAAGCTAGAGAAACCGCAACAGTTTGCAAACAAGAAGCGACACGGGCAGCGCGAATACAATAAACATTGATGATATAAGTTCATGTTATAAAATTCCTGGCCACCGAAAAAAACTGTAGACCAGGTTGTGCAGTCAAGCATTCATCAACAGCCAGTTTAATTTACTTTCAAAAGTTTGGCGACGATAGCCGATTTGTAATTCCGTTTGGACTTGGCGATAAACACCCAATTTCACACGGGCTTTTTCGTCTACTGGGTGGTCAACAAGCGGCCTAAAAATCAAGAGTAGTTTTGCACTTTAAACTAAGTTGCACCAATAGTTTCAATGAGCGGAATAGACATACGTAGAAATTGTTGCACAGGAAATGTTACATTTTTTCTTATCAGCCACGGCAAGATCGACCATATCTTGATAAACAGACAGTGTCTTGTTATGTTACAAACTTCAGTGTGTCGCATTTTTCTCCACAGTTGTTGCTGCCCAACGACCAACCCATTTGCTGATACAGCTATTGATGGAACTATCAATGGCAAATTGCTATTTTACTTCTTGCGCATGCACATGCATATCTCAGCATGATAAATGTTTCGCAGCGAATTGGCACATGAGAAAGAAGAGTGCTTCCACGCCACCAATCAACGCAAAACGCTAAGTCACAAATAGCGCTTGCAAACCGCTTATATTTCTTGATGTGATTTGTGGCAATCGACAGATTTAGAACGCGCCCATTTGCACGCAGTGATGGAGTTGAAGTGACACTTTTAGAGACGCTCTCATTATGGGAAACAGCGTAAAGTCTAGTGCGCTGTTTTGGTCCAACATCTAACGTCGGACATTTACTGCTGCCATCAATATCAACAAGCACAGTTTAGAGAAGCGCAGTTGGTTCACGCACTAAACGAGGAAGACTGGCGGTGCAGACAGTTCGGCGGCAACCAACAAGAGCGAAGTTAAAAATTTAATAACATGGCTAAGGCGGGCACAGTAAATCAAGCCGGCAGTAATAGGTGGTCACGCGAAATACCTGGCAGAGCAAATATACGCTGTGCAATTACCAACGGTCAAATCCAATCAGAACAATCAAGAGTGAATTTTTAATCATGACAAGAAATTCTATTAGGCTTGAATCGAATTTAACGTTACTGACAACTTCTAAAGGGAGCCATCGATTTACAATGACTAAAACCAATTCATGTACGACTTAACAAAAATAGTTTAAAGTTTTACTAAGTCATTTTTAACTCCTTTTCCAAATTCTATTTTTCTGCACAATGTTGAAAGTTATTTTTTTAAAATCAGTTTGCAGAAGTTCGTTGCACTTTCTTATTGTGCAAAAGTATGCCTCACAGCACAGAACAAATGTTTTACCCTAGATTGATTGCATTCAGAGTGCACCCACTCCGGTAAATAGCATTGGACCCTCATTTCAGCGCCTTGCGTCAGACCATACATCCAAGGGGAAAACAACAGAGTAACTAACAGCTTGCCAGGCCGTAAGTAAGGGGGCACAGGGGTGGAAGCCACCCCTAAAATTTTTTCGCCCTCCCTGGAAAAATCTCTTGGACATAGTTAAAAAATTTTAGGCCTCTCAGAAAACCCCTCTCAGAAAAAATAAATACATCAAAGAATTATTTTCTACAAACGGCTATGAATTTGATCTGAAAAAGCGTTTTAATGAATGATGCTCGATAAGTTTACAACTCTGACTTGGACGTTGCGTGTGAGCGACTGTGACGTCTTCCACTATTGGGAATTTCATTGTAATCTGGGTTGCGCGTCACTTTGTAGTCGAGCAGCGATGCATAAGTTAGCAGCAGCTTCTTCCAGTAGCATTTTATATCTTCCATATTCAGTCGACTCCAGATAAATTTCCTACCTCTGCAAAAGAAACGTCCCATTTGTCAAGAACTAAACATCTAACGTTAAAAAAACATAAAAAGGTCAAAATATTAAGTTTACAAGGCTGAAACTGAAGTCGACTGGAACAGAGCGTTTAACAAGCCTTTCCTAACAACCCAAGAACAGAACCGTCGCCAGAAAGTCTTCAACAGGAGGCGCTTGACGTTCTGAAAATTTACATTTTTACATTAACATCTACGGTAGTTCAGTTGACTTTGTTTAGTAGATGAAAAAATATAGTGGCATTAATAATCAGTTTACGATTTTATTTAGCACAAAATCTTTCATTAAAGGATAAGGCTCTGCTTCAGTCAAATTAAAAGAACGCAAAACAGCAGACGAATTTCTTTTCTGCGTTATCAAATTTGTAAAGTGAAAATACGCACTGGAAACCTCTCGGTGGACTTGTGTCGCATACGTTTCACAAAATACACGTTTTCAGAAGTTTTACTTAAAATAAGGAAGTGTGCTCGTCGTGCTGTGAAACCCCTTTAAAAAACTATTTTTTCAATCGTCTTTAAATTTTTTGGTAAGGTCTTGCTCAGACGCAAGCTGGATTAGGCTGGCTTTGCGATTATGAAGCACGCTCTGCCTGTGGTCCTAGAAAACGTTTTTGAGTGTTGAGAACGGTCTCTCGTATGTCGCTGTAAATACTCTAAAAGGACGCTGCAAGTTAAAAGCTACAGCAGCACCCCCCGGCATTGTTTCAAGGCTTCCGCAAAACGTTTTTCAAATTTTTTCTGTCGCCAATTTTCGCGTTGACATAAACTGGATGGGTCCGCTAGTTGCTTCAGTAAATTGAACTCCTCCTCAACTACAGCTATTCCACACAAGTATTAAAGCGGAGCAATTTTTGCACGTATGAGAAACAAGTCCTTATTTTCAGGTTTCAAGGCCGACAGCGCGCAGCCGCGCACACTACATCACTGTTGTAATAAAAAAAGCGATCACTGATGTCATCCAGCACAATGTCAATAACATTGCGAAACAACCCTTCCACTTTTTTGTCTGGTTCTCTCTGCCCGAGTGCCCGTGCATCTCTAACACAAATTCCGTCAGTTGACTGTTAGCTGTACGCTTCCTATTTAAGTGACAGTTACTTTTTGCAAACTGTTGAGTTCAGCAAATATTCCACTATGTCAAAATACCTGTTTCATCAAAAGGGGAATCAAATTAACTTGGGATTGAAATTCAGTCGATCCTGCACCCTGGTCTTTTCGCGGAAAACACACTGCACACGTTTCGCTTGCCAGATTATTCTACAAGTTTCTGTACACAACATCAAATCATGTTCATTATTTTGTCTGCTTTCTTCTTCATCGTTTGAGCGAGTTCTTATCTACTGCTAGGTCGCACTAGATGTCGGGGCAGGTGTTGACCAGCGATTCGATTGTCTCATCATCCAGAACCGTCAGGCCATGCGCTCCGTGGGGAAGGTCGATGGATTGGATATTGGAGGATAACATGGTCGACGGACTGTTCTGCGCCACACTCACAAGCCGCAGAAGGGATCATACCCCATTTGTGCCGGCAGTAGCGGAAACCAAGCCGGACCCATGCTGATCTTGGCAAGGCCATTCCAGAAGGGTGGATGCCGATGTCGCGGTGAGAAACTACGGAGTCACGTCGTGTTTCTCCAGCCACTCCACGCTTACTTGTTGTCCAACCACTTATTCCATCATTGATCCGCTCACTTCCTCGCACTTCTGTTGTTGTCGTCAGATGAACTGATGAGTTGTGCGGCTGGTACAAACGGGTGTCTCGATTTGAGATGCCGTACGTTCCCACTCGGTTGACAGGTGAGCGCTGAGTGGAGCAGATGTCCGGGCTCCGTTGCACACGTGGTAGAGACAGTGTGGCTCCTTTGCGATTAACCTCAGCAGGTTGATTGCCCGCGAGAATAGGAAGGCTGTAGGACGCAGGCATCCGTTGGTGTAGGACGCAGGCATGCAGTCACAGTTCGCAAGGCGTCGTTGGTGACAGTATCAATGAGGCGGGTGTGAGCACTGCGGCACCCGCTGTGCTTCGTCTGCTAAGGCGTGACTTTCTAGCTAAAAATCGAACGTGAACTCACCACTCTAAACGAAACCTCAGTAGTGGGAGTTTTGAGTCTTTGATTGTTGGTTGCATACCAAGGTAGAATCATTACAGCGCATCCTTCAGTCTTCACGAATTCCTGGCTATCCATATGACTACGCAGAAACTTTAAAAAAGTAAATATGACCATAGCTTAGTCATTACGACGCTTTGCGAAGCAGAGACTCATCATGAGTTACACAAAACCTCCTAGAAAGGCGGTTTCATACAAAGCAGGTACACTTCCACCTAAGGCAGTGCTTGTCAACGTTTAGAAAGACGGTTTGCACTCTTCTGTTCCATTAAAATTTAATTCGCACAACCACTTGGAGTTACTGACGGTATGTAGTGTCTTCAAACCCATCAGGTTATTATTGCATATATCTTGTTTCAAATTTTGAAACAGATGCTTGAATTACTAAGTTGCCGATTTTCTTAACATTGTTATTGTACTTGTTAAACAGAGTGGTTTTGTTTGAATAATTCTTTCAGATGTGGCAATCTGTTGCGTCAGATATTGCTTAATTATGTAAAGATTACTGCTTTTAATTTGTTTTTTGAACGTGGTTCCAATTTACTTGAAAATGTTTTTTTTTTGTACTTCATCAGTTATTTTGTTTATTTTTTCATACAGTGTTTAACATTTTTCTGACCACACCAAATTTCCTTAATTAGACTAGATCCACTCCTCTGGGTACATAGGCATGTTCTCTTCATCTGTAATTTTTCCTCACCATTTTCTGTGTTTGTTTTTCTTACTGTACTTTTTTTATTTCCAACTGTTGTTCTCTAACAGTTGTCAATAATTACTGCAATAAACGGGGTTGAGTGACTAGATTACTCCCATGGTCTTTCACCAATCCTATGTGACACAGTGACAATCTTTGTTAACACTGATCAATTATTTCGCCATTGTGTTTTGATTTATTCTCTGACAGTTGGCTTCTTCTTTGCATGATGGCTTTTTGTATTGTTTCTGTTCAGCAGCGGAGTGATAAGAAACAGCAAACAATCGATCAATCTTTAGTGAGCCAAGGTCATTGAAATGTGAACTAGTCGTTACTTGATACCAAGCGATATGGTGCGTGATAGTCCAGTGTGGTATTAAAAATTGACGAATTTCTCACATATGTCGTTGATGTTTTGATTGCCACAAGGAAGTTTAGCTACGTTTTCTCCAAGACCAATCGGCAATAGTTCAGGATTTAAGTGTTTCAGACATCTTATTTTGGGTCAATTATTTTTGGAAAGTCGGTTTCACGTAGTTTACGCATCTTCAGTCCTGAAAAGTGAAAGCAAAAGGCTTGCGGGTGAAATGATGCATACGCTGAGGCGATTTAGAGAAAGCACGCCAATTATATTCTCAAACACAAGCTGTGGCCGCAAAGATGGCCTCACACGAAAGCTGAAAAGCAAAACTGGCGCCAATTACTGAACGACCAGCTTCAGCAACGTGGCGATGAGTTAACGACTGTAGCGGGTCGCACTACACTTAACATGACATATTTTCCGCCGCATACCTAGAGCCATCAATTCTCGACGATACGTACAGAGAGAATCCCTGCAAACTCAACTTTGCATAATGTTTGAAATGTGCGAAAGGAAATGCATGAAAACCTGGCTGATCAAGAAACAAAATGTTTTCGCCGAAACAGACGTTATCTTATGTGCCGCAGGCGCTTTGCTGAAATCATAAATGTCTCTTGATACTTGTTGGGCGATTCTCATCCGCACAACAGGGCTTTCTCATCCCACCAGTGCGTACCGTACCACAGGTTGAAATAGCACTGACCTCAGGTAAGTAACCTAGCAAACACAGTAGGAATGGTACTATAGCTCTGTATGCGGGGAACTGCTGTACCCACAATTTTCGGTAATCTGGACGACGTTCCCTTGTCTTCCCGTCTTTGTCGAAGATCAAAAATAGGGGATGTGCACTTCAGGTAGCGTTGAACTTAAGTTTGCACATACTTTTTCCGTAAAAATTGAATTTTCCGTCTCTAATTTACTTCATACATATTGCCTAAACTTTCCAGGGCTGTAATTCGGAAACAAGTCAACGTTGCCCAGTCTTTTAACCTGTTTTTACGTTTTAAGGCCGGTAGAGCTTAAGTACTGCTTTCTGAAATCCTGGCGTCTCCGAAACAGAAAGAAAGCCAAGGATTGTTTTTTGTGCGAGAAAAGTTGTGTTTGTGAGTTTGAAACTTTCCCCGAGAATCTTCTGCGGACGCCCGGATTCTTCAGTGACGAAGCTGATACTCAAGTTAGGCCCTTGCTAAAAAAATTCCACTCGAGGAAGGTAACCTCCGTTACAGCGTACGACCAGGCATTGTATACGAATGCTTACTTTTGTCCTCTCGTTGGCCAACGAGAGGAAAATCTAGCAGTTCTACAAAATCAACGATCAAACCGATGGCTGGAAAACACGAAAACCAATTTGAATGAAACGTGAAATCAATGTTTTCGGATAAAAAGAGTGGATGAAATGTTGGATGCATCTTAGCGCAACACATTCAAGAATGGCATATGTGACTTTAAGTTTTACTGCAACAGTTTTCATCAGATAAAGCTGCTAGCGCGTGTAATGTCCTGGAGAAAAGTAAGGACTGCAGCAAAGCACTATGATTAGAAGATCGACAGCACTTACTGATTCGCTATTTTCTTCACCAAATCATCATTTTCTTTTGCGAAGTTAATGAGATCTTCGACTTCCGTGAGTTTAGTAGAAACAGGGATGTAATGTACCCACGGTTTTAGAGCAGGATAAAAGAACTCCAACCATTCATTCCCAACATGGAACACCAATGATCCACACAGAAACAGGTGCTTCAGACGAAAACTGGCGGCCACTCCACGAAAATTAAAAAGATACCTGTAAAGACCTCGAATAGATTCATTTCTGAAGTACGTACTCTCCACAGTGAGGTAAGCAAGGAATCGATCACCAATTTTTAATGGGAAATCGATTTCACGTAAAGTTACGCATCCTCAGTCCTGAAATTTGCAAGCAAAGCTTAAGGGTGAAAAGTTGAAACGTTTCAGTAAGAGCAGAGAAAGCAAACAAACTCAAGACTGAAAGGAATAAATCAGAACACAAGCTCAGAAAATCAGAACATTTTAACTAAACTTACTGACGTGCTGCGAAAAATAATAACATAAACTAATAAAATTGGGAAAAAATCTCAATTAAATGATTTCACTAAATTACGAAACTAACTGGTTGATGCCGGTGGTTGAAACTCCTCAGGCCTTATAAAAAAACTCGCTGTCATATGCCTGAGCACGTATGAAGAACGCTTGAGTGATTTTGTACTCCGGTGGCAGCAAATCTCTGGAGTACACATTTAAACGCGGCGATAGGAGTAAACACGTTGGGAGTAAAGTGACACACCGGGAGTTGGGGAAGGTCGGACCGTGTCAAAGAACACAAAACATAGAAATATTTTTTCACATGTGGGAGGATCATATTCTGAATGCTAATCTGCGCGTCAAGTTGGTGATACCATTTATTTTCACAAGTATTCAGAGGGTAAAAACTTGTTTGTTCGACAAAAGTAACAGGGTATGCTTAATGTATAGGTGGTTTGTTTATTGTGTAACGGCTCTTTGAACAGTGTCGGCACAAGGCCATTTGGTCATCGTCATTGATAATTTACAATCCTCTATGTTCCAACTGCTGCGGTAAAAATAACCATCTCTTGGAAAAAAATGTATACGGTAAACAATATAATGTTCCATATCGTATCATCTCTGCAAATGCTTTTAGATCAGGGGTCTCAAACGCAAATTGCTCCTAGGGCCAAATGAGGACTTGGCCGCTTTATGACGCTGACGCAACAATGGTGGTACCTAAACCTCATTACTTACTAGAAACAGCTTTTATATCTTATTTCTTGCGAAAGGTATCGTGGTTTATAGAGATCGCCAATATTGGTAGGATTGCTGAAATTTATCACAACGATTCAATCGGCACGTTGATTTAGCAACATCCCAGAAAAAAACATCCCCGAATAGTGACACAGGTCAGAATCGATGTTGGTAATTTTGGATTTACACGGCGGACAAGAAAAAAAGTGAAATTGCAGCTGCAGACAAAAATCAACATATTTAAACTTACGGCAAGCAGTTGCACACATCCCTGTCGGCAAGTGTCTTTAGAATGAAACTTGGTACAATAAACGAAAGCACGGCAGAAAACCCAGGTCAGGCGTTTAAGGGTTTAATCATAATCAGTGTTCCCTCCATAAGAAAATGCTACACTGAGCAAATGTTTGTTTCAGCGGGCATACAATTGCGCAACCACGCAACCAGCGAACCGTTTCAAGCGTTACAAGGGTTATGCGATATACCTACGATATTAAATTTGGAATGTTGGAACTTGGAAGTACGCGAGAATGAGATTTCATTGCGCAAACTGTCTGGTGGTACTGCGCATTTGTGCACCTTAGGTGAAACACTGATCATAACACACAGGTACATTTCATAGTTTTATGGAGGTATCCCTGCCCGTGCAAACGAGCAGGTATGCAGTACTTTAAATTGATGCAGAAACTTGGGGGTAACTGGGTTAGATGGATCCCGGGCAAGCAGCAAGTTTGGCGCCCTCGGGTTCGAACCTGAGGTCTTTCAGAAGCAAATGTACTGTTTTCAAGAAAGTACTTGTGACATTGTTGGGACTTTTCGGCGCCCCCATAATTGGCGCCCGGGAAATTGCGCCCTTCTTGCTCCCCATCCGTTACGCCCTTGGGTGCAGAGTCTTGGGGCCAGAGGCCGGCAATTATTGTTTTCTTCTTTGCATCGCGTGAATATGAAACGGCTGAATACTGATAAATTCAAATGCTCATTTCGCCAACATTTTGTGTATAATTGAACTTTTGCATATTAGGGCATGTTTGTTCAACTGTTATTTTTTGGTAAAGTTCATTGATTTTATGCAAAATATGGCAGCCTCTTTGAAACCTTTGTACTATACATAGGTAAAAGTATACCTAAGTAGCAGAGTAATGTCAACACTACCTGGTTGAAAACTCACACTAGGATTGCAAAAATAACTGTTCTGCTCACGTTAAAACAGAGACGCCGAAGAGCTTGTACTAAATTCGAAAACAGACTTGATAGGCGCAAATTAACAGGTGCATTGTCTTATCGGAATTTAAAAGTTGGTTCGGGGATAGAAGATTACTCTGAACAAATTTCAAAAAATTGTTGTGTGTTTAATCGCATACTCACTTGTATTTGCAATGATCAACGAGATGAACAACTTCTGCTGGTTTAGCACCAAGGGTATCCTTAAAACAGTGTAAAAACTTAATATTAGTCAAAGGCAAATAAACCGAAAGCAGTGACTAGCCACATCATTGACTGATAAAAGCAAGGGCAATTTAAACCAGGGTGTCACGAACTGTTTAAGAACCCAGCAACTAAAACTGGGTTTCGTTTCTGAAGGCATCTTCTAACTACTGCATAAACAACCTTCCGTGTATGAGAAACGTAGCCTACACTGCAGTGAGTAAACCGGTGGTTTCCTGGACACCCCTAAAATTTTGACTAGTGGGTGACACAGACACAAGTTGGAGAAGCTCGATTTAAAATTATATGCTCCGTATAGTTTGCAAAGCGACACAGCAATTATACATTTTCAGCGGAGATTCTTCCATTCAAGACCGGAATAATGGAGGTGCACCAACCTACAAAAGACTTTTTATCGCGACACGTATGCTTTATTCTAGGGGACACCAACCTTTTTGAAACTGCGAGCTACTAGTTTGATACACACTTCTGAAATAAAAATTTTGCTCAATTTACCTTCAATTATTTATTGATATTCGTTAATGTGAAGACATTTATCATTCTAATGTCATTTTAAAACAGCTCCGCGGGCGACCTACATGGTCCTTGCAGGCGACCTGGTGCCCGCGGGCACCACGTTGGTGACCCCTGCTTTATTTCTTCTGGAACCTTTCAATGGTGATAAAGCTTACTTGAATGTGAAGCAGCCAAAATTCGTTCTTTGGGACTGTGGCAGCAGGAGTAATTTAAAATCAATTGCGTCTGCAGCAGGGCCTGTAAAAACGCCTATGTTTTTGCAAATTTCACCGTGCGTCAGTGCTTCGAACCGATTGATACACAATCGTAGCAAACACCCAAAGCTATGCTGTACACGAACAAAGATTTTATCAAGAACTATTAACGGCTTATCATACAAAACAAGCGGTCTAAGCGACCGACTTCGTTTCCGTTTCTACTGGCCTTTTATATGGGCAAGATTTTTCGATTACATATGGCTTGATTCGAGCTAAAAACTTGCCATCTTTCAAGTAAACTAAGTCAACCCTGGAAAAAATCAGGAAAAATATTGTATCTGCCACAACCTTCGTTCACCTCTTTCCTTTTTATCGGTGACATATACCGAGGATGTTTCATTCCCAGGGTTTAACTAACTTAAACTGCCGACACATTCAGCACGAGAACACTGTGTAGAATGACGAGAATCGAAGACACGGCACCAGTCAACACATCGCGCGCCACAGGCCACAATCACCATTGATTAGAAACAGCGCGAGAGAAGACAAGCAATCAAACGTATCTTACCAATGGCGCAAAAGAACAATCAAGCAATTGAAATGCATCTTACAAAATTATCACAATCGGATGGCTGCATAATCACAATTGGATGGCTGCAAAAATGCCTGCATACCAGTCCCGTCACCACGGGAGGGGGCTTTGGTGGGCTTAGCCCCCCAAAACAAAGTTTTATAAGCCTCCAAATTGAAGTATGAAATACTATAAATCAGTGGAATTTTTTGTCAAATTTTGGAATTTCAAGCCCCTCTGCACAAACGTGAAGCCTCACTATTGAACACTTTCTGGCGACGGTTCTGCTGCGTAGCGCGTTAACAAACCTGCTAAAAGATGAGTAAAATGAATTGGTGAGGTAGAACACGGTTACCGCTTGCCTTGTCATAGCACGCAATTTTAAAACTTACTTTTTCGGAACGCCAGGCCTGATTCTTTGTGTACTGGGCATCAACTAAATCAGGGTTGCCACGTGAAAGCAACACTAGAGGGTCCCTTTCAGAACTTGTCCGTGACCCTCTGAAAAAAACTTTTTCCTCTTTGTTTATCCATGGAATTTCTTTCCACTTCCTTAACAGCAACAGAGAGAAAACCCTTAAAACTAAATTAAACGAAAAACAATCACTCGCAACAATAAAATCCACATATTACACTTGTTGATTAAAGAAAAACGAGACGGTGAAGTATACAGGTTAATACATGCCAAGCTGCACAAAACCAATGGGATGAGCTTAATCTTATATCTAAAGTATGACGTTCATAAAATCCTACGTCACTAAAAATCGGAAAATTGGTACAGGAACACCCACTGGCTATGCCTTTCTATTGAGATGTTGGGAACTTAGTGCGAATCAAATAAAGTATAACCACGGATTAAAACAATGCAAAAACAGCATTCGAACGCGCCACAAAATACAATTACGATCTTATCCAGTATTCACCACAAACAATAAACAAAACGCCGAGATCAGAGACATGCTTTCAAAGCAGTGTTTTGAAAGCTCGCAGGTAAGTGACACATAAATGAAATAATTCAAAATCCTCCAAATTTCCTTCGGACTTTGGAAAGCATGATTCAAACCAGTTACTTTTTACCAAGCCGTTTTCAAAATTTCACACACTGATACAGTTTAAAAGGGATCAAGCTACACTTAGAATATTGTATTCAAATCCGTTAAGTTTTGTGGTAAGAACCCAAGCCCGAAACTACAAATGTTTAAATTGAAATACAGAAGGAACATTCTGGTTTGCATCTAGACAGCGCGAAAACTGCAGAGCATCAATCGCATCCCCAGTAAGTTTTTGCAAAGATCTATTTCAATACCTTTACTGTACCGATAATTCAATGCGTTGCGATTTACTACGGTTCCAGACAAAATTATTCCTTTCCAACAAGCATATAAAGAAAACTTTCTTACAGCAAGGATTCGCGTGCAACCCAGGATCATCAAAAAATGTTCGTTTGTGCAGAACAGATCTTTCACATTTGTACAGGGTCACTCACACACAATAAGAAAAGCAGTCGGCTAGCAAGAATTTACTTCTTTTATCGTGTCATGAAAGAATGTACATATGAGTCTAAAGATCAGTGGTTCCTAACCTTTTTCCTACACTATCACTCCGGATGATGACATTGTGACCCAGAAACATTTTCTCACAAAATGAAACCAATTGGAGAATACGGGTAATTTGTACGTCACTTTGGTTTATTTATGATTGAAACAACGATTGTTGATAACTCAAGAAAAGGTGGAAATGCACGATTATCAGGTATGAGTTTTACCAGTAGTTTTGTTCACAAATTTTGCACGGTTTCCCTACTTTTCGTGACCACCTTGTGGGTCATGGACCATAGGCTAAGCATCACTGGTCTAGATGCTATCCTTTTACATGAAACTACACGTAGTTGCTCTTTGCTACCCGTTTTTTTTTTTGCACAACAAAACTGATTTCAATTTAAGCAATTTTAACAGAGTGTTTACAACAGGACAATCAATAACAACCATCAATCATATCAGTTAACAAGATTTATCTAAAAACCATATACTTTAAAGGTATCCCTTAAAGCAGAGGTGGGCAAACTACGTCCCGCGGGCCGCATGCGGCCCGCCGGCACTTGCAGAAACTCCTACACATGTAGAATTTATTTATGAAACATTTACTATTTTCATAAAAACTCAGAATTTTATGAAAATAGTTTGTTTCAATTCTAACTATAACTGTATGAACAGCATTAAATGTACCGAGTGTGAAATATTAAATTGTTTGTAATATGAATATGTGGTTGTTTACACACTGAATAAATTTTCCTACTTTGTAATGAGAGTGTGCGGCCCTCGGCTGCAACATTTTTTTAAAATGTGGTCCTCCGTGCAAAAAGTTTGCCCACCCCTGCCTTAAAGAGATATATCTTCAAACAATTATAAGTATAAAACAGCGGACCCCAAACTTTTTGGATGCTGGGCCAAAATCGCGACCTTATCAGTGTCCGCGGGCCGGACTGTTTTGTGCATTGAAAAAACAAAACAAAAAGCTACACACATAACATTAGACACGTTTGTATATTCAGCTTGTTTTCTTTGTTTGGTAACATGTTTGCAAAGTGACTTCTGCAACTGCTTCTATTGTTGCATAACAGTTGTATATTTGGTTCCATGCTTGACGCTGCAATACGTTAATTGCTTCTACGATTTTCAAGAACCGTGTATACCTCACCCATCACTGACCAGACAGCGCAGACGTAGCTGCACCTAAACGTCGAGACCAAGACTTCGTCAAAAAGCCCGAGACTCGAAAATTTGCAGATTTTGCCGAAATGTTTCGAAATATTTTCAAAAGAGTGTCATCACCAACTTCGAAGTTGACATTTTGCGAATTGTCGGCATTTTTCCTATTTGCTTACTGTATGTTATTTCTTACCTGCACACACAACAGACAAAAAGTATTTCAACTTCGAAGTGGTTGAATTAAACAAGTTTTACTAAGTCAAATCGTTGCAGTATTCAAAGTCTCAAGACAATAGGTTTGAGACCGAGATCTATAGTCTTCAAGACCCAGACGAGACCTGAAACCTTCAAGACTGACACTCGCAGAAATGGGTCTCGAGACTACTAGGCGTAGATGCAGGCAAATTTTTGGGAGTGGGAAGTATTTTTTCCCGAATTTACTCAAACTTACCCGAAAAATTTGACTCTAAAAAATAGTTAAGACATTTTTGGAAGCCACACAAAAAGGTCGTCATGTGTATTTTGGAAAAGAAGTCAAATTCGGACATATTTCGACAGTCAGTTTCATTCATCATACAATAAGAACAAAGGTTTCAAAACATCTGTGGCGAAATTTTGCTGGATTTTGCGCGAATTTTTAGAGATTTTGCCAGGATTTGTGACAAATCAAAACCTTGGGGGGTGCGCTTGTACCCCCCTGCACCCCCGCCCCCTACACCACTGTCAAAATTGACCTCGAGATCAAGTATTGAGACTCCATTACTGTCACACAAGGTAGGCTATTAAATGCTGGTACCCAACATACTCGCTTGCAATTAGCATGCGGCATAGGTGTAGCCAGTTAGGGGCACAGTCAGTGCCGGATTTATTAAGCCTAGGACCTCAAGATCCAAGGGGGTCTCCAACAAACTGTGGTACGCATAAGAGTCAATGACCTGTATATGATCATTCAGATTAAACTTCGTCACAAATTTATGTCTCAATTATTAGTTTTCACAAAACTTAGTTTAATTCAACTTTCGTGGTGATAACACCAGAGCCTTCCAACGAGTTTCCATGAATCTCAATACGATGGTCGGTCAAGCCGCATCCCAACTATTATGTTTATATACTCAAAGCACACTGGCTGCGTCCTGCGTTTGCTGGACCGCACCGATCGTGACGTGTGACTCTATCAAAAGAACTTGTGGCTGTTCATGTTTAAAATGCACCTGATCAGTGGCATAAGTGACGGGTGGCAGGGTTAGCCCCCACCAAAAAAAGCTCCAAGCCCCCCCAATTTGAAACATGAAACTTAGTTGAGTTTTTGTCATTTTTTTTATAAATTAGTTGAGTTTTTGTCAATTTGTAGAGTGTCAAGCCCACCCCGCACAAACCCAAAGCCCCCCCGCAGAAATGCAAATCCTATTGAAAACTTTCTGGCGACGGTTCTGGAGCCACCACCACCCCTGTCAAGCTAAATGTAAAATCCGGGCCCCTACCTCGCTTGCATTTGGTACTTACTATTCTTTTGCTTTCAGTAGATTGTTTTTTTTGCGTTTTTCGGAATCTTTTCCGGTGATTTCGTGTTTTTGTATAGCCGTTCAATACCGGATTTGCTATTGTTTCTCAACTATTTTCTGAGCGTTAGCCAGTGGGCTCCCGTCAGCCAAGTTTCCCCTTGCTCAAACCTCTAGCTACGTTACTGCACCTGATCAAAGCAAGGT
>JGI24158J21664_10005704_pt1 | contig 16308 bp, 14 predicted proteins | sample Ectturendosymbi3_FD_21664 | JGI IMG/M metagenome (IMG submission 21664)
GCACGCCAGACTTCAAGAGAATAACTTTTGCGATTGACATGAAACTTACATCAGCATTAGATGGGATACAGCAAGCTGATATACAAGCAGTAACCGTACAAAGTGCTACGCCTTGTTTTTTCTTGCGGTCAGTGGTTGTAAAGTGTTGGATACAAGTTTGTATTTCATAATGGTTAACTTGCACACGGAGTTTAAACCTCGGGTGAAGGCCACTGTGGTGTCAATTCTCATACTATATGCAACGTTTAGGTGGTTATTGACAATTTCTAAACAATACTGCTTCGACCAAATACTGAAGATAGGTTCTTTACGTAGTTTCGTTGATTGAATTCTTTATTTGGCTTTTTTGTCAAAGGCTTAAGCCTGAAAATCTTGTTGGAATTGTGGAGGCAATTTCTTCCCGGCTACGTACCTATTCACAATCGGTCGTTTATAGGTCGAGATGCTGCAGGACTTCGGTTAACAAAACGTTTCCTTTTTTGATTGACAATGCGAAGCCAGAAGCAAAGTATGTCCGAAAGGTGTTTTGGAATGCCTGATTGCATTATTTTGCTTTATACATGATCGTTCATCTTACTATTGACATTTTTTTCGAGCTTGCTTTGATAATAAAGAACTAACAAGTCCACAGCGACTTGAGGCTTTTAAACACTTTTCTGTTACATGTAAAGTCATAAAAGGCAGCCTTACATAAATCAAGCGCAGACGAATAATCTTCAAACCCACACATGACTCAACATATTGCAGCTTACCTACCATCGTGACGTGCGGTAAGGACTGTGGCTGGGAAGACAACAACTGTTTCAAAGTCCAAATATGTTTGAGTTCGACGTAGTAACAAGATGCATAAATTCCACCAGAGCCGCAACCAGTCGAATTTGGGGGTCAAAACCTTCACATTTTACGGAAAACTTAATACTTAACAGCAGAAAAAGTTATATTCTTGCCTCGCTCGTTATCCTTTTTAGTTCCTTTAAAAACGCTATCCTGTACAATACATGACGGTAAACTGCAGCGGGCGATCAGTCGCAATTCAAAGTTCCGCACTTTTGCGGAAACAGTAATATTATTTAGTTATTATCAGTGGCGGATATTCAGGGCGTTCAAGGTGTTCAGTGAACACCTGGAAATGAAGAAAAAAATTTAAAAATTGGCTTTAGGGCATTTGTTAGCGATTAATGCGAAGAACTGCCTTTATTTGTATTGTTTTCTCATGCTGCAGATATATCTTTTAACACAGCCGAACGATTTTTGCTTGTCTGCTCAAGCATGACTGCAACTTGTTCAAAAACACCAGACGTTAAATAAACAAAGAAAAAAGCCAGTCGAGCCAAACTATAACAGCCAGGTTGTTCACCTTGCCCGGTGAACAACTTGCTTACGTCATGCGTTGCTTTGCTAGCATTTCCGCTGTGCAGTAGAAGCAAGCTGTGCAGTATGCTGGATTCCTTGTAGTGGACTAGTACAGATGGGTTTGTTTAGCTTCAGGTTGAAATGGCCTACTCTGGCTAGATAGGTGGTGTGGTTTGTTTGTGTGATGATTACCGCAAAAGTTTGGACGATTTTTAAAACGAGAATGCACGAAGCTGAATACTGACTTTGGTAGTGGTGAGCCCAGGCTCATGTGCAAAATAGCCTAACACGGAAATGTGGAATGTTGATAGCAATCGAAAAACGGATACTTCCTAACACGAAAGCTAGTAGATTAATTTGATGATTCTATGTCGAAAATGCTATTTATTTTCTATCAGTGAATTCAATTGAAAAGATTCTGTCATGAGAAATGAAATTAATTAATTTTTGTTTGTGTCCCATGCTGTCAACGTTCTAGCGTACGTGCTGCGCGTGGTTTGATGATTATGATCAACTGCCAATATGTTCAAGTGTTCGAATGGCTTATGGTATAGGCGACAACCACCACCACGGCCGGTGAACCTCAGTTTTGGGCTGGTTGCTAGCCTGGTGAACACCTTACCAAAATGGCCACCGTACGCCACTGATCATTATGCTCAGATCCCGCACATCGGAAGGATTTTTACCACAGAAAGTTTTTTTCAGCCAAAAGGATTTCTCCAGGGAGGGGGGCAAAAGTGGTGAATTTCATTTTACCCACTCGAAACCAAGATTACACCATTTTCTGCTTAAAATTTTAATAGGAAAAAGTCAAATTTCAAAATTCAGGGAGGAGACCAAGCCTCACCCTTTCAGCGCTCATGGCTCGGATCAGCCTGGCCCGGAACGGCGCTCAAGTAATGGATCAAATGTAGTTTCTTTGGAATGCTGAGCTTTTCGGTCTTGCAAAGCCATCAGGCACGGGGAACCGACAGACAGATGGGGAATATTTCTCAACTCTGACAGCTAAACCTAGACCCAACGTATTGGTCAAGTTTTTTCTTGAGGTCTACTGATCACTGGGGAACTCAAGTGACCCTTTCTCGCGCTCGCTTTTTTAAAGCGATCATCCTCTTCCGCAGGGGTTTTGACACAATCAGGCGTTTGTTTTGGTTTCACCCAAGATTCCATTCACCTTCCCCACACCTTGCCATCACTCACGTGAGTAGAACTGCAAAGTTTAAGCGTATGGCTTACATGCTAAGTGCCTGTGACGAACACATCGGATACAGTCGTTTCAGCCATACCTCTGATGTAGGCTTGTACGTTGAACCAACTTTCTTTGTATAATCAATTCTTCCACTTTTATCGTTTTCTTCAATTACAAGACTGGAACGTCTGTCAAACGTGGTTCTTATTACGCTTCCGCCGGTAGTAACTGTTTTTATCACTTATTTCGCCGCTTCGGAATCCAATTGGCAGGAACCAGCTGTTCACATCGAGCTAACTGATGTTGTTTCAGCATGACCGCTACAACGGGACCCCGCTGGGGCATTCCACGAACATGCAGAATTTTTAATCACCTTTTGTCATAAATTGATGCCTTTTTCATCTTTCCTACATTCTTCGGAAGAGGAGATTTGAGGGAGGTAAGCTATGTCAACGTTTTCTTCGGAATGCCTCGCAGGCAAGCTCTCACAATGCTTTGCCAATTTGTAGCCGGCCACTCACACGCACGTTCGTGTCTGCTGGACTACGAAGGGACGAACATGAAGCAACATCTTTTATTCAATATTCAGCGTTTTTAAAACGTTACAGACGGCGACAAATTATTGTCAGCAATCGAAAGCATGGGCGAGGAACGCGGTCGTTCGTTTCACTTCATGTATATGACGTCTCCGATGCCTTGGCCAGCTTTGACCTGTAAGAAAGCACAATAACATTCGCGACCACAACGATCACACTCCTTAGCCACACCTGTCAGTCGCCGCTGGTTGTGTGTAGAACGAGAGCCGGGAAATAATATTGCTGGTTTGGCGATAGCAACGTCGGTTGGAGAGAAGTTGGTTGCTAAGGCGCCACAACGTGTTATCGAACCAAAGTTTTGAAGAGAGATTTTGCGAAAGCAGAAATCTAAATTTGCACGAACTCGTTTGAATGGCGTATGCAGAAGAATTTAGTCATAGAAACAAATATTTGAGAAAAGGAACAGAATTTCTTTGTTTTTTTAAAGTTGCTGCTTTCCAACATAGAAGGGAACTAACGTACTAAATAAGCTTCTTCATAATAGTGGTGTACACAGTGAATTGTTCTGCTTTCAACGCAAACAATATCACAAGGAGTAGAAAAAGCTACTTTTACGATATCACAACCAACAGTCAAGGGAAATGTGTTGGAATATTTTAAGTGCGAGCAAGTCACCAGTGTACTGCGATCGATTCAACGTAACTCTCATGTGGGCAAGAGAGGTGGGACCTTCCAAAAGTTAGAAAATGTCTTGGTCTATATACAGTTTCAGCAACGACAACGTGTTCAATCTCGGCTCGACCAGCACCACGGCGCGATACTTATGAAAGTTCTTGCTTCCGAAACCGAAGGAACGGGTATCTTTCAAGCGAGGCACCGAGGCACCAAAGAAAACAAAACAACTCACATCAAGGTCGGAAATCTTACGCGAAAAAATTAGAGAAACAAAAATAGGTCACGGGAAAGTCTCTGTAATAAATGAATATAGCTCCGATTTAAGATAGAAATAATTATAAAAATGGGTTGCGCAAAGCCAAAAACAGCGTTTGCTGCTAAGGTACGACGTGTATACAGAACAGACTGGATACGACTCAAGCATGCACGAGTGATTTGTGACGTAACAGTTCGTTCTAAAGCAATAATGAACTTTCGTGAGAGGGTGGACGTTGAGCACAATCCAACAGGGTGACCAGTGGCAATCACGCCAGGAGCTCGAGAAAGTATAAATCAGCAGTGTTTGTGTTTGTCCACGTCGTCTTACGTTCAACTGGGTTCTACGTCTGACATCGCCAAGTTTTTTTCGCACCGCACGGTTACAAATGTCAAAAATGTCACTGAATAAAACAATACCAAAGCCCAAAACATTTAACGTATGCAGAAATTTTTGCATGTGTTCTTAGAATAACTTCATTGCGCAGACTGACTCGCATGTTATTGGGCAAATGGCTGATTACAACCAAACGTATGCGGTACCGTCAATTCTTTCAACTCCTGCTTGCAGTCGCTCGTATCTGGTCAGTATGGGAAAGTGCTTAGCAGGGAAACAACCACACCTGATGAACGTTAATCATAGTGCAAAAGCAACACAGTGTAAAAACATTTGCCGAAGCAGAAAGCAAAAGATGTCGCGCCGGCAACAGGGCATGTACGGAGGCAGAACGGCGCCAGGGGATCGTTCCGCATGAGTGCACCTCGGTCAAACGCCAAGCAAAAGTTGCGGATCGTTGGCTCATTTTGGTGCTTTACAGTTTTGCGCAGTTGCTTTCAGTTCTGTTTTTGCACACGCCGCCGGGGTAACCAGGAGTGCTGCTGCAACACGAACGCATCAGAAAAGCTTTAATGACGTGTTTTTAAACGCAATTATGACGTGCGAATATGCCTCCGACGAATCGGGTGGTAAAATCAAGTGCTTGTTGAGCTCATCAATCAATAGTTGCTCCCACCGCAGAGGTGGGTGCAACAACGAGAAGACCAGCACGTAAAGGGTATGTTCACTTGATTAAATATTGACGTGTCAAAAATACTAAGCAAACGTCTAAAGTTACGTACGTGTACGTTTCTAAATAAAAAAAAAGAATTTACTGAAACCAGCCACTCTGTTCGAAACGACTGCATGAAACGGTTTTTAAAGTACAGGAATGGCGGCTGGATGACTGTTTTCTACCTCTGCAATGTTCCTGCGACATACTGGGACAATTTTGTTTGAAAAAGTAATTGTCTTCGTCCAAATCGCGACCGAATCACCGAGAAGCAGAAATATTTAGTGTTTTGCTACAACCACGTATTACAGTTTCTGCACAAGCGGTCAACAAAGGGATAAATTCTGCCAATTTGCAACAGCGTTGTGGTATTGAGCCATTTGCAACAGCGTTGTGGTAAACAAACATATTCACAATCAACTACGCAACATCGAAGGCAGTATTTTCGAAATTCACGCTACACAAGTAATATGGGGGACAGACTTGACCGTCTCTGCCAAACCGCTAAGACGGCGACAGTTTTCAGCTCACTATGATATAAAACGGTGCAAAACACAACAGGGTTTAACTACGTGCTAGCTTGATGAGTGCAAACCTAGGCGCACGACGAAGGTTCAAACACGATCACAACGATTCATACACACACGCGACGGCTGCCCGCCAACCGAGTGAATCAACAGTGCGAGCCAAACACAAACTCAGGTCTGGATCTTTTTCAACAAGCGTAAAAACCACTCATGCATGACGAAATGTTGTCCGTGCCGTCGTCCATGTCTTGCCGACGTAACCTGCATGCAACGAGGCACAGATGCAAAACTGAGGCGCGCTCCGGTTCAAAAACGGAAAAAGTGCGGGCAACCAACGGTACGCGGTCCGGTTTTGAATGACATGCACCGAACGCAAGCGCCGAACCGCGGACTTGACAGAACTCACCTCAGCTGACAACGGCGGAGAAACCTTTGGATCTTCCGTGCGGCCTGATGCTGCTTCTTCTTGGTCATGTGACCCCTGTAAATACGAGCCCATTTCGCATTGTTGCTGGTCGTTTTCGAACTGTAATGACGTGTACGCAGTTTTCACATACGAGATGAGCATAGCGTGGACCTCCTGTACAGGGGCGGATCCAGCCAGTTACCTTAGGGTGGGGGGCGATTTTCGTAAAATTCGGTAGTAAAGAATCGTTACGGGTTCACTATTGTAAAGTACACTTCACAACACTGCTGTGAAAAAAGAACGGACAGCAAAAATGCCTTATATCGTTAATGCTGTTTTCCGAATTGCACAAAATCATGGTGAATGAAATTACTTTCGAAGGTTTTAGGGGGGGAAATCGCCCCAATCGCTCCCCCTGGACCCGCCCCTGCTCCTGTAGCTTCCCAGTACGTTTGTTACAAGCACCCTCGATAACTTCAAAAAATCAACCTTCCGTGTTTAACGTAGCGCTTGAAAAACAACGGCTGCGATGCGGAAGTGTTTGGGATTAAAAACTAAGCCGTTGCATTTCAATGCAGTCACCAAGAAGTGGTCAAGACACTTGTGAAGTGTCTGATCCCGTTTATGGCAACTGCAAAGGTAGTGAAAGAACGTTCCTTAAGCAACCGGCGTGACTTAACGAGCGCAAAAAACTTTGACGACTTGCTTGTTTGAATGGCAACAAGTTTTAGGGTCCATGCAAATTCAAAACATGCGAGGAAGGTCGAACCAACCTGAGCGCGTCTTCGATCAGTTTAACTGTGTGCTTGGACGATCGGCTACCACCAGGTTTGCACGCCCGAGCGCACTTGTAACTTCTGTAGAATGACTGAATCAAGATGGCGGCATGGCGACTGCGCTGGAATCTTTTCTGCTCCTGGTAGGAACGAAACTTGCTCTGGATCAAAACCGCCGCCTCGTTCATCTTCTTGCTCAGCGCGAACTGAAATGCGATGAAATGTAGCGGTCCGTGCGTGTCTCTCCACCAGTTGGAGTAGGATTTCAAATAAAACGGTGCAAGGCAACGATTTATTGCAAAGTTTTGTTTCAGGGCGGGGCAGTGAACTAACTTCGACCGGTATGAATGCTGTGCCGTTGTCATGGGTACAACGCAGTAAAATATGTCAGGGAACGAGACGTTTGCATTCAACCTCACAAACATCGATACAAAATATTTCCTGACGCTAGTCTTTAAGCCAAACCCACCCGCCGGCTCATTTCATATCTCCGCGAACGTGATCACCAACTTCGACAAGCATTGCAGTATATAGCGCACGCGTCTGCCACGACAACATACTCATACTCCTACTTACGTGCTGCCAATCCCCAGCCTGCTTGCGAACAAAACGCTAGAATTAAACGTGCGCGCCTACACCGACGAATCTATTGCCAGATTGGTGAACCGGCATCTCTCACCTTCTCGTATTTAGCGTAGCAGTGTTGTATGAGCAGATAGGCTCGCAGCACTTCGTTGCTGAGCGTCGAGCCCTGAAGTAAAGCAGATGGCGTTATGTTTGATCTTGAAATCGGAAAATGGGCATACAAATTTTTACGGGCAAACATGGCTGCGGTTTGTTCAGTCCGTTTATCCTCGTGCATGATTAGAAAAGCACTTCTGTTGTAGAACCAGAAAATGAATCAGGAAAATATCTGCACAAACGAATAATGAAAAGGAAAACAGTTGGGATAAAACGTGAGAAGCTAAAAAGAAAAACGAGAGGAACAAGTTTGATCAAACACGACTGGAATTACGAAAAGTACGCCTGACTTTGGAAGTTTTGTGTGGCAATGACCGCATCTCCATAGCTCTCTAATTCTTAAGGTTTACTGAATGTTAAATCAAAAGGAAAAACGTTAAAAAGTGCAACAGAAAGATCAAAACGAGCAAAAAACTTAGAAAATCACAAACACGTCGACACAGTGACATACATACGTCTCACCAAGGCAAGCAGCATATGACTGACCTCGCAGTGATAAGCGTTTAATATCGTATTCGCAGCCACGAACAGCTGGCAGTACTCGTGTTCGGTCAACCGCAACGAGTCGAGTTGCAGCTCAACTGCGTTACGGTAGCCGCTGGAGGGCGCCATTTTTCGCGGAGGCTGACGGAGGAAGTCGCTCCAATCCAACAACGATCCGAACTCTGAACACTGTAAAGGGAANCTATCCCATTTATTTTGCGCTGCAGCGGCCATGTTAAAAGGTCAAAACAGCTGGGGAGTGGAAACACTAAAAGAATGGCCAGACGCATGCCCAAGCACTTTCACACGCAATGAGATCACGGCTAAGTCTGCCCCGAGTACTAGGAGATGGTGTGTGAGATGTTAAGTAGGCGGTTCAGTTTTCGGGGAGCTCCGTGTCGTGTCGTGTCGTGTATCTGTTCATTGTGCAACGCGTTTTCGCTTTTCTGCGGGGCAAGGCGAGGTCAGATACAAGAAACTTATCGAAAGCCTCAGTTTGCACTCTCGACAAGAACACGCACTGTGCAAAACAGGGTAATCAAAACTATCTTTGCGACAAACATACGCCGACCAAAGACTTGTCAGGTTCTTGTTGGCCGTGATATCAATCTGCCGTTATACTTGAAGTTTTCACACGAAGTCTTCGAAATCTTACTGTAACAAAGGCTGACAACCTCACCTAAAGCCCAGAGCAAGCTGATGCTCAGGGTGCTTATCGTTGTCAACACCTCGCTATTTTATGACGCAATTCAAAGCACTCGATACGAGGACGACACGCAGCGGCGAAAATTCTTTGCACTTCGCAATTTTAATTTGAGATCGAAATGTCGACTGGTTCTAATCCGCCAGGCGCAGAAAGCGCGTGCTGAGAGATAATCCCCATCCGTGGACGTCAGTCATTCGAATGGTTCCAAATGCGCAATGCTCAAGGTCGACTGACACGGGTACGGTGCGCAATAAGTGGTTTCAGTGATCGCTACAAGCTTTTCGCATTTCAAACCACTCTTACTGATCCACAGAAGGCCTCTCGGGTGGCAAACAATCATGCTTTGCGCGAGGCGGTCGATGCGGGCGAAACTAGCCATTTTTAGAATTTCTTGTTCGGCGGAAAAATCAACGCCGAAAACGTATTCGGTATTGTCCGTGTTTCGCTTTGTCGGTGCTGTTCGAAGAGTGACGCAAAAAACGTCAATAAGCTTCGATCGGTCACAGAGGAATCATGTCCATTACATGAGCACCAGGATGCTGCCTTCCTCTCTGTTCGACTCAAGTAGGTTGTCGATCGCAAACATCACCGTTACCGGCGATACGACAGTTTCCAAACTGTTTGTCTTTATTTCAAGACGCACGCTGATAGCGACGCACGCTTTTACCGTCACAACAAGCGTGATTCCAAGAACTCTCTCACGACCAAAAGCAAAGGAAGACGTTACCTGCTGATTGGAATCACTGTTGCCAAAGTAACTCCGTTCGCAGTGGGAAGTGACAAACTGAGGAAGGCTGCGCAGGGTCAGGTCTGAAATGACAAGGGACATACTGTGTGAACGAACGAAGCTGTAGCGAAGCAATCTGAGAAAATCATGCCACACCTGTAATTAGCATTTGCCGCCCGCATTGTCTATATATGCGGCCTACAATTGCGTTGGCAAGTTGTAAAAATCGAGTTTTGCGTTCTTGCGCAATATGCGAAAATCCAACACACGCCAGGTTGAAATACCGTAGTAGACCGACTGCCCTGGCGTTTTATTCGTTTCTGCACAAACCACCAGAACTTTGTCGGACGAGACGCGCGCCCAACATTCAAACGTAAACAGGTTATCGCATCAGTTCTTGCGTAAAACTTTCCGCCCGGCAACGAAGCATTGTCAACACCCATGACATCGCCGCCATTCCGTTTCTTCTGTTGCCAGAGCGTCACAAACGCAGCAGCATAAAGCACTAACACTATCGAGCGCACCTTCGGCAGCGGAGCTGTCAGGACCTGCGCGACTGTGGACCTTTCCTTTGACGTAATTCGGAGCGCATTGAACCACCTTTTCTGCGAGTGACGCGACGCTGTCCCGGTTTTCTGCATTTCAAAAACAATACAGACCTAATTTATAGATAGGAAAGTGTTTTAAACAATAATACGTCTACCCCGGGCTGAACGAATCCTTTCATTGTTGCCAAGTAAAGTTTCACGGCTTGCAGAGAAGAAAGACAGCGAAGCACGTGAAGCGCACTGCGGGAGCGGGCAGAGTTTACAGTCAGGCGTTTAGCAGCTGAACTTGCTGCGCACCAGTGAAAGTTGCGTTGCAGTCTCGCTGTTTGCGAAGGTTGGAAAATATTGACAAAGTTACAGCGACCGATAGAAAGTTCGCGAGCAACCTACTCTGTTCTCAATGATTCAAAAAAAATCGTTGAACTATAATCTACGACACGGATAGTCACACACAACGCTTGCGATGAGCGACAGTAAAGAGAGTTTCAGGCGGGAGAGAGTTCAAACGTAATCAGTCACCGGCGTAAGCAGCTTCTACGGAAGTGCTGAGTTAATCAATAAAAAGGTCGGAATGTAAAAAAAACTAGTACCTACCCAAAAAATCTCCGCATGCTACAAATCCACTAGCGCCGTTGCCAGGTAACAGTGAGCTCATGTTGTCAGCAGAACTTTCGGAGTTGACCTGCGTATTTCAAAAACAAATTACCTTATTTGAATTGAACATAACGAAGTCTTCATATTTTGTGAAAAGCCGCCTTTGCAGACCTATGGTTAGCGGCCAGCTGCTTCACATACGGGGCCCTGAAGGAGCTTGTGTCCAAAGGTTCACGTCAAAGCTTGGAATACTCAAAAGTACTGCTGTCGGTTCGATCATTTTAAACTTGATGTAGCGTTGCATAACGATCAGTTGCAGCATCAGACTCAAATAGTTTACGTGGGGTCTCATAAGAACGACATTACTACATTGCAGCGAGGCTACAATCTGCTGTAACTATCGGAGTATATCATCAAACACATTTTTGAGATGGATGCTGTTGTTATAACACTCCTGAATTAGCCGATAGACCATAATGGGCACGATACCGATTGAGAATGCTGCGCAGAAAGCTTCCCTCAATGTTCTGCTCACATTGTGATGTTACTGTATGTTTTGATGTTATGTTAAAAACCGTCGGCCGAAGGAATTTTGTGATGTCCTTTGAAGACACAAAGAGACAACTACAGCAACGCCCCGTAACTATTCACATCAATCTTCCTGACGTTGGGAGCGGTATTAGTTCATCGTTGGAGAAGCTGTGGTTGCAGGGCGCGATAGCGAAGCGTTGCTTAAATAAACAATAATTAAAAGCACTGCGGAGGAGACTTTAGTGTGGCTATATAACATTAAGCAACTTACGCTGCCGTCTTGGGGGTTGTCCGCGATTAGCTCAGGAAAGAGATGCATGTCAAACCGGGGAGTGGGGGGGAGGCAGTCGGAAGAAAAGTTGTCGTCGGTCTCCATGGAGTCTTCTCCTGAATCAAGGCTATCAAGCGTCCCCGATGCAGTCGTGTCGCCTGTGATGTTAATTTGCACGAGTTGATCACTCCAGTCAACACCCGATCGTTCGCAACAGCAGCGCGACTTGTTTATGGTGTCGGATGAAATGACAACTGACGAAGCGATCTCATAAAATCTCTGGTACACAGTCGCTTCATTTGTTAACGGTGTTGAAACGCGCTGAACACAATGGCGTAGCCAGCCCAAAATTTTGGGAGGGGGAAATCTTTCGACTTTAAGCGAGTAACAGTATTTGCTTTGGGACACCGCCTCTCGAAAAACAAAATGACAAGATCTGCTAGAAATTATATCTTGGGGGGCATGCCCGCTTAGCCTCCCATGGCTACGCCTATGGCTTAACATTCGAAGTTTTCACACCGCCCTAATAGTGCGCAGCAAAGTGGATGAATAGCACAACAGGCTAATCAATAAAAAGGTCAGATTGTAAAACACTGCGACTGTTCGATGCGTTTCGACAAATCGCTATCCAGGTCTGAAATGAAACAGACACGACTGACCGATTGAACTATTGTCGACGTCATCTTCTTCGCAAGCGTCATCATCGCGCAAGTTGCTTCTGCTCTCGATCAATTCTTCCAACCTGTACACAAAAGTGAACCGTGCGTGAGTGCTTTTTTACTGAATCCAAACGTTGCCCACTGAACTCGAACAAGACGCAAAATAAAATCCCTGCATTCAACAGACAGCAAAGAAATCGAAGCGGCAAAAATTTTATTCCAATAAAATTTAAAGATTTTCTCGAACACGCGGAAACTGAATTACTTTGCCACGAGAGAAAAGCACAAATGGTTCCACCCTGTTTTGACGGGCATTGGTGACCCGGACAAATATTTACCAACACCGCATCCCATATATTGGATCTAGCGAAGAATAACAAGCAAAAATCTTGCCTCGCGGACGTGCACGGCTGTAAAGCACACGTTAGGCAAACAAACCGAGATCCGGTCATTGGGTCCTTGCGCGCTTGCCAGCACGGAAGCGATGAGTCGCACACACAGGCATTAAAAGATTTCATTGAAGATCACTGCCAGGCTTTCAGTCCGACCTGTTATATATCCGCATGTGACCTCGTTGCCGGGCGACAGCTGCCGGGGATCTCCCCAACACGTCGAGGCTGCGCAGCTCTGTCGCGCTCCAATTGCAGAGCGACTCCGCGCAGTCCAGCTGTCCACACGCGCTCGCCCACATCTGCGCCAAAGAATTTAAAAGCGGAGCTCAGGAAAATACGCTGTCAAAAGTCTGTCGAAAATCCGCGACTATGCAAATTACACTCGGCGATGGTTCGGACTTTCTGTTTTTGCAGTTGCGAAGAAGGTCTGGCGGTGGGAGGCGAGGCAACTGCGATGGATTTAACAGGAAAGCAAACGGTATGGATCGGGAATCACAGTCAACACTGAAACGAACATCTTGTCGAACTTTCGGTCGGCGCTTAACACTCGGACATCGCGACCAAAACGCATTAACATTGAACAGAAAGAAGCTCGCGACCAACGAGCGAACAGCGCATCCACTGACCAATGGTGTGCAGTCGAACTTGTCGACATTTTGAGGATCACACTCGGATTGCAGGAAGACGTTGTCGGATTGCAGCCTGGCAAATACACGCACAGAAACAACTGTAATAAATGCACTGCATCATGTGCAGGACGGTTTTCTCGACAGGGCTACGACAGCTTTGGCATTGTAGTCAGAACATCTTGCGATTATGTGTTTTTATGGTTTAACCATCGTTAAGATCAGAACTTTCAGACACGTCAAGTCGTTTGAATTTATCGTAAGATCAGGTTACGCCGCAAAAAAGACTGAGGAAAATTTTCCATCTTTCGCTTCTTTTCAATTTAACCTTAGTCAAGTTCACAACTGATTTTTTTCACTTGTCGTTTTGGGAACATTTGGCTTTCGACGTAGATCACTAAAAACTTTGTTTTTCAAATCAAACGTTATCTAGTAAGTACGAACTGCCAGTTGCAACCCATCAGATAAAGATGGTGAGGCTGAGTGCAGCGAAAGCGTAAAACAGACCAAAAGCGTTTCTCTCAAAAATACCTTAACGAGTGCATCGCGTTGACGAGTCGCGAGTAGCCAAGCGCAGCGGAGTAATGCAGCACGGTCAATGCTTTGCCGTCTCTCTCCTGCAACACACCATTAGTTGCTCACGATGGCGAGATTCCTCTTCAATGAGACGAACGCGTTAATTACAGCACTGGCGCCAGAAATACGAAACGGAGATCAAAGACTGACCTTTCACTTTATAAAAAGGCATCCGGGGAAAATCAACACTGACAGGGAATTCACTTCATAAGAAAACTTCCCCAAACGGTATAGAGCGTTATTTGAAACAACTAATCGAAAAGTAGGCGAAACGCGAGCTGTTCAGCATCACGAAATTCTCATTAAATTTCGACAGCAAATCCTGGGAAATTTAGTCAAGCAAACGAATTTAGCATTCATTTGATGTGTCCTATCACGTCTGCAGTGACGGAAGATGAGCTGCTATTTTAAAAGTGTAAGTGCAAAACGTTTAACAGAGTTTCACTAATTATCTGCTCGCCGGCTACTTGCTGCTACTGGCAAAAGGCCAAAATGCACTGCCGTCGTTTGCCAGCTCACTACCTTCATTTCTGGTTGCTGATTGGTCCGACACGCGTCGTTGATTTTGTAGCACAGTTGAATGAGCCGTTCTTCGAAATCTGAAGCGGATGCCATGGCAGGTGTTGCTGGTAAGGGTTCAAGATTTTCACCTGAAAACAGAAGCGGCAACTGCTCGGATCACAGTGAAAATATTACTCGTGTAACGTCANAGCGATCCACTGTGCCACTTTTCAACACCANCTTCCTAAAATCAACGACTTCAAAGCTTTGCAACGCAAATAGAGCAGAACATCCTCATTCGTAGCGACGCCCGCCATTNTCGCCACGATCAACAACCGCCAAATTCGNGCGAACGGTCGGGAACACACGGCCTGCCCCCATGAACATTGNCTCTCGATCAATTCGCACACAAGTTTTTTTTAAAGCACACGTCACCAGCTGTTGCTCACCGTACTTGTGCGAGAACAGCGCTGGTAATGACGCGCTCACGACTTCTCGAACTGACAACAGGTTAACAGCGGAAATTGTTTACCACCAGACTGCGCCCTCGACAGAAATATTTCACGGCGGTTATGGAATGTTTCAGTTGGAATTAGCAACGTAGTTGTTACAAACGTTGAATCGCCTTTACCACATCCATCAAAGAATTATTGCTCACAATCAATATATCCATTTCGGTTTTCACTGAATAAACTGTCATATCTACTAACGGTCCTGCATAGATAGTTAGTATGTGCAATAACTCTTTACAGTAGCTTTCCAGGGCAACGGCACGGAACCAATGCAAAACATGTAACTGCACTGAACTGTTAGCGGAACTCAGCAAACATAGTATGCTTGTTAATCTTTCTTCTTGCTATTTGTCACTTAGTTCCGATAGCCGCTTTTTGGAGAGTTGTTTGCAGGCCCGTCCCCAGGATTTAGCAGCAGGGGGGGGCAAAAACCAGGAGGGACCAAAAACTAGAAGGTGGGGGCACATCTTTAAAATACAGTATTGGATGTGTGCAGCAACCGGTGGGCCAAACGTGAAATGGGGTGGAACCGATTTCAAATGGGGGGCCGGGCACCACTGGCCCCCCCGCTGGCGACGGCCCTGGTTGTTTGGAATAATCTTTCGCTGCCGAGCGCCACAAAGATCTGCCTGACAGGAATCGGCTAGATACCAAAAGGATCTAGGCGAGATGTGTAGAGATGGTGACCGCTGCCGAGCGCCACAAAGATCTGCCTGACAGGAAGCTGCTAGATACCAACAGGATCTAGGAGCAGGGGAAGGTTCTCCTCTACCGAATACGAACGCGACTTTCCGTTAAAAATTGGTTTATTTCTGATTTTCAGCCATATTTACAGTTGCCAGGACTCTGTTGCGGCTTCCGTTGACGCACTTCCTCCGAGATATTTGATTGATTACTTCATATAAGTAACTTTTATGATTGGTCCTTTCGTTCGTTTCTGGAACCTTTTTTCCGTTCCTTGCACTTGACAGTCATTCTCTTCAATATCTTAAATCATGTTCCGTTGACGTCTTTCTTGTCACATGCTGTTTCCTGTCACATGCATATCCGGTCACATGCTCTTTATCATGGTAATTTTCCATTATGTAATGGTGTGCAACTGGTTTTAACCGGCCTGTGCAGCCCTTCACGCCCAAATGCGTCGCCCGCTCCCCAATGTTTTTCATTGCCTTGTAACTTGAGTTTTACTTTATTCTTCTGCTTGAAATATTCAGTCTTCTTTGTGTGATGACTTGTTGAGGCAAAAGTTGCCTGCAACACCATTGACAACGTGTCTGACGGCAAGGCAGATTTATAGAATACGTACTTTGTGAACAGCACTAAGTTTTCTCATTTGGAAACAGAAACATGTTCCGTGGATATCCCAGTTGGTTTCTATGTGACAGGAATCAGCTCGAGAAACCCTAAGAAAGCTGCAAAAATGAAACTTACCGATTTTCGTGTAAATTTCTTGCTTTGCATGCTCTTTGGTTTAGGGGTCATCCATATATGACGTCACACCATACCGGGGGAGGGGGTCACCAGATTTGTGACAAATTGTGACAAGGGGGGAGTCAGTAGTTTTGTGATGTCACACGGGTCGTTTTGATATGCATGCTACACGCAGTCATACCAGAAAGGAAAGGTGTGGAGGCCAAAATGTTTCTATTCCATTTACAATAGTTTTCTGTTGCAA
>JGI24158J21664_10005705_pt1 | contig 16307 bp, 14 predicted proteins | sample Ectturendosymbi3_FD_21664 | JGI IMG/M metagenome (IMG submission 21664)
AATTATTATTCTTTTCTGTAGGGTGCCGCAAGCCTAAAAAGGTTGGGAAACACTGGTGTAATGTTATGTTTGGCAATAAAGAAGTTATACATTAGATGTAAAAATTTTTGTGGTGTCCATCATACCTTTGGCTGCTCTTTGGTTATGGCGCATGGTATTAAACAGCAGCATGTTTGCTAATCTGTATTTTTGCATTCAAAACTATTGAATTGCAGACATGAAATTGGTTGCAGCACATTAGCAGTTTGGGAGCGTCGTCAGTGGTGCCGGTTACTTCCATTGGATGTTTAATTGTTATGTGTACAATCGCATTTTTTTCTTAATTGGTCATTTTCTGCCTGGGTTACAAGAAATCTTCAAGATGCCGAGGTTTTTGTATGACGTATGTGATCAGAATTTGTGCTGACAGTTATTATATCTTTAACTGAAAATTGAAAGGGTTTGAGCCAACTTTTTTTAAAACGAATATGTCTCCCCGTTTCTGCCGTAAGTTTAGTTGCACTACAACGGCTTACAATGGATTTGTGAATGTCCTCGCCAACCACAAAAACCTGGCGATGCCCGTAAAGAAGTTCCTAGAAGTGTTTTTGATATCTTTATTATGTGCATTTCCACGAAGTTCTAATTCGTCTTCTTGATTTCTGCCCGTTGATATTTTGTCTTGCTTGTACCCGGGCTTAGCGAATCCTTCCAGATGCATTATGATGTTAGGTGACGTAAGGCTCGCTTGTTAGTTCAGTACGACCCACGCACTGCTTATTTGTGTACGTGGCTGGCACACTTTTGCATATTTGTTGTTCGTGAAAAACAAGAACCGGTAAAGCTCAACTTCTGCTACCTTTTTTTATTTACTACCTTTTGGTCAGAGCAATTTGAAGAAAGCGAAACCATGCAGAAAGAAGCGCAGACGAAAGATCAACTTGCAGAATGAATACGCGAAACGAGCAGGTGATCTTAGTTGCCAACGCCAAGTAATATTTTTGGCGAATTAATTATGTAAAGTCAATTTAACCTGATTCCAGTCGATTACATACGTTTACAAATTCAATCTCTGAGTTTCCCGTTTCCATTCATGTGCTTACCAGAGGTGGGCGGAATCTCATTTTTTTGAATCCGCATCCGCTCCGACTCAAATGTTTTGCTCCGCATCCGCTCCCCTCCGCAAATCATGGAAATACTCAAATCCGACTCCGCCTTCACTCCGCAAAATTGCAAGTTCCATGATAACATATATACATGTTGCTTGACAGTTCTGCTTTAATGAAGACAGCGTTTATTTTGCCTCATGAGACAAAAACACTGCTATAGCTATTTTGCCCTCAGCTGAACATAATTGGTTGAAGTAGTCACATGACAAGTTCGGAACACATGACCTGGTTAGTTGACCGTGACATCTGCAATGGCTTAGTCCAACATTCATGGATAAATGCTTCATGGTTTCAATGCTGACAAGCTGTTAGCGGCTTCATGTTTGCGTTGCGTGATCTTCAAGCTAAACCCAAGGCAAAATACCCGCAGCACAGCTTTCGCCTCATGAGGCAAGACTGACACTATCATACATATATGTTACATGTTGTTTGACATTGTGCTTAATGTAATTCCAACATGTATATAATTTTATACTGTCGTAAGGGAATTCTTTACCTAGACATGAAACACACCAATACAGTGATTTTGGAAGTCAGATGACCCTTGAACCTTGGTTGCACGCCGCCCCTAATGGATATACGACTTTCAATTTACATCATTCTCAGCGACAACGTTTTACTAGGTTTAACACTCATTGCAGCAGGAAGTTAGAGTTGAAGTTCAGCACTGGACCGGTGTTTTACAGCTAGCATTCCCAGTCCAGTACTAGACATAAAACACACCACTGTGCTGGACTGAGGATGCTAGTTGTAAAATACCGGTCCAGCTGTAAAATATATACCGGTCCACTGGACTGAGGATGCTAGCTGTAAAATACCGGTGGAGCTATTTTTAATTAAGACTCTTAAAAAATTCGCAATCGTTGAACGATACATGGCGATGGTTTTTCAGCATGAAATCAGCACGTGGAAAAAAATGATAGGCGTGCTGTACATGTCGGGCGAAGAAAACTCAAAGCCTTGTCTAACACGCGAAATATGTTTTTACAGTGTTTTAATAAAACAATAATCTTTTAACCCTGAAACGAAAACCAGCATTAACAATTCCAATTGAGTGTTTTTTAATCGATGTTTTAAATGCATAAAAAGGCTTTGTAAATGAGCTTGCGCTCTCGTTTTCTCAGCAAAAAACAGCAATTTGGCTTTCCTTGATTTTATGCGACGAAGAAATTCTTTTTGTGCCATTTTTTTTGTTTGTGCTCGTGCAGGCGTTGTAGGTATAGGGGCTGATTTGAGCGAACTTCTGGGCAGATTTATGAACTTGGTAGAGCGGAACCTTGAACGCTTTAACAAAGGTCTATGCCACGCCTGCATACCATGCAAGAATGCACTGCATGGCGGTCATTTTTAAAAAGCAAATGTGTTTTTTTACGACGATGCACTTTCGTATTTAGGCAAAAAAGGTTGGTTGGAGACCCACATCTGGCACGCGAAGCGATTCCATATGTCCGAATCAACAGACCAGCATTACCAAGATTGGGATTGCCGTGTGGCGATAAGGCCGAGTGACAAGTGCTTCCGCGCATGCTACAGGGCCGTGGCTAAGCACTGCTTGATGCAGGTTTGTGTCAGGTCAAATTCCATCGCATTCGCATCCGATCTTTGATTCAGCCGTTGAGTCCGATATGCAGGGTTCCTACGGAGTCTGGAAAAGTATGGAAAAAATTTGGTAATTTTTCAACCTGGGAAAGTATGGAAAAAAAATTTTTTTTGGTCTATTAGCATGGAAAAACGAAATACTTTCTAAATTTGATTTTTGACATACATTTTCATAATATTTTATTTAAGATTGATACAATGTTGCTTGTATCGTGTTAAATATTATAGTCCGTGTATCTGACCTGGGTCGGTCATTCGAAAAAGTTAAGTCTTGAAAAAGTGTGGATATTTATGTTCAAAATTTGGGTAGGAACCCTCGATATGTGGTGTTCAGTTTTGCTGCGCCGGCTGTTGCCAACCTACTGTAAATGCCGAAAGGCAATCTGTGACTTGTTACTGGTTCACTGTAATCTGCACGCTAGTATGTGATGCGCCGCAATACGATAGTACGGTTGAAATCAGTTCAGTGAAAAGTGTCGATTTTTCTTGATGTGCAGCGCACTGTCATTTAGCGGAATTGGCACATAAAGGCTCGAGTGATATCAACGGTGTGCAGGTCTCACGTGTGCATTTAGGACCTATCCTACTTCAAGTGCGTTGAACTGAATGGAAGTAAGACGGACTTGGTAAGCATACTGCAAAGTGTGATGCTTAATGATGACCATGTGAATGAAGCCAACTTTATGAATGGTGAGCTCGAGGTGGAGTTCCTTATGTACGATAAGTTGCATGATCGATGTCTGGGTCCGACTATGGTTCTGTGGAAATCGCATCAAAACAAGGGTTAGTGAATTTTTGTGAGTTAAATACAATCGGTAACTTGTAGATAGCAACATGCTGGGAATTTGTTCTTTGCTATTTTTCTTTGTTTCTTCGTGTTGTTTAAAAAATGTGATGAGTTGTACAATGCTGCAGATCCCAGCGACGTATTCGCCGCTGGAATGCGTTGCCTACAACTGTCAACGTTCATTTACAACTTGCTCATGATTTGTCGAGTTGTGTTCAATGAACATAGGTCGATTTGATGTTCAGCTGTTTCACTTCCCACGTAGCATTGCTTGTCGAAGTAAAACGTTTGCTATGTTTATAAAATCGCATTTTATACATGAACAAATCTTGACTAATTGGAAATGCTGTTGCACGAAACAAGTGTATGAAGCAAAGAGCCTTTTATTTTCGAGGGTTCAGGTCTCTTTAACCTTTTCGGAAAAGCTCTGCAATAAAACATTAAAATAACAAAAACCTATTGGCGCTTAGACAACCAGGTCGCCAACTGCACAAGAACGAATCTAAAGGAATATAAAAGGTTGCCTGGTGAGGTCGTCTCGCTGCTAAACGGCGACATGTTTTCTCAGTTTTGTTAGCACTTCTTCCGTTGCGCTTCGAATTTGAAAACAGATGGAAACTGTGAAACATGTGAACAAGTTTCGACCGCAACTAGAGAAGTTGGCCTTTTATGTTGGTTTTTCTTTATTGGTTATATTGAGTAGATAAAGTGGATTACCTGCAGCGAATGGAAACATCATTGTTCGCAGAGTCTACTCACTCGCTGTGGTGTTGGTTTCATCCAGCGATGTTTAAGGAGGCTCGCCACTTCCTAGAGGAATTTACAGACGGGTTGAACGTTGATGTGAGGTAACGTTTGAGTTTTTAAGGAAGAATGAGAAAGTTCTTTGACGCTGCCTGTAAGCTATTGTTTTCTTTGTGCAGTGATGTATCGCCCCCTTTAATTCGTTTGCGTTTGACTGGTCCCAAATCCAGCGTCACTGCCTTGTCTGTTCTGCGACCATTTCGCGCGAGCAAATGTGATGCCCATGGTGAAGGTACGTAACTTTGCTTGATCCTACAAATGTGGTGTTGACGCTCCAAGTAAAAGGACTGGGACGTAAATTTTTTGCAAACTTCGGATTTACCGTTCTTGTGCATGTATCTTTCCATAGCAGCTTAGACTTAAACTCTTATGCTAATTTAAAGGATTAAGTGAACTTATGAAGGATTGGATGAATGAAAACGGAGATGCCGTTGATAAGCAAGCTGGTACTTTCATTCAAGCTATGAAAGGTGAATGGCTTGTCGCGAAGTAATGGAGTGTGGTTGTAAGAAACATCAGTGGCTGTACAATGTCGAACATGTTTTCCCGTAGGTTCTACAGTAATATAAGGTCATGGGTCATGTTTTTGGCCAAGGTCGGAAGAAGTTACAGTAGTCGAAAGCTGAAAACTGCTGAATGCAACCATTTAACCATCCTAAACAACATACTAAAAGTCCCTAGGTGTTCTCCTTGAGCTCTTGCTGGTACGAGGCTATGATGCCATTACTGTCATGGAAAATAGTGTTTTGCACATGCTCATCATCTGATTGTTTGCATGTTACATGTCGCCAGTGGCGGATCTAGACCAAGCGTTTTGTGGGGGGCGTGCAAAAAGGTCTCACTTGCTTAAAAACCGAAGGATGTCTGCGACAATCGTTGGGTGTCACACAAAAGGGGTTATCTTTTGTAGGCAAAAAGTGGCTACTTTTTTTAGTCGAACTATGCGATTTTTCAGGTAATCACCACAGTTTGAAAGCGCTTTGTATCATTAATTCAGAAAACGGGTCCCAAACAGTGGGCCTCATTTTTCACAAGCTACACATATCTCGTATATCTACAAAATGTAAGGTACAAAAGCATGCTGCGCACTAGCGTTTGCCACTGTTTTGGCTATCCACAGCGAAATCAGTGAAGAACAGTGTCTGAAACGCATTCCCGACCTGGTTAGAAGTAGAACGGTTGTTAGACTTGGAAGCGACAACTCATGTCCCACGATAGGACTCAAATCAAAAGCTAAATGACGATCACGTTTCCAAGCGAAGCTTATGAAAAACTAACTTACTGCTGATGCGGAAATTCAAAAACAAAACGTGAATGAAAGGCATTTGCCAGGACATTACTCCCATTTTAGGCTGCTTTGCTGGCTATCGTGAAAAACGACCTCATAATCGCATGATAGATTCACACTGAGCCTAAAGTATATTGCCCTAAAATACATTTAACGCCACTTATAAAAGTAGGTTTTCATTAAAGTGTTTAATGCCGTTTCACATTTTTCGACATTGGATTGCTGATGTGTAGAAAAAAATCAATCCCACTATACCAGAATATTGAAAGAAGTTGTGACACCGTTCAACAGACGTGGAAGCAAGCGGACTGAGCCCCCCAAATCCACAATCATTACATCCAAAGTCAAGCTCTAGTCTCCCCATGGAGTCATTTTTCAATTCATTGTATACTATTACGACGCCCTCGAACAAACTCAAAGCCACCCCCAACCCCACCCCAATGCTGTTGATCTGGCGATGGATCTGCTTCTATCCAGCCAGAAAACACAGATGATAATCAGCATATCACCAATTTACAACCACGAACCTTCTCCAACACCACAGTCACCAGCAAAAAAGTTAAAATTTTACCAGAAGATTGCTTTTATGCTCAAATTCATATTATGTAAGCGGAATGATCTAACAACCAAAAAGCTAAGCATATTTCTGTCGGTTGCAGATTTCGCTAACCATGCCAAATTTGTCTTTTCTTGGCCAGCGTGAGTTGTCTAGAGGTTTGCAATTGCATCAAAAGGATCAAAACCACCCAGCCATCAGTCACTGTTTCCTGACGCATAGCCAGGTGGGGGCGAAAGGGGCCGACATTTCCCAATTTTGGACTGCAAATATTCAAATGTTGAGCAAAAATTGTTATGACCGCGTAAACCCAATTATTCAATCCACCAAGCTGTAGATGGCAAGTATTTTGTCAAAGTTTCTGCATTAGAGCTGTAGGCAGACGAGGTGTGGGGGAAGTTCCGGGCAAGATTTAAAAAAATTCAGGAAAAACTTCCCGATATCTTTGGGCAAGTTGCTTAAGCAGAATCATCGCGCTGCAAACTTCCCTATTCGTTTTCCTCACAGTGGCGAAAAAATTCGGCCGAATTGAAAATGTTGCCCCCCCAAGCCAAAGGTTCCCGTATGCCTCTGTTAGAGCTGAGTACCATATTTTGTTGAGGCTCGTCACTCCGCGCAGTAATCAGGGGCGTAACGAGGGGGAAAAGGGGCACAATTCCCCGGGTGCCGAATCACTGCGCAAGGCGCCGAAAAGTCCCGACAGTGTCACAAGTACTTTCTTCAACAGTACATTTGCTTCCGTAAGACCTCAGGTTCGAACACGGGGCGCTAAACTTGCTTCTTGCCCCGGGCGCAATCTAACTTCTTTACGCCCCTAGCAGTAATTGAGTACTCCTCTGCGTTGTCCATGTATATGGAGTGATGGGTTGCTTAGGTAGGTCGTAACTCTTTTCGCTAATCGAGAACGTTCAATGCATTTTTGTCACATATCGGCAAGTTGTTTGCTAACGTATACATCTATAGCTTTTTACACGCTGCATAATGGTTCAATCAGGAGATTAGTTCCGTCAAGAGACTCATCCATTTACCTTTATGTTGCAAAACTACAATGCAATGCAGACAAACTGCGGATTCACGAACTGCACTGGCAACAGCCCTGAAACTGTTCTTTCGTTTTCATACTGTACAATCCATAAAGAGATTCCCGACAAATGGAAAGAATAAAGCCGGCTTTGTTCAAGAAAATGTCCTGATAAAGTACTTTCCATCAGCTGGATTCAACAGCATTTGCCATGTATCACATTGCTCTTCCTGCATGCCGCCTTGTACACTCAAGGCAAGAAGGCGTTCAACCTTCTACAGAAAAAGCATGAACTGTAAGACCGGTCAAAACATGGATATTATTTAACAATAAAATTCTACTAAACCAACAAATATTTCGTAAATATGTATTTATCTCATTGTTGACAAAATGCCTATGGGCCCGGATGAAATGGCTGCGTTTAGGCCTGCTGGCCGTAATTTTGGAAACTCCTGATCTGGAGCAGCGTTTCTCAAAGTTTTTCATCTCGCGGACCCCTAAGTCATTTATTTATTTTTTGCGAACCCCCGAATACTGTAAATAACGAATAAACAACAGACTGGCTACATATGAACAAAATGCGCAAGTCTTTTACTCATGCTGTTGTCTCCGAAACAGACTCATCTGAGGTCCAGTGAGATTAATGCTCCTGACAACATTCTCCTACAGGCTTTGATATATTAGGCTTGATTTTGGACAAAGCTAGTCGAACATCCATTCTGTTTCGATATTTTGGTTTGATTTTCACCAAACTTGAAAAGCCAACCTTACGTGTAGTGAAAGGAATGACTGCTCTCGATGCCATTATAAGCCATTTGTAGCTGAGAAGCCCAGAAACAAGAAACAAAAACGAAATTGAAGAGAATTTTATCTTGGCTCCATTATCGGCACGCAAATCTCAGGGTTTCTTTAGAATCGTCGTCATTAACTTCGTTTAGATCAGTTAAAAATGGATTTCGCATCCGTCCAGCTCTTTTTGTTCGCACTACCTGTTCTTGTCTCTAAGTTTACTTGTAGGTAACATTTGTTTGCACTAAGAGATGGCTAACTTATCTTTCCTTTGATAGTGCAATGACGCTTATGCTCAAAAGGCCAAATAAGTTGGACTACTCAGGAATACAAAACAGCAATTAGCCAAAGGAGAAGATGTAAACCAAAGGAGAGGTTAAGTATTACTGCTTTACTGCGGAAATATTTTCAAACTGTTCATCATCCTTAATCTTTTGAACTTCTTTTGTCACTTGACGGACCCCCAAGCACCAATTGTTTCACCCCCGAGGGGTCCGCGGACCCCACTTTGAGAACCTATTATTCTAGAGGGTCATTATGGTGAATGTAACTTAATCCGTGACTGAAAATCTGAAAAGAAAAATCCCCTTAACCTTTTTCATGCAGGTACAGTCTTGATTCCAATTGCAATACATTGTACCTGCATTTTTTTCGGTCATAGACCAAAATGATTTTCAAGTGACCGAAAAAATTAAGCCATTTCGGTCAGAATATCTGTAAATATAGGTTAAAAACACTGTTACGGGGAGTTTTAATACAACCGTGAGACAAATGACCGAAATGCCTCAGCCAAAAAAAACAGCATTGTACTGCATGTATATTGTGGATTCGAGTCCCCAGGTTTTGAGGAACACCTATCCTGGATTGTATAATGGCTTCTTTTATGAGTATATTTTGGATCTCCGACATTCCAGTTAAAGTCTCTAAAATCCCGACTATTAGGTAATTCAACATGATGAAATACTATGACGTCACAACGAGGTCATAACAACATGTTCTCATACCTTTCTGTTTATTTATGTTTTCATCAATATTTTAATGTATTGTATGGCCGTTTATTAAAAATAATATAATAAATTACATAACCCTATGAGGCCATTTCTCAAAATTCGTATAAGCAATGACGTTATAGCGGTGAAAGCTCCCGGAGGATACACATGGACTTTTGGTATGTTATCAAGGTTGCTGAGGGGAGGGCATATACCAATTTTTCACCCTTTTTACCAATTTCTTCAAAGCTTTTTCCCGCTTTGACTGGCCTGAAGTTTCTGCTTCCGCGACTTTTTCGCTATGCACCGAACTCTTGCAGCTGCAGATTTACTGGAAAGGATTTGAGGATTCACTTCACTCGATCTTTGTTTGCAGACAGCCATCTGGAATACTTTCAGCAAAAAACACTTACGGTTAAGTTGCTCAACGGGGCGATTCTCCCTGTAATTGTCAACGACCCACGGCTTACGCTGCCGCTCCAGAAAACGTCGCCGTCGTTTAAAAGCACGGAAGGTTCGGAGTTGCTGGTGCCCAGTCGCGTTCACGTTTTTGAGGCTCGCATGGTGTAGCGGTCAGCATACCGACGGAACTTGTCGGAAGCGTGGGTTCGAATCCCGCTGCGAGCTCCTTTCGCGCTAGTAACAAGCGATCACATGCAAACGTTGCTCACGATTTTCCACTATTGCTGTATCGATTTGTTTATTTTTACTTCTTGGAAACTTCAAGTTGCTTTATTCCGCGACAGCTGCAATATGTGATGTCGGCGAAACCATCACCCACTCTGATTTGCAAAGTTATCAATCACCTATCTGGTCTTCTTCAGTCCGGAAGCAGGTGTGTGTTATGTTCTTTGCTTAGCCTGTTTCGTTGCCGGGCCCGCTCCGTGCATAAACATGTGTTCCCGAATAATCCTCGTTTTTATCGGTGTGCTTGTTCTGCCTCAACAGGTTTATCATGCTGTATAACTGTACATGCCAAGGCACTCTTGAAATTCAATAAGGAGCCATTTGTGGAGCAAAATCTAACCAAGATAGAAAGTCATGTTTGACCGCTTTTGCGCAGGTCGGGGATTACCGACTGCCCGACCATGAGGTGAGCACGCGCAAGTGTCAAGCTATGTTTGAGGACGAAGAGGAGCGCTCGGCTCATCTGAACTCACTCGCCCATCCGATACCTGTGCTGCTCGTGCGAAGAACCGGATTTCAGTCGCTTCGCGCAGGTTTCAGTTTCGTTAAATTTTTCATTTGGCCGCGTGCGGTGATGTCAGCAGTGATGAGAACAACTCGTTTTCTAAGCTGCTTTCTGGGGAACTGTCCCATACACCGATGTCTGCTTGGTTGAGTTACGTTCACGAACTGTTCAATGATTACGCTCTTCCTGTTGTTGCAATTAGACAAGTTCACGGTTCGCTAACGAAAAGTTGTTCATTGCTCCTGTATAACAAGATCAGAAAGACACGTTCACAAAAATAAGAAGTTTTTTGATTAAAGGAAACTCTGAACTACTACGGTGGTCGTTTGTTTCCGTTCTGAGCAGATCGAGAATTCCACGAGGAAGGTGACACGAGTCGCGCAGCGGATCTTCCGGACCAGCGTTCCGTTCACAGCGGACCTCGCGATGGTTTCCGTTCCGGGTGGGACATAATTCTTCCTGCCAAATGGGCCACCGCTTTCTGGGTTCCCTTGGTATATCACCGAGCAAGAGCGGGTGGACTTAGAGAGCGGGAACACACAGCAATGGTGAGCTTTTTTGCAAAACAATAGTTATAAATCAGGTCTACCTGCAAATCGAACTGTGTGTACGGTGGTATTGAGAAAATACAGGTCTGTCTTGTTAGGAAGATGACGATCGTGGCAATATTGTGTCTTTGCAAAATGTAAATTTTGATGAGAATTATGTGAGCTCAGTTAATGCAAGTTTTCCATAAGGGTATTCCATTATAATTCAATAAATAAATGTAACCCATACTCTCAGATTTTCGCTATTTTCAGATATGTTATTTTCTGTAAAAATCTAAGCAAACTAAAAAAGTTGAATTTCATCCAACGGTTTCCGAGATAGGTGTTGGCCAGGCCTAACAAAATGTTGCTGAAACATACAGTAATGTTCTCCATGCCCACCCGCACAACCCCTGAAAATTTCAAGATTTATGAGCAAACACTTTTAGTTATGCGGTTTGGTATTGGCAACATTTTGCTAGGCCTAGCCTACAGCACTTTTTGCATAACACTTCGGCCCTGACAGTTGTTGTATAGCAGGATAACATTTATTGTAGTCGTGTTTTTGTAACGAAATTTCCACAAATGGCCTTTATACCTATGCGTATCAGTCCTAAAATTTTGAAGTAAATATAACGAAAACCTTAGTTCCATGCAATCGTGTCGTAAGTAACTATGGTACCGCGAAGGCCACAAAAGTTTATTTTATTCAGCAGGGTTTAAAAGTTGTTATATAAAGTACCATAACTCTTTAAAAACTAGTTTTTTTGCGCTTATAATTTACACGAATGTTCCTCTGGCATGTATGCGTCTTTCCTGAAAATTTGAGCTCAATCCATCAAGACCTTTCCGAGTTATTAATTTATGAATCGAACAACCGGACTCTGTTCACAGCGCTTCGGAGTAATATTTGCTACACGTGGCGAACCACGCCAAATCGTATCCCGGATGTTGATGTGTAGTGCATCATAACTTTTTTAAAAGTAATTGTTTTGCCACCAAGATTTAGAAGAATGTTCTTGTTGTTATGCATCTTTCCTGAAAATTTGAACGCTTTCCAGTGACCACCTTTTGAGTTATTAATTTTTTAATTGAGCGACCGTGCTGCTAGTCACAGCTCAGCGCTTCGCGTCACTAGCAACGCGCTATCGCGGTTTAGTTCGGTTCAAGTAAGTTGGTTTATGAGACGCAATAACTTTTCTTGTGAATGGTCGTTTGCAACCGAATTTTGCACAAACGTTCTCGTGGCAATGCATCTTACCTGAGAATTTGAGTTAAATCAAGCAAAAACTGAGTGATTTGGGCCTGCATCGCCAACTTTACAGCATGTTGGCCNAACGATGCGACAATGACAATAAAAGCCGGAGCTGATCGGCTGAAAACCCACAATACAATGAGGAGCCCAAGGTGTTTTAANAAAAAAACCTGTTTNAGATTTACAAACCATTTCCGACATTNGTTTTTGGACATGTTTCTATNTCGACTAAATTTTTGTAGAAGTGGTTATAATTTTTTCTGATAATACCAGACTAAAATTCATGTCATATTTGAAATCCGCGTGTCCTGAAATGGTGGAATTGACCCTTTGATCACATCTCTAGCATCAGCGGATCAGAAGAAATAGCATTTAATTTCAGGTGCACTCTACGCCCCTGGTGGTGAGTCAAATTTAAACACATATCTTGGAAACTGCTCGATTAAATTCAAATATTTTTATTTTAATTTGCAGAGAATAACATATCTGTATAGTGACTGTCTGGAATTATTTGTTACAAAGTTACAAAATATTTGTTGAATTATGATGGAATAACCCGTAGCCATGTTTCATGCTTTAAAGTTTATTGCCCTGGCTCGAGAGTAAATGCTTCATAACATCACTGAAAGTAAAAGCTTGCATTTAAATAACGGCGTTAATTATTTTTTATGCGTAAATTTCTGCGGTGATGCTTTGTGATAATATCGAGAATAATTGAATATATCATGAAGCCATTCTGTTCCTATCGAGGAGCAAATTTGTCATAGCTGGTGCGTGATTTTACTGAAAACAAAAATGTTAAATAAGGTCTGTGCGTTACTTTATATCTTTTTGAAAGGAATGTAAGCTGGCGCATTTCCCAAGGGATTTTCCCGACACTGAGAGCGGAAGGAGATGGTGGAAAGCAGAAGAAAACGCCAATCATCAAAAGCATTATCGGTTATCTGCTTTATATTTCATTGCCACCCTGTGCCAGTAAACTATGCTGCATGTGCAGAATTATAGGGCTGCGCTTGCAAAGAACAATTGAATTAGTTTGATTTATGCGGAAGTTCTTTGCAAAATGCAAAATTTATTTACTATTGATACAACTGCCTTCAAAACCAGTCCATTTCCTCCGTCATTTTTAAGATTCAATTAGCTTCATCACTTCACTCGAAAATATGCGTGCTTTTGACTTTTACTTATTTAAAGTTACTGAAATTGTGAAAGATTTTAAAGTAATTTTAATCACAGAACAACGTGCATTTTGCATTGCTAACGTTTTCTTTATTTCCATTATTTGTTCGCATTTGCGTGACGCAGTCGTGATATTTGTATTAGGAAACCTCCGGCGAAACGAGTAAATTACTCTGTTTTGGGAATTCCGTTCCCATTCGCGCCCAACTGGCAGTATCTGACCGAAGAAAGCGTCGACATCATTGACGTTTCTTCAGAGATCGCTGACGTGTTTGAGACTCCAACCAGTTCTGATGACCACAGTCGTCTGACGTCACCATCCTTCGCCCATGGCGAAAGCTCGGACAGCAATGCAGCAGAAAATTCTGCTGTTGCTTTGAAGCGACAAGCAGATGATGGGGATGGACAGCCGAGCAAGAAACAGAAAACAGAACACGTGCCGAGATCCAGCTTGCATTTGATTCGAGACAGAAAGGTCATCACTGAACTGACGGTTTCGATTTTGGGAAACAAGCTGAGTAAGTTCGATGTGATATCAGTATCAAGCCTGGAAATAATGGTGCACATCGACGTTCCTAATCTTTTGTTGTAATGCACGGCAGATGTGCGTTGTGGGTGTCGTACATATAAATTATTTATTTTTCTTTATTTATAGACAATATCAAAAAGCTGATTGCATTTGAAATACGTCTTCGGCGTTTCCAAAAAATGGATTGTCGACACTACGATACAGTTATTTCCGTCACAGTAGACCTTTCGCTTCCTGATTACATTCCTTGTGACATCTCCTCAGTAAAAAACTAAATATTCGTCGTCATCACCTGACGAGCTGCAAATAATTGGCAGATGATCAAACTGGGCCAACTCGATTGGACTTATAGTGGACACAATAGTGGACACATAACCTATAGTGGACACATAACCTACGACCTCAGTCCCTACAGACTTGAAGATTTTTGAGTTAACATTTCCAAGAGAGTTGTTCAATCCACTCTAATGGAGCTGCGGCGCACCATACAATTGTCACCAGTTCACGTCTGGTGCGTCCTTGAAAACTTGAGAAAAGTCTTCGTCTGCAATTACAAGTGTATAACTTAGGTGTAACTCGACGCGTTTCCTCATCAACTGAAAACTATTATCTTTTCATACAATTTTTGTCTGCTCCTTGCCCGTAAAGAAATATCTTGGCATCCCGCTGCACAATTATAATGTTCATGGCTAGCTATAAACAAGTACGAACACATCAATACCATCAACCAGGGCTGTGGAGCCCGAACCAAAGCAATTTTGGATAGCATGCAATGGAAAACCTATAGATGCTAGGTCCGGAGCCTGAAATTTGGGTTCCGGTTCCACAGCCCTAGTTTGCGAGTTGTACAAATAATACAATGGTTTTGAGTTTTCATCAATGGACCATATCATCAGCCAGAGCCAAAAACGTTTGAATGTTGGAGCCGGAGCGACAAAACATTAGGTGCCTAAACCCGGACCCTGAGATCTGAGTTCCGACTCCACAGCCATGGTTTGAACTGGCAACAAAATCTACAGAAATTAGTAACAACAACCGAAACACGCAAGAACTCCACAAAGAAATCAAATCAAGAAATCACGATTTCTGTTTATAGGTTAATTCAATATTTTTCGCACGGAAGCGACTTCACCGGCATTTAATTTCACTGTTTTGTTCGCTTGCTACGCAGGGTTGCGGAGTCGCAAGAAGTGGGAGGTTTTCGGTGGAATCGGGGTCGGATTTTTTTCTCCGACTTTGGAAGTCCAGTTGAATCATTTTTTACATCGGACTTTTAAGTTAGGAATCCCAACTCATCCCTGTTGAAATGGTACAATTTCTTTTTAAACGTTTATTGAAACAGAATTCATGCTGTGTACCATGGTTTCCATTGATTGCTAGTTGCTACAAAAGTGTTGACAGCCAAACTTCATTGACATTATGTCATGAAGCCGGAGTCGGAAATTTTGGAAAGGTGGGAAAAGTTTGGAAGCTANGGGTCGGACATTTTACCCCCTATTCCCACGAATATTCGCTGTTGTGCGACAATTACCAAAACCACAATTTCGAATTCTAGTGNTTTCGTTGACCGTAAGTGCCATTTGTTTTCTGGATGCTTTTTTTGCCAAGCGAGGAACTGATTGTAAATGACAAACTCAGCTGCCCAATAAGCGGTTTCATCTTCCGAAAATTGGGACGTAGGTTTATCAACAAATTTCCGCATCCATTTCTGGCATTAACTCATGCACAACTACAATACGAACATATTGGGACTTTACATTTGTAACCTTACTTCGTTCTGTATGCGAAACATCGCTAAGGCAACGCTTAACATCACATTCAATGTTTTCGGCCTAAAATCTGACAACTAAGGTTCAGAATTTCAACCTTTGGCAGTGGTGCGTCGTCACGTGGTGTTAGTGCTCTTTTGTAGTGACAACTCATTCTTATAGTTTGCATCCGGCGTTCTTACCTATGGTTGCCACCCTTGTTGACGTTAAANGCTCGTTTGAATCTGTCCAGAACAACGTTTTTAAAACTTTTCAATCTCGCGGTTCNCCAAGTCACATTTGTTCTTTGCGGACCTCCGAATTCTCTGAACAATATGTCAAACAATAGACCGCCTACATAGGAACGAAATATAAAAGTCTTTCATGTACGTAAATGCACGTGCAAAGTTTTAGCAGAAAATTCCGTGAACTGTTTAATCATAAAGATAGTTCTGGAATCATCTAGTTGGCAGAGGTGCTCACCGAGTCGGAGTTCTGAATAAATGCTGGAGCCAGGAGCGGATCCACTCAGGAAGGTTAGGTGGGGGGGAGACTTCAGTAGTATTTGGTAGTCATGTCTCGTAATGACTTCGCTACTGTAAGAGAGATGAAGTGTACTTCACAACACTGCAGTGACAAAACAACGAACGACAAAATGGCCTTCAATCGCGAATGTTATTTTCCAAATTGTGCAAGATCACGGTGAATAAAGTTACTTTCGTTCGTGTCAGGGGATGGTCCCCCGCCCCTGGTTGAAGCAGGAGTGAAATTTTCAGTTTTTATAGGAGTCGGGTAATACCGGTAGCTTTCATGAAATCAAAGTTTGCCCTGACAGGCTAGTTGTCACATTGATGTCATGGTTCTGTTCTGGTAAAATTGGGCAGGGAACGCTGTCT
>JGI24158J21664_10005706_pt1 | contig 16306 bp, 15 predicted proteins | sample Ectturendosymbi3_FD_21664 | JGI IMG/M metagenome (IMG submission 21664)
TCACCTATCACGTCCTGCAACAGAAAAGACATTCGTTAAAAAATGGGTTTTTTATCGAACAAAATATGGGTACGCATCTTTTTGGGTCACCCTGTATGAACCATCATCACTATTGAAATCTGCGTAAACCTATTTACACTGCTAAGTACATCAGCAGCATCCACATCAATCAAAGCCTGACTATAGAAGTGTCTGTAATTTTGTCATCCAATGTAGAAAAAGGTTTCAGGTTCTTTGCAACCAGCTGTGCAGCTCCATTCCCAACGTGTTTTTTTATTTATCTGGTCCAGCACGGTGCCTATGTTGTTCCAGCACGGTACCTGTGTTGTTCCAGCACGGTACCTGTGTTGCATACTTAAATATGAGTGATTACATCACACGCCTTGCAATGCAGGCTAGAATTTGTGGTTGTCGCTGAAACATAATCTGCAATTCGTGGCCATTACTCATTTGCAACAGGTATGGAAACAGTTTTATTTCATGCAATCAGTCTCCTCCTCAATGAAGTGAAGCAGTCGAATCAATCAGCTTGTTGAAAACGTTTCTTGTTGAAAAGAGTTACTTAAAGTGGATTGTAGCTATGTGTAACTGGAGTTAATGTGACAATGTTGGTTAGCTTGTTATGCAGCAGAAAGATTGCTTTGGGTTTATGCATAATGATGGTTGAAGGGAATGTATCGGGGTGACAATATAAAGCATGCCACGCGCAACACTCGAACCCATAGGGATGTCAGCAGGGTCAGTGTCTGAACTAGCAAGTCTCAAACTTAGTTCTTAATCAGTAGACCTCAGGTATGAATAAGTGAATAATAGAAGCAATTGACATTTGACAGTTTAAGACACACCTAATATTCGTTTATTTCTACTTACGGGAACTACGTAATCCACAAGACGAATCGAAAGTAGATTTATATTGCTATGGGAATCAATTCGATACTACTTCATTTGAGGATTACATCACTAGGCGTGCCATGAATAATCGCGCGTGTCACTTGCGTCAGGTGTGCCAGCTGCAAATCGTCGCTTGCAAGTATGGACCAGCACGCGTCAAACAACAATAACTGGACATAAAACCTACTTTCGACAATTACTTTGACGTATGATAAAGTTTTATTAAATACCAGACACAGCGCCATTCTAACTTAAGTATTACTATTTGGATTCTCAGTACGTTGTTTCGTACGTTACTGTCCAGAAACATGTCACCCCCGCCTTCTTGCTCGTTGAACCTTTATCAACTAGTTTTGCGAAGATAGTTGTTGTCAGAAATCTTATATTCACAGTCTGAGGAGTGAATTGGGTCAAATTAACTGTTTCTGAGTGTGACGGGTTAGTCTCTTCCCAGATTATACCGACGAACTTGCCTTGCGACCCGAACTGCGGATTTTGGAGCCTGTCAAGGATAATGTTGAGGGATATTTGGAGGTTTCCAGAGACGCCCTGTCGATCCGTAGTTACCAGAGCTTGAAATGCAACGTGTATAGTTTGGGTAGGTGCAAGAATGATGTTGGTCAATGTCCTTTGCCGAAATGGTCTGTTTTTTATGAAAAAAACGTGTTTGACTACGTTACTAATATTCAACTGGGTGTCAAGAGTTGGTGCAATGTCTGACAGTAACATCTTCCGTTTAAGGCAGCTATGTCATACCCAGAAGAGCCAAAAATTATGTCACTGTTTTGACCAGGCCGCACATTGAACGACATATTAATGAAAGCCACACATTGAACAGCTTAATTTCTCATTAGCAAACTAAATTCAGCCTAACCTAAGGTACTGAAAGCGTTTGAATCCTAAGTGCAACGGTAACAGACGTGATAAAGCGGCACTGAGGACCACCTGCATCAAAAATGACAAATTAAGATTATTATCAAACTAAGGACAGGTTGTCAGTATGTAGGATAATTTTAGTACAGCGAAAACCTATACTGGGCCGCGGGTTGGACATAGCTGGCTAAGTCATGTGCTGATGACTTACGTTCCAAGCTTCATTGCGTCGTTGCCGTGTTGACGTCATCATACCCACTGCATGTACAGCACAAGATGCAAGTGAACTATACGTGGTTTCGCCGAAAGACATTGTTATTGCTAAGCAACGGGACGAGGACGATCGAGTCACGTGGTTGTTGCAGTTAAATCGTCATCGGGAGGCGCTCGAAGCTGTCAAGGAGTTTGGGAAGAAGTTAAAAAAACACACCTACCAGGTATTGCTGGTGTGTTGCGACGTGTTGTGGCGTGTTTCTGTTGTGTGCGTGTTGTTCTTGCACCAGCTCTCTGATGCCGACGTTTCGAGCATAGATTTTATGTAATTTCTCCGTTTTCAAACATTACACGCACTTTGCAGATGATTCGGATTTTCGTCATTTGCCGCCATCTTGTTTCACTAAAAGTTAAATGTTTTGTAGGAAGTAGGATTGTCATATCTCGCACATTTAATCGACACTGATCAGTTCGAAGAAGCTGCCAAGAACTGCCAACAAATCCTGGGTTCGAATCTCAAACTCTGGACGCAAACTGTGAGTGGCGGGGAGGCATTAGTGGCGGTGCTTTGCGAGGGGGGAGGAGGTCATTTTGATCTTCATTGTTTTCAGGTGAAAAAATTTGCTGATGCTGGAAAGCTGAAGGTGATCGGACCATTCCTACCTCTGGGGGATCACCGACTGCCAGTCGAATCTTATGAAATGGTGTTGATGGAATATTTGAAAACAGACCACAAAGTCAGTTTCAGTGTTCTTGCTCCAGATTCATTAAACTATAGAAAAACTCAACCATAGGTAGATGTTGCCTGACAAGCATTGGTCCCGGAAGAAGTAGTTTGGTGTTGTCAAGTTAATTTTAAAGCTAACATTTGTTAATTGATCGGTCAATTGTTGCGTGATAATGATGTTGGTCATCCTGGTACTGTTCACGTATTTTGGTATCAGATTAAAATAAATTTGAACTTCAGGTCATTTTTTTTCAATATATAAGTTTTGTGTATCGGCCATCTTTCAGGGCTTCGAAGACTTGTTGAGGAGTTGGCCAAGTACTTTGTACAACATCAGAACTATCACTAACGAAGTGTTAACATACCTGGACAGAGATGCTCACAACCCAACCGTCCTTGCTGCATTGGCTAGACTGTAAGTTTCGTCGTGCTCGGTGTGTTGCAAATACACGTTGTGTTCGCTGTGTTGCAACGAACTGTCATGTTGGTTGTGTTGCAGTAACATGCCATGTTCGCTGTGTTGCAATGACACGCATCGGATGCTGACATGTGCTTTTTGCATTCTTCATGACTTGCTATACCCTTCAAGCAGTATTGTTTCGCGCATGCGCAATAGACTCATTTGGGTGTTGTTAATGTGCAACAGGCATTAATGGAGCATTGGGGCTTTATCTTCATGAATGTGGTAGCTTTTGAATGTCATTGTGATGATCGTGTGTTGCAAGGAGTTGAACCCCACGAAGTGTTTGCAGGAAAGTGGGATGACTGCGAAAAAGTGAAAGCTTCTGTTTCGTTCAAACCTCATGTTGAGTTGAAGCAACATCAGAGATTGATCCGTTGGTCTTTGATACGATTTTGAGCGACATGTTTTCAGTCATATCATCAGTTGTCTTCAGCTCACGACTAATAAAAATACGTTTAATTGACTCAGCTGAAGAAAAAATAGATTGATTGCAATTTTGATTGAACCACGTTCAATTTTCAGATTTTGCAAACAGCTGGAATGTAACGAACCTAGTCTGGAATCCATTCGTTTTTGACAAGTTTTACATTAAAAAAAAACATTAAATTCGAAATACATCATCCGGTTGTTACATCATAGATTAATCGAGGGTCGAACAATCAAACGTCATGTTTGTTTCCATAGTTACGTCGCCGACAACAGGTTCGACAGAGCACTGTCGATATATCTCAGATTGAAGCACAAAGAAGCATTTTCTATCATCAGACAACACAAACTGTATAAAGCCCTGCAGGTGGGCGCGCCCTTCATTGTTCGTCATAAGTGGCTCATTGTTTGTAACATGCAGCGCAGTGATGGCGTCATGTGAGACATTTCAAGAGTTATCACTGAGAGTAAGGTCTGCTGCGTCATGGTTAGTATCTGCTGCGTCATGATTTTAATCGAGATCTGAAGGCAGCGATTGCATCCAATGTTTCATTTGGAATCTCGTTGTTTGATCATGGAGCAGGTTGTAACCAGCATTGCGGTCTTCCACAGGACAACGTGATCCCTTTGATGCAGTTTGAAGACAGTGAAGTGGTAGATCTTCTCCTCGACTATATGGAGTACGTCCCAGTAAGTCGATGTTTTTACTGGGAAACACTGTTACTTGAATTAGGCGGCAAACAATTACGTTAACAAAGTGGAATGCCTTCTATGGTCGCAAATGCTCAAAGCCAATGAATCTGTTTCGCATCTGTGCGTGAAGGAGTTGCAGTCAGCTCACAAAGGGACATTCCCCATTTAGCGACTATGACATCGACCACGCATCTTCCCTTATATTGCACAGGTTCTGGTGCTTGTTCAGTGGGCTACCCTCGGAAATCATATTCTGGGTCGTATTTCACTAAAATCAAGTTGCTTATGAAAAAGTTAACAATCTTCTGCAAATGACACTTTGGCTCCAGCACCTGTGCAGTATGATGAGCAGAGGATGAGAACGTTCATTGTCCCATCGTGGAACCTGGTCTACGGCCATTGTCCCACCGTGGAACCTGGTCTACGGCCATTGTCCCACCGTGGAACCTGGTCTACGGCCATTGTCCCACCGTGGAACGTGGTCTACGGCCATTGTCCCACTGTGGAACCTGGTCTACGGCCATTGTCCCACCGTGGAACCTGGTCTACGGCCATTGTCCCACCGTGGAACCTGGTTTACGGCCATTGTCCCACCGTGGAACCTGGTCTACGGCCATTGTCCCACTGTGGAACCTGGTCTACGGCCACGCAAGGAACTTACAAATGTAAAACCAGAGCTTATGCAGACGTCGCGCATGCGCAGTGTGTGTGTTCGACCAGTGATGAAATGAATGATGCCCAACTCATTGTCTCCGTCACGCGTGACTGCGCCTTTGCTCGAACTTGGCAACAAGCAAGCAAAAGCCTTGGCGTGCCTGCGTACTATGGTGTAAGACAGGCATTTTGCGCAGTTCTGTAGACCTTTTGCAAAATATACTGCTCTGCGTCAATTGCTTATAGGCGTTTAGTATGTAAGGAGCCTTATTTCGTTTGATTTAACTTTTGGATGTGCTACAAATACGTTTTTTGTGTTTTGTTATAGGTTATGCCTATGCCTCTGACCTCAATGGCTAATGAAGTCCATGCTTTGGTTTTTGAACTATTAGGAACGATTTTGTCCTTGCGGTGTGTACTAGTTACACAATTTTTCTGTAGGATTTAAATGCAAAAGTAAAAGCACATTGTAATAATATTCCTTTCATATCTGGTGATTTGTCTGCTTTCACCGAGGAAGTGCTATAAAGAAAGCTTGTTTTTTTTACTTAGGTTAGATGACATGTAGGCAAATAGTGAGTGTCTTACGTCTGATAAAAAACACGCCAGAATTGTCCAGCGATGCGGTGGATACCTTTTTGCAAAAGATATAGACCCCAAAATATCTTTGACAGACATTGGTTTAAAAGTCATTGGCACATTGTAGCACTACACCCATGGTACTACGTTACGATGCGTGTTTTTTATGGGCTTCGGGGGACACCGAACTCAGAGTCTAAACGCAATGAGGCTGATCCGACACTACAAGGCTTACTTATTGCAACAAAAAGTTGCATCGCTTTTTGTGAAAAACTGCAGCGACTGCCATCTCTGTCCCATGTCTGTTTCTATACCTTTTGCTCAAAATTTTCTGAATGGATATTTGGAAATGTGATGAGCGTTGTCATTACACAAATGATTGCTAAATTTATTTCCGAAAAAAATTATTTTTTTAGCACGTCACGTAATTAGTTTGTCTCAGTTCGTGCCATGCATCATGGGCTATTTAGAGAGGATGTGGAAAAACGTCTCACAATCAGAATGTAGCAAATATGGCGCAAAAAAGCATGTATCGTACCGCAGCCAGAATGAGGCAGGCGAGGCCATACCCCGTCCCGAAAAAAACTTGCTGAGATTTTAACTGGTGCTTTATATCAATTTTTAACTGTTGGAAAATAATTAGATGGAATAGTCGGACTCAAGATGACGTCAGTAAGTTTGATTGTCCCCCCCAAACAAAATTCTTTGCTGCGCTGCTGACGTAGACGCCTGTTGCAACGATCCTCTTCCCAAGAAGAAAAATAGATAAACTCGCTGAAAAACAAACACATTGAAAGATTTCAATACAAATAAACACGTTTCTTTTCATGAAATATCGTACATAAGCAAAAAATAAACCTACAAAAAATAAAAGTTTACAGAACTCTTTGCTGGTAAATTTTATTCTGTTAGTCAGTTTCAAGCATACGTTAAGTGCTCAGTCAGCTTCCGTTTGCCCAAGCTTGTGATAAAGGTGAGTCCAACGAACACGACTCACAAATCACTAATCCGGTTCTGGTAGCCACTTTGAGACGATTCGCAGTGTAGACACAGCATAGGACAGCAGGCTAAGTCTCTTCCAAGAGTCCTCTTGAGATAACATGGCGTAAAAGGAACTTTAACTGTGGTTACTCTGTTGATGATAAACAATTTTTAATGCGTTTTTGTAGATAGGTCTATGACCAGGGAGGCAAACCAGCTTCAATCAAAAATCTTTGAGTTTTTACTTTCTGCCGTTTACACAGTAGTAGGCCTACGGCATGCATTGCCCCTTTACGATGAGCCTCGGAACTATGAGCTCTGAACAAGAACAAACGTTATTAAGATATTGATCGACTTTCAACTGCTGGAGTAAAGCAAGGTTACAAAGATTTATCTGTATCTGTTTCACGTAAAGAATATCTACCCACATTTACATCGGAAATTTCTTTACCTTCAGCAGCGATTTTTTTTGTTTTCGACAATGCAATGGGTGTCCTAAGAAGTTGAAGACCAGCCGGCACTGACTTGGCTAGGGAACAACATTTTTGGCAAATAGAAAAAACATACGGCCTTCAAACCCTACAGTTAACCTGCAAATATAAAAAAATTGGGAAAATATGCCACCTGCGGGTTTGCAAAGAGCGCAACGGCTGATAAGTACGCGACGTTGCACAGTTTGTACAATGCTTTGCCCTGCAAATGTATGCGCGGAGTAAAGGCGCACTGATGCGTGACCATAACAATGGAGTTGGCCATGCAGTTTAAAGTATCACTGGTTCGACTCCTGACTTGAATAAAACCTAAAGATTAGATTGTTAAGTACCTCTATTGTCTGATGGGGATGACCCTTAAATGAATTTAGTTTCAGTGTCGTGAGGGGCTCATTGGGGAAGATGATGAGCGTTGTGTCTGACCCCGGACTGCCACACGACCTGCCAGCGCTACTGCAACCGATGTTAGGCCTGTGGACATGGTCAGTGGCCAAGTTTCTCGCTCCTCGTGATAAACTAGTTGTTTAGGCCAATAAACCTGTCGAAGTGACGAGGAAAGAAGCAAATATAAAATAAACTCGATGGATTTAAGGCAAACTGTTTTCAAGCAAACAACGTTCATTCAAATGCTTCCATATGCTCTTATTTTCGTTCCGGAATCCATGGTGGAGTGACACTCTAGTCACGCATGAGTGGTTTTGCCTCGACAGACTGTCTGTTCAATAATTTCAGTAAATCATTAAAGCTTCTTTGTGTGCTCTGGTTTCGTTTCCTCGCGGACTAAAACTTGTATCTACGAGCAACTGGCGTTGAAAGAAATTTGTATTTGGCACTGCTGACTTTTCATCTTATTTAAAAGCAAACGATGCATTTTGATTGTGACGTTTCAACGTTATTTTCAGCCCAGGTTTTCAGCCGAAACTGAGTTGCCATTAAATTCTCGTGTTCTGTTTCAACAGGTCGACCGTGTGGTCGAAGAATTGGAGAATAAACCAAATTATTTGCACAGAGTAAGATTTAATGCTTGTCCGTCATCAATCAGCTTTTGTTTATGTCGCAGTAGACGACGTGTGTTCACAGTACTTTTGTTTATGTCACAATAGACGATGTGTGTTCACAGTACTTTTGTTTATGTCACAATAGACGATGTGTGTTCACAGTACTTTTGTTTATGTCACAATAGCTGATGTGTGTTCACATTACGTTTGTTTATATCACAGTAGACGATGTGTGTTCACAGTCGTTTTCTTTATGTCACAATAGCTGATGTGTGTTCACAGTAGTTTTCTTTATGTCACAATAGCTGATGTGTGCTCACATTACTTTTGTTTATGTCACAATAGACGTTGTGTGTTCACATTACTTTTGTTTATGTCACAATAGCTGATGTGTGCTCACATTACTTTTGTTTATGTCACAATAGACGTTGTGTGTTCACAGTATTTGCACGCATTATTCCTCCGTGACTCGCATCTTGGATCCGAATATCACGGACTACAAGTCAGACTTTACGCGCAGTTCGATCGGACGAGACTTTTGCCTTTTCTTAAGTCCAGGTTAGAAGTTTTTCTATATTTAAAGTTCACATCTGAGTGCTTGGAAAGCATTTTCTTTCAAACTGTTTCTACTTTCAAACATTCTATCAATGTAAAATCCGGGGGTAATAAACTTAACTGTTTAAATATAGGAACCTCATCATTGGTAGACATGTAGTTCACAATGAGCAGGTCTGTGTTGAAGCCACGAATTGAATGCCAAGAATGTTCCAACGTTGTTTTCGTTTCACCGCAAGTTTTTTAACACCCTCCTGTCGTAGCCTCACACCAGCCGAGTGTGAACGAGCTTTAACCCGAACATATACAACATGCAATGCTGTGCAGTGGTTGGTTTGGGAGGAAAATATCATGTTTTTTGATGAAAATACCCCGCAAAAAATGCAAATCATAAAATTTTGTTTTGTGAATAAGTTACAGATTTGGATGGAATTCTAAGTATAGCAGGAAAAAGTGTTACCTTGTGGGTAACTATCGAAAGATAACTTTTTGGACAAATTAAGCAATGTCGTTATTTCAAAAATCAGTGATGCTTTTCTGATAAAACTGCTCACACCAAATTTCCAAACGAAACGGCACACGTCATTACGTCACATGGCACACGTCACCCCAGTGAAAACTATGCTTAATGCCGATTTCAAGATTGTATATTTGCGTTTAAAATCCGTAGATTTGCTTACTTGTCATGAGACCCGTCTGATTCGATTGTTGCTCAAGTACTTCATGCACAGCTCAAGGCTGCATCAGTTTCCAAACGATGCAGAACTGAAAATGCAGGGTGTGATATTGTTTTTGTGTTTTCAGTAAGTACATTGATCTCCAAGAAGCTTTGAAGATCTGTGAAGAACGGGATTATGTCCAAGAACAAGTTTTCTTACTGGGCAAGTCGAGTGTGATTGCTTTGTATTTAAAGAAAAGACTCAACCAAATTTGCAATGTGTGTTCTGTTGCGTAATCACTTATTCTGACGTCACATCACGTGAACAGCCAAGCCATGCGTGACGCCCTGACAGGGATAATTTTGATCAAAATTATGTTGTTTTGTGCGTGGAGTTCAATATCCTGTTATTTGATGCGGACCCGAAAACCCAAAAGTTCCATCTCGGCTGTTTGATTTTTTTCACAATGATTTTGATTCAAGCTTTGATTTTTATTTCTATAGTTACATATTTGAGCGGCTTATCTCTGTTCTTCATTCCTATTGCAATGCCGTTGTTTCTATTGCAATGCCGTTGTTTCTATTGCAATGCCGTTGTTTCTATTGCAATGCCGTTGTTCTTAGGTCGAATGGGAAATGCCTCGCGTGCGTTGTCGCTCATCACTGAACATGAAACTGATGTTTCGAAAGCTGTGGATTTCTGCAAAGAGCAAAACGACGACGCACTGTGGGACGAACTGATCGATAAGTCGATCCACAAGCCTGGTGTGTTCTCAGCTCTTCTGTTTCTTGTTATTGATAGACTCTATCGGCAAGCAAGATTATTTGATAATTCTTTACTGCTTTCGAAATCTGGGCCGGAAAGTAAGTTGGTGGTTAGAAACTTCAGTCGTTTCGGTCACAACCTAATGTGGTGACTTGTGGCGGGCTGGGGAGGAAGCCATTATTTCGTTCATTGACCTGTTAGAGATTCAGGATGTCAGTTAATGACCTGGTTGATACTTGGAGTAGACATGCAGCTTGTGTTCACTCAAATAATGATCGTTTGCTGTAGTTTGCAAAACGAAACTACGCCATAGTGTAGTTGTGTCAAAACCTGCATTGTTACGTGTGACGGTCGTCCGTGTAAGTCAAACGGTTCACTGATCAGAACTTTGTTCAGAATTCATTCGAGGATTGTTGGAAAACATAGGAACACATGTTGATCCAATAAAGTTAATCAGAAAAATTCCAACAGGGATGAAGATTCCAGGACTTCGCGACGCTTTGGTCAAAATCCTGCAGGTAACGTTGTAACCTCAGGTAACGTTGTAACCTCACCTAAGGGCACAACCTCAGGTAACGCTTACTTTGAGACTCTTCATTCGCGGTAGTCGCAGCCACAAAAATGGGGGGCGCGCTGCGAATAAAAGGTTCTACGGAAATGTCTACTCTAACTGGATTGAAATATGAAAATACGTTGTATTGACAAACACTTCATTCTATTAAAGGATGTTTGTAAATAATTTTGAAAGACGCATTTTCGATGATGAAGGAAGACGTATTTTCGATGATTTCGTAGTCGCAGCCTGTGTTGATTTATTCATTTCAGTCTTGAGGTTATTTGCTTTCTCTGCTCTTCACTCTTTCAACTTTTCACCGGTAAGCTGTGCTTGTAATTTGCAGAACTGAGGATGTGTAGTTTTACGTGAAATCGATTTCTTGGTTGCTTACTTCACATGCGGAGCGAAGTTACGTAACATTAGTTATGCTTGAATACACTAGAACTATTATTGTCAATGTTGTGTTTGTTGTCGTGTCAAGTGATATTTCCCGGCGCAGGATTATTCGATGCAGACCGCTCTGTGGTTTGAATGTAAGCACGTCCTCACCTCTGACGTGCTGGCCCTCATGCGGAAACAACTTAAGCTGAAGAAAAAACCAATCAGGATTGAGGGTTAGTGATGACGACATTCCTTTGTGACGATTACTTTATCGCGTGAAACGAGTTTTCCGGCCTACCATTTATTTTCATGGTTTATGACGTCACTGTGATCACAGGCGTGGAAGCTAGCAAATTTTTGGGGGTGCAAAAATTTTCCCGAACTTGCCCAAAAAGTTGTCTTCCAACTTTTGCGGACCGTTTTTTGGTGTGACCTCCAAAAAATGGTCTTCGCTTGTTTTTCTGCAAACGTTGGGCGCCATTTTTTGAAATCAAAGAACGTTGGGCGCCGTTTTTGCCCAGATATTCAGGAATTTTGCCCAGAATTTCAAAGATTTTGCCCAAATTTTCAGGAATTTTGCCCAGATTTTCAACAAATCAAAACTTTTGGGGGTGTGCTTGCCCCCCGCCCCCCTTTGGGGGTGTGCTTGCCCCCCGACCCCCTACACCACTGACTGTGATATTTGTGTTTGTGTGTGGACGTCACAATGCAATACGGGGCGTATGACTAATTCTAAAATAAAATACAATTTTATGACAAAAAAAGTAAATTCTGGATTTGTTTGACTGTGTGGTATTATTCAGTTTCGCAACAAAAAACTTAATGTGGGATATATGTTTGTTTGATGAAACCAGATCTTGTTAGTTGATTGCTTTAGATCAGTACATGTGTATCGGGTTGAAAACTCTTCGGCTGAGTCATATTGTTTCTCAGTGAGAAAAGTTGGTCTTGTTTGATTACGTCAAATCTTCATGTACCTCATCACTGTTTTATTTATATTTTGCATCAATCGTTTTTCTCATGAAAAAAAGTGAAATGCTTTGGTGATGGATGCAAGTGAAGTGTGGGTCGATTTGTAAGAGTTCTGTGGGTCATTATGAGAACAAGTCCCGTGCGATTCTTTTTTTGATATCTGGTAAAGATATTTTCTTCTAGTGTTTAAAGTTTGTTTTTTCTGATTGTTAGACGACAATTCGTGCGATGCGTGTGGGAGGAACTTATTCAGCTCATCAGGTACTTTGTTTGATGATTGCTCGGTGGGCAAGTTTGTTCTGGACTTGCTCGTACATCCGGGTAAGTTGTGAGGCGCTTCTGATAAGGAGCAGCGAGAAATTACGATAATAGACGTTGCTGTTGCTTACGTTTCGCTTGATTTCGTCACATTTGATTAACGTTGACACGTAACTCATTCTGACTGGACCGACGTTGTTGACACTGGCAGATGTCCGCGGAGACCACGTTGTCATCGTCAGCTTCCTGTGTCGTCATTCTTTCCACGAGACTTGCCTCCCATCGAACATCCGGGTGAGAAACAAGGCCATTCGCGGCCAGACCCCCCATCCTTCGCTGCTAAACATAACATATATTTTTTGCAGGACAACTGCACTGTTTGTCGCGGAAACATCCGGCATCTTTGATCATCACCTTCTTCTGCGATTTAAAAAAATTTTTTTGTATTGTGCAATAAACTGTGTTACGTCATTACGGATGACGACGCTCGAAATAGTCGCTGACGTAAGCGAAGTATGCGATCCATGCATCGAGTCACGGGTTGTTGCTCGTGCGAAACAGGATATCGTTGAACTCTGCTGATCAACCCAACGAGGTAGTTTAAAATCCGCCGAACCATCTTTCAAAGTGTAGGTGACAAAATAAGTCCAATCGTTGAGTTTTAGGCCGTGGTTGTGTTTTGATGTTTGTTGGACACCTCCCCCCAGTCCATCCATCACCGAAGGTTGTTGTGGATTCGTGGCTTGCATCGGATTATTTGTGACCGCGAAAAACGTAACAAGTGTTTTCCTGTGAATTTAAAATCATTGCCGCAAAAATGATTCCCATGTAAAGGCAAGGGCGTCGGTAAAGCTTCAATGTTCTGTCTCGCTCATGATGGTCCGGAAATTGTGAAAAACGTTTGTTTTCGTTTGATTTGTTCAAACTTGGCAATTCATTTTAAGACACGGGTTCTTAACCTGGGGCCTATGGATGTGATTTGAAGGGTTAATAGGCTTTGCACTAAACTTTCGGTTACCCGGCTACAAACGATGATTAAAACCTAATTTCAAATTTTGCAACATTTCTTCTTGAGGGGTCCGTCACCTACAAATTTCAAGAAATGTTGATTTAAGAGGAAAGTCAAAACCACGCTCTCGACCGTTGTTCGTCCGTGTTTGCTGCTCGACCGGGGTCAGGTTTGTTGCCATCATCCAAGTTCGCTCCACGGAAAGTGATATTGGAACATGTACCTTTAGACCAGCTATGTCCAACCAGCGGACCGCATGCGGCCCAGTTCAGGTTTTCGCTGCAGTAAATGTGTCCTATATACTGACAACCTGCCCTTATTTTGATAATCTTGAATTTGACATTTTTGAGGCAAGTGCTCTTCAGTGCCACTTTATCACGTCTGTTACCATTGCGCGTTGGTTTCGAACGCTTTCAGTACATTGGCTAATGCTAAATCTGCTTTGCTAAGATCAACGTAAGTCATTCAATGTGCGGCCTTCATGAATATGTCATTAAATGTGCGGCCCTGGTCAAGATAGTGACATCATGTTTGGCTCAGTAAACCATTTGGGTTGGACATAGCTGCTTTAGACGAATTACGCCATAATATTAGGTCTAGTATTCCCCATCAATGAATTGCACTGGTAAAGAGGGACAATGGAGTTTTACGTTGAAAATAACTTAGGCACTCGTTTATGCGTATCCACCGTACAAGAACAACCAGCACAGGAATCATTCACAAAGCTGCGAAACTTTGACTCGGTTGAACGCGCCAGCCTTGTGTTGATGTCTCGTGAACTTTCGACCGGAAGCTTCAAACCTGTTACTCGCGACAGCGGAGGGAATTAAAAACAGCATTTGAAAGAAATCGCATGTCAAGAATATTGGCGTGGCGCAGAGCTGTTTCTGGGCCCGTAACCAGCTTGGGACACCACGGGGAGCGAAGAGTTTTCTGAGGGGCCCGATTCTTTTAAACTGTCGAACACAATTTTCCAGGGGTTGCGAAAAAAATTTTAGGAGGGGATTCGACCCACCCCTAGTTACGGGCCAGGATGTTTCTGTCAGTAAGCAGTACTTCGTCAGGCTCTACTGGCGGCAAGCATAACAGGTTAAAAAACTGGCCAACTATTCGATAGTTAGGTACAACTATCTTCGTCAGGGCGAATTCCAAACGGTGGGGGTTGCAGGCAGGGACGTCATAAAATGTGAGGGCTCCAGGTGGTATAGTGGACACATTAGTGTTTTAACTGCACCACATGGTTAAAAAGGTTGAGAACCCCTGTTGTAGGATAATGCTTGCCTTACACGTATCTCTTATCTGCAGTATAACCTTTAAGCTTTGATCAGGTGCGTATCCAAACTTTCGCCAATTCACGCGTAACAATCGACACGATTCACCAAACACAGGACGCAGTAAAAGTGCTTTGAGTATGTCGACACTGCATGCGGCTTGACCAACGGTCATTCTGAGATTCATGAAAGCTCGTTGGAAGACCCTGGTGTTATCGACACAAAATCTGAAAAAAAATTAAAAACATAAATGGTTGACGAATGTTTATTTATCGAACTGATCATACACAATACCAGTAATTGATTCCATGCGTGCTACGGTTTGCTGGAGAGCCTCTGGGAGCTTGAGGCCCTAGGCTTAAGCCTACACCCTGAGGATGCCCAACCTACGTGTGACTACTCAAAATCTAATTTCACAGTACTCAGTGTTTCGTACAACTTTACCACCCGTCATGAAATCAAAATAGGATGCGCTCTTGGTTTAACATAATCAGAACTTTCGTTTACATAAAGCATTCAAGACCCTTATATTGGCAATCCCTGCAATTAATAAAGTTTAATTTTGCGCTTTTATTTACTTGAAAAAATAATGCAATGCCGCAAACTAGAGCCATTCAACAAGTTATTGCTCATTGACTATCTACAACTGCGCATAGCAATTCTACAGCTTCGTGGTAGGTCGGGGGGCCAAACATGAAATGGGGGGCACAGAGTTTAAATGGAGGGCGGGGGCGGGCACCACGCCTCCCCGCTGGCGACGGCCATGATGACAGATAGAAGACTATCCGCATTGGCCATGTTTTCAATTAAAGCTTCATGTGTACGCTCTCTAGATTTGGATGATGTTATAAAGGCTTCTGCTTGACAAAAGACGCATTCCAAGCCGTTTTGATACTACTATACTATAATGTGACATTGTTCATGATTATTGTTGGGTAATACTTTTCATTTGTACCACTGTACAGTGATTTCTTTTGTTTTGATGTATGACCACGGTCCGACAGTTGAGTAGCCCTGCGATCGATAAATTACAGTGACAACTAAATCACGAAGAATAATAATGCTAACATAGCAACGCTTTATAATTCTTTTGTTTTGGGTTGGGAATCACCATTAGAGGGGCCCCTGTAAGCATTTTGGGTGGCATAGTCGAGCTGCTACAGCACTGTTCATACCTATTTGTCATTGTTTGGTGTGCAGCTCATATTTAAATAAAATTGTTTGGCGTTATTTGCTTATTAGTTGCTGAATGAATGTGGTTTCGTCACTGATGCGGAGAAATCAATGAACCGTTCAAAAATTCCGATTTGGAGTTACTGCATTTGTTTGTTATTTACTCAGGCAGTGCCCAGAATCTTCCCCCATGCCCCATCATTAAGTCAAGCATTTGGTGCTTAGAAGAAAAATCAAATTATTTATACCAAGAAAGAGTTATACCAAGATTCAGGTGTGGTCAGAGGCTTAACGGGGGGCAAGGGGGGAACAATTCCTCGGGCACCGAATCACTATGGGGGCGACGAAAAGACTCAACAATGCCACAAGTAGGCTACTTTCTTCAATTTAGTGCATTTGCTTCCGAAAGACATCAAGTTCGAACACGGGGGCGCCAAACTTTCTTCTTGTCCCGTGCGCCATCTAGTCTCGTAACGCCCCTGGGTGTGGTGGGTCTTACAACAAATCATAAGCCTACCTTACCCAGTCACAAGTCATTGATGAGTATCAACGTCAGAAAAGATATGATACAAAAAAAAGTGCAATTCTACTTTGAAGTCATTTATGTAGCAGACACATTATGGTCTGTACATGTATGACTCATAACTCCCATTTGCTGAGAATCAACAATGCAAAATAGCTCACTCTCACATTAAGAGAACTGTTGTTTGCTGCAAAT
>JGI24158J21664_10005707_pt1 | contig 16305 bp, 10 predicted proteins | sample Ectturendosymbi3_FD_21664 | JGI IMG/M metagenome (IMG submission 21664)
ACATTCCGTACTTATGTGGCTTTGTTACCGACCGGTCGATCGCGAGATATCAAGAAATTTTCTGGTCGATCCTAGTCAAAGACAAGTTGGCCACCCCTGTTATACACGATGCATGAAGTGATTTTTCAGTAGCATCCATCGTTTTCATTTGCTTGAAAAATGGTACTTGTCCAACCTCGTTCCCGGCGTTGATGGGTGGGTGCAAAGGAACGGTTCACGCGCGGTGCTGCCGTTGACTCACCATCAGTGCAGCATTCACTGCGAAAGCAGCCGCGTGGCCCTCGGTGCAATCAAGCAGAGATGGGCGCCCCACAGACCTCTCGTGATACGAAAGGAGAACAATAACCGAGTATAAACGGAACTGAACTGAATTATCCAGTCTATTCAATCGCAAGCCACATGTAATTGACCAGGATTTTACCGAATTTAACATGAACGTTAACCATTTTCAGTTACTTGACGGAAAAATCTAGATTGTTTTGCGGACCGGCGGTTGAGAACCACTGATCTACACACAGGGCCAAGACTCTGGAACAATATTCTCAAAAAGTTAAGAAATAAATCAATCTTAGTATTTTGTCCAACATACAAAAAATACTGAATCATGTTTTGCTGTAATATATCTCTTCCCGCGAATTACCTCTTAATTTTTTGCGGTCTGTTATCATATTTCATTTGAGAAAATCGGTTGTTGCTGCTGATGTTGATGTTGCATTTCTGTGTTTTTTGTCTTTTGTTTACGTGCTGCATTATTTGTTTGGTTCCTTGTGGGGCTTGATTCAATGACCTTGCGGTCACTCGCCCCAAAGCAAAAAAATACATGTTCGTCTATTAAAAATAAACCCCGAGTGCAGAACCGAGGTCGGAATGTTGCGTAATAATTACGAAATGTCCAACGTCAGTGGGTGGTTAATAACGATTTACAATTTGTCAAATGTCAGCGGCTGTTAAGCAGTTGCGAAAGCTCATCAAGATCATTAAGGTTCGCAAAGCAAGTAGTCACGAACCTTAGTGACTTTTTGGTGCGGAGCTTTCGCAATCAGCGGCCGCTTGTGGTTTGACTCACGGTTGCGTCACAATGCCTTCAGATAACCAGGGTTGCGAACTTTCCGACTTGCCTCTCATTCTACAGCATAGTTGCGTCACAGTGAGACGGGAACCCAGCAGTGCTGCCAACTGGCATATTTTCAAAGCGCTTGGTATATAGATATTATGATTTTGTACATAGGCCAGAATCGTCGCCAGAAAGTCTTCAATAAGGGGGTTTCCATTTGTGCAGGGGGGATTGACATTCTAAAATTTTATAAAAACTTCACTGATGTTCTAAGGACCCCCCCCCGTGGCGACGGGACTGGCACAAGTCCGTAGCCAACAGGGTTGCTTCGACCTGATGTCGCCATTAAAGTTAGAATAAGGTTGCCACTTTTTGAGAAATCTCGCTGAGAACTTTTAAACCCAAAAATAAAACCTATAACCCTTCGCAAGATCATCACCAGTTTTCTCCCCAAAGTCCACGTACTGTGCACTTACTTTTAGGCCTTAAACCTTGCATTACCGATTGGGCTACCGTTGCATTAGACTCAAGGTAACCGAAACAATTTACGAAGACGCCAGTCATGCGAAACGACTATGCAACGTGAATAACACGAATGTAACCATCATGCTGCACGACATTTAATTCATGTAGTGGAACTTTTTCCACCACAACATAATATCCAATTTTGTAACGTATCAGGACGATGGACTACGCATAATCATGCTGTACTATTGCGGAGTACCTGTTCCCTATAAACATACAGTGGCAGAGCGCGAACAAATATTTCGACCTGCACCATACGCAGTTATGTTGTGCACATCACACAGGACCTTCGAGGTTGTAAAAATAGGGTTTACTTTTTTTGCCTAAAAACCCTTGTTTCAAACGTAGGTGGAATTAACTCATGCTCGATCACGTTCTCCATTCTTTAAGGTTGTTTTTTTAAAATCCCTTTTTTCCAAATGCATGAAATGTGCATGAAGAGATGAAGTACTTGTTGCTTCTGCGTGACGGCGATCTGCTGCTGCAGGCAAACGTGCTAACAAAGCGCACATTCACTGATCGGGTAGCGTGGCATTGTAAAACTACTGACCAGCAGGGCCAGACTTTCTAAAGCTTTACTATTTCAACTAGTCCATGAAGTTAGAATCTGACGCACGTCTACTTCTCTTACCACTCGGTAACATCGACAAAAATCGTTATACGTGATCAAACATATTAGTTATGATGCAGTGCAGCGCTTATTGAAGAACGAAGGACATGCTATACTTGGAGCTAATACATGGAAACAAATCATTCACTTTTCGATATTCTCAATAGACAGAAGTGTGAAAAACACAGCAAAGCGTTAAAATATTTTCTCACAGGACGTGTTGCATCTGACTTAGACAGTTTTCGCTAAAAGAAAGCACATCGGTTTGATTTGGGATACGAAAAACGCATTGTCAGGTCGCAACGAAAAACGACAGCGTGTGAAAGTAAAATTTATCAACAATTAATATCACAAAAATACAGTGCGAGTTCGGATGCGATTCAGAAACATGTCCGCGGAATTAAGCACTGCAAGCTATGTTTAAAATGTAACAAACCGAAGGCGTAACTTAGCAGTGACAAACATTGAGAATCTCACATATACCCTCTATACACGTGTGGAGCAACAAGCTCCAGCTCAGCGAACTGTGGATTTTCTTACATATCGATGTGAAGCAAAGCTTCTTTCGTTTAAGTGCAAACAAAACAATACAGGATAGGAAAGCACCAGTAACGCAATGAATCTAGTTATTCAATACCACTACGCCTCGGCCCGATCCAACAATGCGGGTTCTTGTCGAGCCATTCAGCGAGCTTGGTCGGGCAATCTGTCATCACACCTTCGGCATTTAGTTTGAACGCATCTTCAAAATCTTCCTCCTCATTTAAAACCCAAACGTAAGTCTAAAAACCAAACAACTTTGTTAGCAAATAGGCGCATTGAAGTTTCCTTTCGTGGGCTCGTTTTGTAGAGACTAAGGTTTAGGGGAGAAGTCATTTACGTTCGGTCTTCCCAACTAAAACGTGCACAAACGCATCAAAAGTTGGTGTTGTTCTTAATCAGTGATGGTCCAAATAACTAACCAAGTTTAGGCACTGATTCACCGGGCGAGTGGGTGATCAAGCATCGTTATTGTCGATATGAAAGACAAACTACCCAACGACAACAGAGCCGAGTTATAGACACACGTGCGTATGCAGATGTTTGAAAGTAACAGAAGCCTAGCCACAACTTAATCACAAGACACCATAAAACCTGAAAAAACGTGCGAGTTTATATGCGGATTAAAGTCCGCTGTATCGTGGCTACCGTACCGCAAACATTCCTCACATATTTTACCACACAAATCTGGCTTAAAACTTCTTCATGGCTGCCGTCTGATCAAGGTTTCATCATTGTAATTTTTTTAAGCCATAGCAAGTGGGGAAGCATTTTTCGCTAAATTCCCCTAATTTGGACCAAATCCGATTATTCACAACCTGGCACCACTCAGCTTCACTCACTAAAAGGGTACACGTCTGTTGCAAGCAACCAGAGACAGTTCAAACCCACCAAAATCTAAGGATCTTTGCGTGATGCCATAACATCCCATGCAATCAGTGGGCTCCTGCAAAAGTGACGTATGAATGCTACAATTTTGCCTCGGGTGCAAGCTTGGCAGGTTATTCACAACTTGGTTCGAGTCCTAACCTTTCAATAAAAGTTTCAAATTCTATCTCATCTACTAATTTGCATAGCAAAATATACCACAATAAATTTCTGAAATTTCAACTGCGTTGGCTCAATTACGGTAGTTGCTCAAAAAGCTGGTAAATGCTATACTAGTTTCACAGGTGGAAAGCCAAAGTTTCTTTTTGTATCATCATGTTCATATAATTGATTACTGGTAAATGATTACTACTTTTGTTCGGAGTTCACAGGTAATTTTGCACAAAACTCCGTTGAAACAACATGAATCGCATTTTTTGCAGACGTGAGAGAGACTACAGTTAAGGTACAAGTTAACAACTGAAAAATCTAGGACAAGAATTAAGGTAAAAATAAAAAAAAACGTAAAAATGCAGTAAAAATCGCCTCAAGGAACTTCAGTCTACGCGAATATAACAAACTTTGCGGAAATAGCTAGATATCAAGGACAAGCAACGGAAAGAACATCATTTGTCAGGATGATGCTTTAGGAGACTAAGCAGCAGCTACTTGTGTTGTTCAATGTGATTGTATGCACGGTTGGACATCATCCACGCTGTTTTTCATTGGGTCGCTGTTGACGTTCAACTGCAGTCACATACGATGCGCTTTAGGAACGATGAGTACCAGCACTCATTCAGTAAACTGCAAAGTGCATCATTGATCAGTACCATGAAAGCCACTACATGACTTACAGTCAGCGCTCCCTCTAAGAAAATTTTGCACTGTGCAAATGCTTGTTTTAGTGACCATGAACATTTTAAGGCTGAGTTCTAAATTACAAACTTTGTGAATTATTAGAATAAATACAAAATCTTATCAAAATACGGGCAAAAGCGTAGATTTAATTCAAATAGGTTCTAAAAGCGATATGCTCAGAAGCGTTGTGCTTCTGCTCCAAAAACTGTTAATGAGTTTTACATTTAAATTTTGGATGCTGCAAGTGCGCGAGAATGAGATTTCAGTGCGCAAATGGTCTGGTGGTGCTGTGCATTTGCGCACCTCAGAGGGAGTATTGCTTGTAGCGTTTGCTTCGGTTTCATACCTGTAGGGAGTTGAACAAATATACACGAGCCAAGTTTCTTTTCTCTTTTCACTATCACCTACTCACACGGCCATATACGTTCACCCACAAAAAGCACAGAAATGGCCTAGTGCTTTTGTCAGCATCTCGCTATTTGCTTTGTTCTCAGCGACAAATAAGAGGTAAATTGTCCTTCAGGGCGTGGCCGCTCCATCAGTTTTCGAATAAACGAAGCCATTATTTTCAGACGCAGCGCATGCGCAACTCAGAATTTGACCCAGCACATGCGCATGCGCAACTCAGAATTTGACGCCTAATCGTCAGGATGGAAAATATTGGTCGGATCAGCCGTGGCCTTTCCATGCCCGTATTATGCACGACAAGTTTTTCGCACTTACCCTTGATATCGCTTCCGTTTTCCAAACGAGCAAAGACAGTGCCAACTACAAATTACGTCAGAACGTCTATTTTATCAACACGCTGTGATCCATCTAACACTTTTTTTCGTGACAGATGAAATAAAATGTGTGCAAACGCTTTAATGAACAAACATTCACTTAAAACTTTAAACGGCTATCTGGTGTTGCCGTTCACACAACGCAAAATGTCTAGTGGGGTTTGAAATGATAGCAAATTTACGTATAAAGAGCTGTCTTTAAAACGATGTACCTGCTTGGAACTGAACGCATCAACTCGCATTACAATAAATTTCTACAGAAGGTGTCATAATTTGCAAGGTTTGAAACTCATAGCCAATGCTTTTACAAGTAGGCATACGCTTTAAAAAAGTACAGCTTTTACGCCAACTGGCATATTTTACGACCGTGCGTTTAAGGCGTGTTCTACAACTTGGATGAAGTGCTCCTGGTCAACTGTTTTTATGTCCTGCTTTTTGCATTAATCCAATAATAGTTTTAATCAGCAGTTGAATTTGATTACCACCGAAGACAGCTCATAAAATTACTGATCGCTGCACAACAACCTTCTGGCTAGTCGAACCTAATTTATTAACGAGTCACTAAAAGTAGAAAGCGTGGCAGGGTATTTCACGATATTGGCTTTGAAAATCAATGTTAACTTGATTAATTTGTTAGTAATTGTTTCAATCCAACAAAAAATTCGGTGGGAATTTGAATTACCGGTAACTGTCCCACAGGCTCACTCAGACGTGCACTCGTTGTTGCTACATGCACAGACTAGAATTCTCTTGGAATTACTTGCGCTACCTGCAGCTTATCGAAATCCGTTCAAGATCGTATCAAGTGCTCAATCATAGTTGGGTAGTTATTAATAGCGCCAACCGTTTCTAATTGCATTTACCCCACCATACATATCTTGGGATTACAACAACGGTTTATGCAAATTTTAGTGCAACAAACTTAGTCGACTCGGGAATCGGAAACTCTTTCAATTCACTAATTTTTTTTGATACAACCACAAGGGTATACTTCTTTTCACTGTAGAGAATAAAAACCTCTAGGTTCGGCTGGTAAGCCTGCGAGGTATCAGTCTACCACACTGCTTTCATAACTTTGCGATGATTCTGACTGCACATATCCGTATTTCAGCAACAAGACACCACCCACAAGGGTGACACGGCCGAATCTGATCGCAAATTGTTTTGCTAGGAAATCGATTTCGCGTCAGTACGCCTATTTACATGGTCGTGCTAGCAAGTGCGGTCGAAGGGAGTGTTGACGTCAAAAGAGCTCAGTGGAATTGAACCAAAACGAGAACGTTGCAGCTGTGTGCTTGCATGCGCTTCAGAACGACTGGGTTGGGTGTTCTGTGCTGCTGACTACAGGCTAGCGGCGCTACCTTCACCAGTAAACTAATTCTTTTGGTCAGTGTAGAGCTGTAGGTTTTCCAGTTACAAAAGACAAACGGAAATGCAGTCTTCTGCGACAGCACTTAAGAGGCACAGTAGTCATTACTTTTCACAAAACCCAACTTGCTAGGTTGATGAAAGGCAAAAACATTATGCCGGGATTACAAATCATTTCTTTGCACAGGTTTCTGTAACGTTTCAGCATGCGTCAGACAACACAAAGGGGTTATCACAATCCTGCAGATACCTACCTATAACACCTAATTTTCTGCAGTTGAAATACGATTAGATTGCATTCCAGCAAACAGGGTTTCCTACAGCAGGCTACTTTTAGGAGGCAAAGCACCATCAGCAATTAGTGTACATAGGCTACTAGGCTGTTAATTTTGTATGTAAATTGCAACCAAATTTTTCTGTGGACAATATTGACATCCAAAAAGTGCAGTGAAACAGCAGTCTAGCGTACTACAAACAGTACAACCGGGCCATGTTACGTAGCCTACAGAATTTCACTACACTCCACAGTCACACAGCGGTTTGATGTCGTTTTTACTGCAGTATGGATTGCAAAACGTAAGTTAAAACCAACACGTACCATTTCAAAACAGCAGACGTGATTTAAATTCAACCTTGCATCATCCAACCAGCGCAGGCATTATAACGAGAGCCAAGCCTAAGGCGGCTGCTTCGCGAACACACCAGGGAGGTCACTTACGAACCAAGCAACTACGAGCGTGCTGTGCTCACTTTCCCAAGAACACGCTCGATTACTCAAGCAGTTGGTGACTCAGCAGTAATCGTGTCACGTGACCAGGAAAATGAGCTGATGAACCCACTTAAAGCGCCATGTAAAAAGCCCTAGTGACGCATTTTCGGTCCAGAAAATTGAAAGCAAAGCTTACAGGTAAAATGACGAAAAAAGTCTAGCAGGTGAAATGATAAAAAAGCTTGATTGCTTACAATATGGTGGACTGAAGATTTTTTTTTCACTTTAATCATAGAAATGTGGTTTGAAGGTTTGATATAAATACTTTTTTCAACGAAGCAAAGTAAACTTTTGGCGCAGTTATCAGTGCGACTGTATGACAGGCGACAAAGATATGCCCAGTCTTATCGTCGTAGAGACAAAGGCCTCAGTACCATTTTCTGTCAAGGCCAAACGTCTCAATAAACATGCCAGAATCCAACACTGGAGACAACACCTCGTTCGCCAGAAACTTAGAAGTAAGGTACCTGTTTCCTTTCTGAAATTTCATGAAATAACACCATGTTTATATAAAAAAACAGCAGGTTTGCCTATAAAGTCATGATGAAACAAACAGTGCCATGCACGTACTACGCCTCATGGAACGAACTAAAACCATCCAATGCATGTCGACTTTGCTTTACAAACATCGCTTCTATGAATGCCCTGCACGGGTTCGTTGGCAATTCAACGATGTTGTGTACTTTGCTATCACGTCGTTGAAGCAAGACTCAGCAGCGCACCCACGAGCTTCCTAGGAATTTGGACTGTGCAGTGAAGTCAGGAAAATAAAAAGTCATTGAGGATTTCTGTAAGACACATTTGTGCAAGAGCATGCTTTTTTGTAGAGATATTTCTCACATGACTTGACTAAAAGTCTAAGTACGAACAGAACCAGGAAAAAACGCTCCGCTGAAACGTGATCCACTCAAACCAGATTTTGTTTTTTATGCATCGCATTGTACGTACCGGAATCCCACGGGCTTTCAAGTGCGTAAACAGCACTTTACTGCGAAGGAAGAAGCTGGCAATCGAAAACAAACGTTTTTGGTTGTTAGTCAGTTGGGATTGAAATGACGTCCTGTAAAATAATTTATAAATAAAATGTTTAAAGAAATTTAGAGTCAAGAAAATCATATATATCATCCCGAGACAGGCTTCGACAACTGACCTTTTGAAGCAGTAAGGATGGGGAATTTCGAAATGAGTTTCCTTTAGTGGTATAAAAGGAAGTAAACCAGTGTAAAACCATAAAAATATTAATGCAACGCGACGCATAGAGCAAAACAATGGTACGTCCGGATTCTGCAAATAAACACAGTAAATGTTGAGCATCATGAACTTAGACATATTTTTGTGGAGAAGAATGTTTAACAATTCGAATAATGCCTGAAAATCCCCAAAGCGCGTCTGTCTTATTCAAGGCTACAGATCAGAATTTTATCCTTTTTGCAGGAGAGGAAAGTTTCCAAAAGTTTAAGTCGGTTGCACTGCAGCGAATCCGACTCCTGCACTTTCACGTAATGAACTTATTGTTAGTTTGGCACAGAATGGCCTCATTTCACTCTGCAACTTTAAGTAACATCCATAAACCTTTTCTGGTGAAGTTGCTGATTCAAAAAAACAAGTGTTTTCCAAAGTCTACTGAACAACAGACCTTACATAGCAGCATTTGAGGTTCAGCGGACGACAAAACCACCTTGGCAAAACTTTCATAAACGCGATTGTTTCATATCTTGTCCAACACCGACAGTTGGTGAGGCAATTATTCTACAGACCCTTTATGTAGATCCACCCCAAAACATCAATTTTCAACGTTTTCACCTGAAGATTCAGATCAAACTAAACAAAACTTAGCATGCTATCATCTCTTCGAAACTAAAAATGCTCGTCACTGTAATATATTTTTCCTAACAGTACTTTTGAGTAAACAAGATGTTGCCATTAATTCCACAAAACAACGTTTGAACATTAATCTGGTTGCTTGTCTCCTCTGCAACACATAAAAGAACACAACTTGTACGCAAAAAGTTGCCTTAATGAAGCTTCGAGGTACAGAACCATCATCGGTTGCCACTCACTCCGGCATACGCCTGCTTACTCTTGACATCGTTTCTCACGATCAGCTATGTTTTGCTATTTCATGCAAGTTTCCTGCCGCTTTGTTATAATGAAACGTTTCGGGCTATTTCATTGCAAAGAGACGAACAAAGACTGCCAATAAAAGAGCATAACCTTTGTTTTGCAGAAAAGAGCATAAGCTTGTTTTTCAGTGCTCTCAGTCTAATTCTATGACGATACAGCGCCTACTTCATAGAAATTGTTTCAACTTTTACGCAACGGCTGGTTCGTGATCTGCAAATAGTTTACAGTCAAATTCAGACCTCACTGGAGGCTGAAATAGCCATTGTAACGTCGTGAAAACAGACCCATATATTTGTGACATACCACGGATTTTGCACGCCAGGAAAAATTCCCAAAAATATGCGACGAGTCGTAACAAACTGGACAGTTTTTACCGTAACCAATTCACAACTTTGTATATCAATATAAAGCACCAAGTGCAGATATGCTGTTAAGAGCTAACCACACCATAACTCTGCAAACATGAATTTTTCAAAGAAATTAGTCTCACGTGTAGGCCTAGCTACTCAAAATATCACTACCATACACCAGTTTGCTGGTGTCCAAGGGAAGTCATTGCCAAGATGTTATGTTTGAGGTTCAGTATTTAATCGGGTCGCATCAGGACATTGAAAATTATAGCTTCCTGCGGTGTCGCCTGCAGCTTGGGACTTGGTATAGAGCAGTGGTCTTCAACCTTTTTTGTACAATCGCCCCCCTACAAGAACTATGTTTGAAAATCGTCACCCTTCCTATAATTTTGCGTTGTCTGAAAATAAAATATTAGTTTGTTTTGAAAATAATTCAGTGCTAATTTAACACAAACGGGCAATCTAGGTAGCACAAAACAAAACGAATGCATTTGTAGAATAAATGTCATTCATTTCCAAAAAACAGCTGATTCCAACTAATGCGAACCTTGCGATGGTGTTTATCTGCAAGCTTTTTCAAAGTAGATTGCAAGTTGGTCAGTATGAGTCGTACGGCGTTTCCCCGGTCTTGTTCATGTCAAGGCGATTGCGGTATTTATTACGCGTGTGCAGTACTTGGCAGAGACCTTGCTCAGAAAAATACATCGTGGGAAATGCCATTAATAGCTTACTTTTCCCCAAGTTCTGGAAAACGCTCACTGCATCTGATCCAAAAAATTTAACCATCCGTGTGAATAAAAAATAACGCGGTCGTCATCGTCACTTTGGATGTCGATGAGACGTTCCTGGATGGTGGAATCGCATTCGCTAATGCTAGTTAGCTGGCAAAAAGGTATTTCACCCAGTAACTTTCTGCGCAATGTAACTTTCAACGTGATCTCCACAACAGAATGACTTCATAGCAAGCCTCAAATAACAGGTAGCGAAAAGTTTTTTTTTGGACTCCTTAGTTTAACCAAGATTGGGTGTTTGGGCTTACTTCCCGGTCTAAGTTACACCTTTCCTAACCTACTGTTCTGTTACACTCTGTCATTAGTCAGATGAACACAGTAAAGAATATCCACTCCCATTCGATTTTTGATTTTATTGCTTCATCATAGAAAATGTACTCACACAATTTTGCTGACTAACTTCCAGAAACTCTTTTCAGTCTATAACACCGTTATTATTGCACATTTTTATTAATAAGATGTTATGCTTGTTCTAACTAAAATTACCCACTGCAGGGATGGGCAATTAATTTGGCCCGCGGGCCACTTTGAGATAGCCACGTTTAGTGGATAGATAGACAGATTTATTTGTTGGTACTAAGTTCATTGCGCCAGATGTACTCTTCAAGACAACGAACGCCGGGGCCACCGAAAAAACACGGAGGTTATCCTCACAGGTGCCCCAGCGGAGGGTTAGCGGCGGCCCGTACCTTTTAATGTGACCGCAGAATAAATTAAACAAAATGGCACACATAAAAGGAATTATTCATTGTTCTTGTGCAAATGCACTTTATCCAGCGCAAGCAATTCAGTGAGACAAATGTAACCTTACACGCTTTTTAACAAATTTAAGATTCGAAGATTTTTTTCCTGAATGATTTCGCCGGCCACGGAACAGTAAACGCTGTGGCGGGCCACATGCGGCCGCGCCTGCAGTTGACCACACTGATTTAATGCATACTTTTGCCCATTTTGACGAAAGACATGACCTTTTTCATGACTAAGCTAGAGAAAAATGAAGCAAGATGGGAAAATCCCTTATGATGCCCATCACTCGATGTGGGCCAATAAAATATGCGAATTTAACTCTCTCAAAATCGTAAACGTCTTTTTGGGCCGATACAGACAATGCTGGAATATTCAAGCAGACGGCTTAACACTTTCTTACTATAGGAAATTAATGCATGGAAGCAAATTTTAGAACAGCTATGTCCAAACCAAAAGGCTTTCTGAGCTGAAAATTATGTCACTATCTTAACCAGGGCCGCACACTGAAGGACATATTAAGGAGGTCCGGACTTTGAAAGGCTTACTTTGATCTGAGCAAACTAAATTTAGCTTGAACTAATGTACTGAAAGGGTTCGAAGCCTAACTGCAGTGGCAACAGACGTGATAAAATGGCACTGAGGACTAGCTGCATCAAAAATGTCAAATTCAAGATTATCAAAATAAGGACTGGTTGTCAGTATGTAGGATACTTTCATTGCAGCTGAAACTTAAACTGAGCCGCATGCGGCCCGCGGGTTGGACATAGCTGTTTTACAAAGAATAGCACTAAAACACGGTGAAAATGTGCGGTAACAATAATATAATTGACTCGCCAGTTTGAATAGCTGTGTTGTTGTTTTGTCTCTGAAGTTTCCCCATACCGTGATTTTTTCTCTGTTGTATTTCTTAATCAACTCATTCACCTGAAAGCGAAGTTGTTAGTGATAACCACAAATTACTAGAACTAGACCAACTTGTATAAACTAGCGATTGTAAAATTGAAAACCGCTAGCTGCTGAACAGACCTCACCTCTATCACGAGCTCTTCTTCTTCCCCTTTTACATCAAGATTAATGGGAGTATCGGGAAAACATTTAAACACTTCCTCAAGAGTGGGTATGTTCTCTTTTTTCCCAAAGTTATGACAGGTATGAGAACCATAGAAGGTAACTTGTAAGGAATCTTTTAACATAGGAAGTTTCTGCAACAAATGCAGAAATGAAAATTTATTGGCAAACTTTTCTGCGGTCAAGTTTACAGGGTAACCTATTTTCAATACCAGTTAAGATGGAGGAGCTAGTAAACAGTGTAGGATATCAGTACTTCTAAAAATAGACGAGCGCAAAAATGCTACATGAGGTTACTGTTAAATCTAAGATCTCCTCAGATAGATTCTACTTTCTGCGCGCTTGCTCCGGGTGGACAAATCGATAAATCTTCAGGCTTACTCTCAACAAATCGCAGTGAAAGACTGCTCTGGTGATTACGACACCATGATCTTCAACTAAGTCGTTTGCGAATGATTTAGCACCCCGCCTTTCAACAGGGGGATGCACCAAGAAGGGAGCGNCCCTTGCCGTGNAAGGTCGGATATCGGTTCTAGCAACATCCCAACGGTCGTCTAACTGTGCCCGTTGCCGGCGGGGCACGAATGCATCGTCGCCTTCCATACGGGATTCTGAGTTAGAGGCATTCAGTCATAATCCTTCAGATGGTAGCTTCGCACCACTGGCTTGTCAGCCAAACATATGAACGAAATGTCTGAATCTGCGGTTCCTCTCGTACTGAGAAGAATTACTGTCGCAACAACACTTCATCAGTAGGGTAAAACTAACCTGTCTCAAGACGGTCTAAACCCAGCTCACGTTCCCTATTAGTGGGTGAACAATCTAACGCTTGGTGAATTCTGCTTCACAATAATTGGAAGAGTCGACGCCAAAGGATTGCAAAGCAACGTCGCTATGAACGCTGGGCTGCCACAAGCCAGTTAACCCTGTGGAAACTTTTCTGACACCCGTATCCATAAGCACTCTAACAAAATGGTGATATTAAGACATGCTCTAAATGTGTTTCTGCTTTTGTGCTATGACAGCAAGGTTTAGAAGCAGTGGTATGAAGGCTCTTTTGCATGCTAAAGACTTTTGCATGCTGTGTGTATTGCATAGTTCATAGCAGTTTTCTACAAAAAGATGAATTACAATTATGTCTTTTTACAAAACAAAAACGATATTGTTCTTCCTGCTGTTAAAATGTGCTAATCCAATTCTAATAAACACAGTGCTGCATCTGAGTTTACATGAGAGCTTTTACTTTCGGTATGTCAGAATTAGTCAGTTTTTAAATATTTCACAATGCTTCAGTTTTGCCATGGAAGAATGTTGCAGTCTCTATAGTGTATATGGGTGAAAGGATTAGATTTTCTTTTCCGAAAGCATGGCATAACTATTACAAAACAGAAACAGTTACTTAATCTAGCAGCAGAACATGTCACAGAAATGCTTCAGAAACTCAAAGAAATTATCAATGTTAAAATATTATATCAACAAATAACTTCCAGTTGTATATATACCTCATATTCCAAGGATGACACATCTACACATTCACCAGTGCACCGTGACAGGTCCTTGTCATGCGAAACAACAACCACTTTGTCTTTTGTTAGATGAACATCTAATTCCAGCATCTGTGTCCCTGCTTCAAGAGCACTGATAACCAAAAAACAGCTTCCTTATTGTTCTTATAACTATTGAAGGCAGAGTTTTGTACCATCTCAATTTGGAATGCAAAAACTGATTTTATAAGAAAGCTGTGGGCTTGCAAAAAGTTCCCAAAATTTTAATGATTAGTGTGTTTTTTTTCACATTTCCTGAAGATTTGTTGAACTGTTCTTTATGCATGCCACCAAAATTAAAAAAACAAAAACAGATTTTCAGTAAAAAAGCAGAAAATTATTGATTACCTAAATAGTATGAGCAAACTTTTAATTGAAATACATTTTTCTGTTAACTACGGCACTGCACAAACTGCATGTTCTTAGTCACATCAGAAGCTTCTGTTACAATGTTTTATAGGCGTATGTTTGCAAAAATAATGTAAAATTTGGGGTTTGGACATATGTTATTAACATATGTTATCATTTTATTGAAAACAAAATAGACCAGTCACATTTTTAAGGAGGGAGGGGGCAACATCTGGGTCCAAATTTTCACATTTATTTTTTTTTCTTTAGATTGGCAAAAATACCTTAACCCATTAAATGACCATTGTTCCACTTTTGGAACATGACCTTTACATGGTCACATTCGTTTCCACTTCATTGTATCATCTCAGTTTTGATTTGTATGTTATTTCACGTTAATGCAAGCACACGTTTCAAAAATTTTTCTTTTTTTCCTACCAACTGCTTAGAAATGTAATTTTTTTTCACATTTGAGTGACCTCCATGTGCTCAGTAATGCTGACTCAGCAAAAAACAGCTTCATGGTAAATATTACATTTATCGAAAGTAGAAACACTACCGAATGTAATGATGTATTTTGCAAGTCCTTGGTGCAATCTACAAATAAATTATATAAGGTGAAAGTTTTTGTTCCATTTTTGGAACAATGGTCCAAACTGGCATCAGAATCAATATCCTTACGAGAATTATTTGCAATGTAAACGCTTTACTAAAACCATAGTCAGTAGGTTTATGACAGTAAGTACACTATATTAAATGAGAACAAGCACAAGGGACTGAATAAACATTTGTGTTTGTGATAAGCTAAAAATCATTTTTCATGCTGCCTAACATTAAAGCACTGAATTTTGTAAAGGCTTTTGCCACATACATCATTCTTGCTTTTCTGCTTACACAGGGTGATGTAATCCAGGTTTTGTGTTGATAATTATTTTCCCACGAGGTCTACAGAAAGACACTGTGGATGTTTTCAGCAGTTCAACTACAACTGACCTTATAAACACAAGTAGATACTACTTCAGCTTGCATTCAGTCATAACATGCGGTCTCATATAGCTGCAATTTTTAACAAAGTTCAAACGTAAGGGCCAGTATCATATTTTAATTGTGGTCTCTATTGAGTAGCATAGCTGGCAATTATATCCACATCTCCCATTCCCTGATTTTACTAATACAAGCAAAGAAGTTAATTGCATTATTTTACCCATTTCTTGTGCATAACATTTTACCCTGCTGTGCTGGCATGATTGGAACCATTGTAAACACCATCATTGTCTTTCCACTAGAAAATTGGTACAAATGCCCACAGTCAGGGTGGGCATTCCAGGGCAGTGTGCACTTAAATTTTTTTGTGCTCAGAAAAATTTATTTTATATTCATGTAGATACATCTGACTAAAACTCAACAAAATCAACAAATTTCCCAAATGCTCAGTTTTATTCTGTTTAATTGTTATGCCAACTCGCAACACTACTGCACATTGCATGAAAAGCAAACCTCTTTGTTACATAATAAATTGTACTGGGGAACTTTCACACTGACATTTGTCATGTCACAGTCTGTTCTAAACTTATAATAAAAATTAAAATATTTCCCCACTAAAAATGTATTTTGTCCCATCAAACCTTAAAACCTGGCCACAGGCCTATTGGTGCATATCCATCATAACAATAAAAAATTGCGGTAGTGTCACAATTAAACACTTGTCTAACAGAAGCAACAGAAAAGAAATAAGAAATGTCAATTAGATGTAAACCCACATTGGACCAATGTTGCAACACCTTTGCAGCTGGGTTAATTAGAGCAGTTCACACTAAAACAGCCAGATCGCATGTGGCTTTGCACAGGCATAACCAGGTTTTTTTTTAAGGTTCCGCTTTGGTGACCGCAAGGAAATTTTAAGAGACCGCTTGGAGGAATTTGAGAGACCGTTCTCCATTGATGTGATCTCAGGTCACTA
>JGI24158J21664_10005709_pt1 | contig 16298 bp, 12 predicted proteins | sample Ectturendosymbi3_FD_21664 | JGI IMG/M metagenome (IMG submission 21664)
AACAAATTATGATGAATGAGGATATTAAAAAAACGCTCAGTTCACTTTGATTTACGTTGATATCTGGCCCCACGCATAAAAACTGTGGGCTCCGCGGCCCGCGCCGGCGTTACACACGCAGCGTCTATACAAAGGGCGCCTATGCGTAGGTTAGTAGGCTGGGCCTCCTTTGGCGCGGGGCCCGATTGGAAGCAATCGGTCCAATCGGCTAAAGGGCGACGGTGGGCAGTGATGTTCCATTTTCTGTTTGGCCGATTTTTCCTATTATGTGAACTTCAGTTGATACTGCAACTATCGTTTCATGTGCTTGCAATGCTTTACCGACTGGTAAGATAAATCGTTTAACGTTTCAATTACTTCTCTATTAATCATAACGTCACTTGTGTAACCATAAACTGAAGTTCAACCTTTCAAAAAGATTCTCAATATAAAAGCTGAAAAATCTAAAATTCTAAAAAAGATATCTTGCCTTCAGCAGTATGTTCCCAATTTCCGGGTTTCAAAAGCCCAAAAATTTTCAAAAAAGGGAGAAAGCTTTATTTGCAGTTAAGGAATGAACTTTATTTGTATCATACAGACAGCTGTTCTTCAAAAATAGAAAATGTGTTGGTAAAAATCTTAAGTTGTAGGTTACAGGCTGCAGAACAAAACTGGAAATTGTATACAAAATTTTCAAAAAACCAAGAGTAACGAAAATACTTGAATTGCAGTAAAAAATAATTTTGGCATTATTTTTTGAGATAAAAAATTATACAATGTCGCTTTTAAATACAACGTAGGATTTCTTACAACCAAAAAAACAATTTACTGTTGTGAACAGGATGTTTGCTTGACGTTTTCGGCTTCCTCAGAAGTTGTTGGAGAATCACCTGGGATATAATCAATTCAGGATATTTGGAAATATTTTGACGCAAAATGGTCTGCAGATATTAGCCACTCCGAATGAAAAATTAAACGACTTTGTTTTGGTAAACAATTTTACATTTGGTTTCACAGCGTGGCTTGTTATGTTTAAGCATTAATAACACTACGTGTCGTCTTCTGAAAACGTTTGGTAAATTAACAAAACAAAATATACCTACTCAGGGATACGAAGCAAACATCTTCTTAAAGTTGAAATTATAGCCCATCTAAAGATGATAAAAGCATACCGGCTGTATGGAAATTATAAATCAGTCTGATGGGTGATGTCACATCTGACAGAGTAAATATTTTTGAAAGATTTAAAACGTGTGGTATTCAGCCTTGATTGGTTTCGTTTGAAATCATCTAGACGTCATCGATTACATCTTCTTCTTGTTGCACTATTTCATTCATAACCTGGATATGACACAAGTGTAACAACTAAACGAAGCGAGTAAGAAAGCCCACGCAAGCCTTACCCGATAAACTCTGACAGGAAATGATGTGCAGGTGCTGTAGTATAGCAACAACGCCTGCAATAAGCAACAGAGTTGCGCCAACAGCAGACCCTGCTGTAATTAGCAAGTCTTTGAGGGGCAGACCAACTGAATCTGTGGATGTTGCATCAACAGAAAAACTCTGAATCACATCAATTTCCACATGGTACTTTTTATTGAAAGGAGCGCACGATGTGATATCTACCAAATACTTTCCCAATGAAGAATTTGTCACCTGAAACCAGAAAAGTCATGTTAAAAATAAGTCTACTGCAAATTAACCGTTCAAGTTGTACCAAAATCAATAAAAAATCGTTCTTTTTGTCTTTAAACGTCTATTTACAACAAAATAGACGTTTTGCTGTCGCCGTACCACATAATTCCAAGAAAGAGTCATTGAAACTTGTCCTCTCAAAATTATCCTCGTGAAGTCTTTAGCAACAACAAACGTTGTAAATTACTGTTTTGTTTCTGAATTGAATATACCATGGAATTTTGTCTTAACTTACACTGTTTTTGCTTAGCGTACGACGACCTAGTTAAGGCCTTGCCGACGTCTACTCAAAATTGTAAATCAACAGATATAATTGCAAAGCGAAACAGAGAAATCGCAAACAATACATTACTAGATTATCAAAAAACTAAAGTCTTCTCAAATGTAACTAGATGACCAAACGTCTTTCAATATCATTAGATTCACTGAAAAAATGCAAAGGGAGTGGCGGAAAAAAGAGACTAGAGTCCTCACCGCGCACTCTGGCCACAACTGACCGTTTAAAGGACTCGCAAAGGACAACGGCATTGCACGTTTCACATCCACATGCTTTGGTGTGGCTTGAATGACTGGTCATGTGTTGGTCAACTCAAGGGCGCAATTTTTCTTGTAAATGTGGGGGGAGGAAGCTTGCTGTCAAACCAATGTGGTCATCAGGTCCATTAAGAAGTTATGTTTTATAAAGAGAAATCCCCAATCTTGTTTCGAGGTGTTTCGAAAATAAAACTACTCACGCTTTGTTTTTTCCTATATAGTTGATTTAGAAATTACCATACTTCAAATTTGTTACTGGATATGTATATAACGATACTATAGTTCAGGAACATGGTTAGCATGCAAGCCTTTGACAAACGTACAGCATGATCACATATAACGCCATCTGCTGTTACAAGCAAAGCCACGAACTTGGCAATACGTAGTGTCAACATTCANGATTAAGCCGACAATTTACTACTGATAGGTTACTAATTGACACTTCTGTTAACGAAAAGGATAGCTTGTCTGCACACGTATAAAATAATAACTCTGCGAGATTTCATGAGCAGCAAAATCGCCCATCCTGAAACTATGCCTCCACAATAGTACTGCTTTTTGTTTTCAGAAAAAACGTCGCATAGATTTGCCCTAAAATGTAACATTCCAACAATATAATCTTGCATTTAAATTTTACACTGCTCTTTCTGGATACGTGGCAACCAGGGTCACCCTTCCAACAGTCCAATTAGGCGGCCGGCTAGAGCGCAGCATGCAGGGGGCGCAGAACCCGCTTTTACCTTGGTTTACATGTCCAGAATGCTTATGTGCGACGGCGTAAATATTGAACCATGCCTAAGGCGCATAACTGTCTCAGGCGGGGCCATGGTGACAAACAACGTTACAAAAAAGCCAGTTGAGCTTCTGCACGATACAAATTGTGGCGGTACTGTGGTCTCTCACACGCGCAGCTGTTTAACTCCCAGCTTTTTAAGACAATGGCCATTCTTACAGTGCACCACACAGGGAAAATTTTGGACAGAAGCAGCTAACCATCTTTCGCGGTCTTTAAAAACTTGGAAAATGCTTTAAGTCATTTAATCGAAGCTGAACGTTATAGAAATATCAGAATCAGTGATACAACACCAAATTCTGTTTCAACATTAACTTGGCTCCGTGTAACATTTAACATCCAAAGCTCTTCACACAAAACGAGACAAACGTCAATTTTATTTATGAACCTTTGGAAATTTGCATGAATCAAAGCACTTGTTTTGCAAAACAATGGAAAATCTTCAGCTATTTTCCATTTACCCAAGTAAGAATAATATTTTGTCATAACAGCTTCCCTTATTGCAATTTTTTTTCAATATCTACAGATTAAAAGTTATGCTTACTTTCATTTATTCACTTCTGGTTGTGTAATGCACTGTATTAAAATTAAGTTTTCAGTGTTCCTTGCTAATGCTGGTGTTACCTTTTCGAAATGAATGATGATTGTGTTAAGCGTTCCTCTCCCAGTAAGATAATATTCTTGAAATTCAGCACCTTAACAATAAACGTTTTAAGCAAAGTTCATGAAACATTTGAATTTCACACATTTTTTACAGGCCTATGTATCTTTACGCAATTGGTGTTTACGGGACAGATACTGGGCTATGTACTTATATGGAACGAACTTTTATTGTAGACGGTTTGTACTTTCTTCTTTTCAAATTACGTGCATTTTCGCATTAAACAACTGGGAAAACAAACAGAGAATTGAAGAATTGAAACCCTTTCTTGGGTTTCATTTGCTAGTTTTTTTATGGAACTGGAATAAAAATAAAAACTCTCAAAACAACATGGTATCTAATCAGCTTTTTCAGGAAAAACACCCAGCGCAGAGAGTGGAAAATTCTCTGAATAGCATGGAACGAAATATTAAGCTGTGAAAATGGTTCAAACAGGCGAAAGTATTTGCAATGACGCTACCACAAATGGAAACAGCTTTTTCGCGCTTGACGTAAGGGAAGGTAGCTCCAGTGATTGACGAACATACAGAAATTTATAAAAAGCACCAGGAGATATTCAATAAGTTATTACCACCTNATATTGCAGTATCACTGGAGCAGGGGTCACCAACGTGGTGCCCGCGNGCACCGAGTCGTCCGCAAGNACCATGTAAGTCGCCCGCGGGCCTGTTCCAAAAATAATANTACCATCATCAATGTCTTCACATTAAGGAATATCAATACTAAAATAATTGAAAGTGAATTGAGCGAAATTTTTATTTCATAAGTTTGTAACAAATTTGTAGCCCTTCGCATTAATCGGTACACAAGCAGTAGCTCGCAGTTTCAAAACGGTTGGTGACCCCTGCATTGGAGTAAGGAAAAACATAATTCAAAGTTTAATTCTCATACTGTATGCTGTGGAAACGATTTTTTTCATGAAAAATTTCTTTTTCATTTTGTGAATAAAAAGTAAATTACTTCAGTTCAATTTCAAAAATCGTTTTTTTTTGGAAGAACTTACCGTCCTTGTTGATTGACATATAACCACAAATTCTTAACACAGGGTTTGAAGCAAAAGAAAATGCAACATCATCTTTCACGTCCATTGCAACTGGTCTTGTTACAGAAATATTTCCCGGAATTTCTGGTGGAACTGTACAACCAATGATTTAAAGTTTAAATAAAACCCAACTAATATTCGTGACAAGTGAAGAAATGCGTTTATAAAAACTAAAAGCATCAGAATAGTTTGAAGAACTTACATTTCACTTCAAGGATCGATGAAGTGATGATCGACTCTATTCCTTTGTACAACATCTTGCTACACTTAATTCCAACACGGTGATGTTCTGGTGTTACTGAAAGATTGAACCACACACTCTGAAATGTTTATAGTAGATGTTAAAGTTTCAGTGTGTACTTAGGTCAAACTGTGGTTTGGTGATTAGGAGTTGATTCACCCAAATTCTGTCACACCATCATTAAAAATAGAAATAAAGTTAAAACAAAATAGGTAAAAACAAAATGAATTGAAGATACATGTGTTGAAAATATGCAAAGTTCAATCAAAACTAAACATTTTTTCATGAGACTTGAATAATTTACTCAACCTATCACAAAATACACATTTTAAAAATATTGTCTCTTTTGTTACACATATTTCGCTTTATGTTAAGGATTTGATTATATGGGATTTTGATATAAGAATGCATTTTTACAAAAACAAAATGAGAGGTGACATTACTACCGTCATTATGGCAACGAAAAGTCAATAACATCAAAATGTTTCTGCCTTTTTCAACGTTGACAAAACGTCCGCAAACCAATTTCCACGCTGATACATGAGCGACAGTGAAGTAATTAGGTCAAAACAAGTCAAAATATCTCGTTAGGTCAAAAAGTATCGTCAGTTCAAACGTTGCTTGCAGCACAGTTTTTTCCCTCTATCGATACATTCTTAAAGCTACAAAAACAGATGTTTACATACGTTAATCTAAGTTTGGTTGCAATTCTGACATAATATGTTTTGTTGTTGTGTGGCCACCACTGCACGATTGAATATTAAGTAGGCTAGGTGCGTGGGTTTATTTGATGCTGAAGTATGACAACGCAGAACCAGAATTTTCTCACTGAGGTCGGAAATTTATTAACACTGAATATTTCTCTTGTGGTTTTGGGTTGATTTTCGTCTGCNGTTTGTTACATATAGTTTTGTTGGGTCTTTCAGACTTTTTATTTTTGTTTCGTTTTAAATAGAATAAAAGTTTNAAATATCGGTTTGATTTCTGATACAGGCTTTGTATTCTGCCTTTCAATAATTGGTTGCCCCGATTCTACNCAAGTTTGATGAGCAGAAAATCATAAATCACACCTGGATATATTTGTCAATAAATTAAGGGTGTGTTTAGTATTAGCAGACTCTGCAAAAGCTCGATGTTGATAGACAATTGATGGCAGTGTCCCGAAACGACATTTTTGCGAAGTGTTCTTTAGTTTTTCTTTCAAAAATGTGTCTATTCTCCTTAAATTTACTGCTTATTATAACAACATTGAAATTGAGATTGCGATTTTATTGTTGCTTCATTGTCATATTAATTTGCTTGTATGCATCTAAAGGCATTTTTGGAAACTGGTCCCAGTTATGCAAAACCTTAAGTAATTTCTTAAGCGAAAGAAAAGAGATAAATTTTAATATATTGTTAAACGACTTTGTAAAAATATAGTATGTCGAATACACAAGCAAATCCTAAAAAAACCTAAATATTTATTGCTGTTTAACTAATTATTTCGCTTGCTTTGTTCCACGTAGCTTAAAGAATTATGCGAATATAGAAGAGATTTTTTCCATTTGCAGAAACTGCGTGAAATTAAAAAGAAATGAAAACGAGCTTGCACTAAACGATCTCTCTTCAAAAAAGGTTTCTTACTGGCTGTAAGATCCTCATATTGCCGACAAAACAGCAGCACTCTATTTACCAAATATTTAAAATCAAGTCCCGAGGCTCAGGCAAGAAAGTCGGATCACGACTGTATGTCCGGTAAATTGCTTTTTCACCTCTCTGTTCTCAAGCAACGCAAAACATTTGTAAAGTTGTTTCCTGGCGTATAATTGAAACAGTTTCATATCCATTCAATTGCTTGCAATCGCATAAAAAATCAATCTTTGTGCAATTTTATAAAAACTTTGAAAGAGAGCTCTTTGAAATTACTTTTTCCACAGTGCTTTCAAGGAATCTTTCTCCACGTGAAGTACCTAAAAGGAATATTTTTCAACATGCATGTGAGAAATTGCATCGCCAATTGAGCTTCTAACTGATTTTTTTCTTTTGTTGACTGAAAATAAGGTTGATTGAAAACGTGGTGTGGTTTTGTGCTAAATGCCTTCACATTTGGTTGATCTGTGCCTTGAACTGAGTCGCTAATCAACGTTTTATCAGCCGTGGATTGAGTGTATACAATTTTATAATTTCAGCCTATCCTACACTCAATATAAAAATCCAGTAAAGTATATGTTTTGTGATGCACGAAAATGTTTTTTCGATATATAAAGAGAGTGTAAAGAGCAATGCAGGGAAGTAATTGGTTCACAGTCTATGAATGATGAGTGAAACATAATTCGGATCTTGTGTTCTAAAAACGTTGGTAAAGCTTCGACTTCCTTCAAATGTTAATCCTCAAGTTTCACGGTTGAAAGGTGCATTTTTAATGCTTGGCTTTGTCAGTCCGTTCAAGGTTTTCATTGTAGCTTGAGGTTTGGTAGATTTGATTGTTTTGTCAGACCTTGTTTTAGTCTTGTCTGGTCCGCACAAGCATGGAAGTTTTAGTACAACAACACCAAACGTCAAAGTTCTCCAAAATTTGAAAATCCAACAGAAATGGGCATGTCTTTTCATACGCTTCAGTTCAAAGTACAATTCAAAATTAAGGGATAGTGGAAATATAAACGGACTGACAATTACATTTTTGTTTGAAATATCAGGTCTGCGTTTTGCTGAGGTAAATATGAGATGCAGTAAAAGTGCTTACTTTCGATCCAGTCAAGGTGTTATTCTCGATTGAAATCGACACCCTTCCATCGAAGTCGCTTCTTGCTTCGCAGAACAAAAGTACAAACGATCCTGAGTTCACTTCATAGGATGTTTGAAATTTGTTCAGGTCAACAACCAATCCTGTACAGGAAAAACGTTTAGCACATTATTTCTGGTATCGAAAAACTCATTTTTTAAAAAAAAGCCTGTCTCATACACCTCACAGAATTTTGCAGTTTGAGATTCAATATCAGCCTAGCGTTGTTTTTCGATTCAATGTTTGTATTTTATGTTTAGACTTCATGGTGCATCGTGTCACGATTGCCAAAAGGTTTTGCAAGTATTATTGATTTGGTAATGAAGCGAGTAGCTCAACTCCGAAATGAAATCGGTGCAAAATGCGTAGAGGCTGACATTTTATCAAGAGAGTGGTTTTATTGTCAAATCATTCCTTAACATCCTTTAATAAATAAAAACCTCGTACGGTTTTGCTTCGAGCAAAACATTTAAACTCAAGACTACGTTTGTGTCACATAACCTTGGAAAAAACAAATAATTCAATGAGCACTCTTTTCTAATATGTATTTTTATGATTTGGTGACTGTAGCAGTGTTTCACTATGAAACGTGGTGTATCAAGTTAACACCTTCGCTGCTGGGACAGTTGGCATGAATCTTGGATTGTGGCGTCACTTAGCAACACCAAAACTTGCTAGGCAGTTGAACTACAGAGCTGTTCAAACCCTCCAAAGATACGGCGAATCTTCTAGTTTGCAATAAAAAAAATGTTAGGTTTTGGATTTTTTTTTGTGGGTGAAGTCATAAATCGGGTAGGTTTCAGGCAATTTTGACTCAGGTTACCTGGTCCTGCGCACCAACCGCTGGACGGAATTATTTGATTCAACTTTTCTTTGGAAACTAAGCAAGAACCCAAGTGTTTTGAGCCTTTGATTTGCTTTCTATCGTTTCTGGTTCAAAGCGTATGGCCCTGAAACACAAATTAATGATTAATCCGCTTATGAAATATTTGTTTAATGTGTTGGTTTTAGGCCATAACTTTTGAACCGAAAACCCTAGAAAGCCTCTGAAAGGCTCAATAGACTTGGTTTCTAGCCTATGTTCCAATACAAATTAAGCAAAATACTTCCTCTTGCGGCCCAATCGCCTGGCGAAGTATCCACCTAAATGAGAAAATTTTCGATTTTGCCAGTTAAAGCAGAACAAGCTTACAGTTTAGCAAGTTCTTTTTTAGGATTTTACCTTTTCCTGATTGATTCAAAATTTAGTAATTAATACAAAAAGACACATAGACAGGATTCACTAAAATTTGATATCATCAGGCAATGCACAACTAAAGTATCTTTTTTTTAATTTAAATATTAACAGCATACTGTAAGTATAGGTAATGCAAACATTTAAACTAGTATGTTCTATCATTGCAAATACAGACCTGCCATCTTTTGAGGTAAAAAAATCTAAAAATTGTTTTAGATGTCACTTTTGTCAAAGGCAGGAAATATGTTCCTGGCATACATTAGAAAAATGGATTTTAATTGCTTGACAATCTTTAATTGCCTGACAGATTTTTCCAAGCAAAGCAATAGCACGCTTGTCAAGACGGGTTGCTTTTAATTTTGCCAAAAACACGTCTTTGCTAAAAACATTTAAAAAGTTTCATCCGAAGGTGTNTCACTGTAGTTCTTCATATCCTGAAGTCAACTAAGAACACANTCAAAAGTAAGTCGACGAGGACGTCGCCAATGAAAGCTGCAAAATGAAACGTTTGCTTTTGCTAACGATTCGGTGTTACTTGCATCTTCNAACAGGCCCTTCAACATGCNCGTGATCTGTTTTCAGTTGCATATGATCAAANGTAAAAAATAGCCTTACANCGACTGAGTTGGTTTGTCAATCCAGAAACGTAAATGGAATNTAAGGTGCACGTTTTTAGCAATAATAGACAGCGGGAAGTGGAAAAGTTCAAGAANCTTTGGAAGATATTTCATGAGTGACGGAAGATGAAATAAGGAGGACTGGTGCACGGATTGACACAGAAAAATACAGTTTTGTCTANGTTTTATTTATCATAAGCACAAAAAAATCGGTCTCTTTTCAGATCCTCATTTATGGACCTGAATCTTTGGGTAATAACTGAAAGTTCCAAAGGCAAACGGCGGAGATGCAGATTCCACAAACAGTTCACGGCGAGACACTTTACGACAAAATGTAAAGCAATCAGTTCGCTATGAATAGCGAGTCGCTTCTTTGAATAGACAAATGCCAGGTAAGACATTTCGGATGACTAGCTAGAAAACACAGAGAAAGGCGATTCACCCACGGGTAAGCAACGGAGAGGTCGAACAAGGAAGAGGCTTTGTGACTACAACGCGAAACTGGCTTGTATCCGGTTGTATGTGGAGTGAGCAGAAATGACACAGGTTGCTGAAAACCTTCTGAATGTCAAATTCATCTAAAGTTGTTGCCCTTGCATCCTTCCCAAGAATTGAGTTTATTGTATTTGGCGATAATTAGTATTCCAACTGGAAAACCAAATTAGTGCAGGACGCCAGGGCACTGAAGGAACCGGAAAATTATCGAGTCGATGTCCTTCAGCAGTTGAATTAGTTCTGTTACTGTTTAATTTCAACTGCACCAAGACAAAGAAACAAGTGTGAAATGTGAGTGAGTTTGCTTTAAGGCCTTAAGGAAATCAGGTACAGAGTTTCCAAAACATACAAATGGAAACTAGGCACTGATGTATAACTTTTGCGGTTGAATTTAACCGCCTATGTTCTTTATTTCCAACATTACCTTGGTAGCATTCAACGTCTGAGTAATACCAAGTAGCATCTTCTTTACATCGTGCGGTTGTATCTCTGAAGAACTGAGTGTGAGTCCGTGTTGTCATAAGTTTTTCGTCTGTGCATCTAATAAATGTTTTGTTTCCGTATTTCCAGTCTTTTCGTGATTCTTTCATGTCGAAATTAACTATTTTTGTTGGGCAGTCTGGAGAGAAAATTAAAGTTGTGGTTGATCTTCCACAAAAATCGTAGACAGTAAACACACTACATTTATCGAATATTAATAAAGATAAGATATTGTAGAAGAACTCCTGCTTCATATGCTTCAAATATTTTTTGAAAAACAGTTAATTACCATGCAAACTCATTTGTAATGAGTAGGGTAACCAACGTCAATAAAGTCAAAATGTTTCTGCATTTTTCAAAGTTTCTGAAACGTCCACTTAGCAAATTTCACACTGATACCGTGTGCGACTCAAACGTTTTTATGCTTTTCACAGGCATCCTTTTACAATTTTTATGTTGACATTTGCACAGCACACGTTTTGTCTTTCTCGGGATCTCAAATGCTTGTATTGAGTGGCGGATCCTGACCAGGGGTTTGGGGGGTCTTTAAATATGGAGGCGCAAAAAAATCTTCACGTCTTCATTTCTTCAAATGCCGCAATTTTTTTGTGAAAATCGTTGGGTGTCACACAAAAATGATTACCTTTTCCAGGCCAAGAAAGTTACGATTTTTGTTGATCGAAATGTACGATCTTTCAAAGAAACACCACAGTTTAAAATTCCTTTTATCACTAATTCACAAAAAGTTACTGGCGGGTGCAAAAATATGGGACCCATTTTTCACAAGCTACACATAACTGAGAACACCGCTGGTGTCCCCAATAATCTTTATAATTAGAAAAACCGTTTAAAAGATATACCGTCAGAACCTGCCAACGCTTGGCAATTTCATTGCTGACTGGAATTACATTTTGATGCTTATTATTTTGCAACAGCTGAAATGAAGGTACCAGTTTAAATCATCAGATAAGACTGCTGCATTTTTGTATGCACGTCAAGACCGTTCCAACGCTCTACTCACGGAACAGTGCTTCCATGGTAAAAATCGGCCAATCACATGACCAGAAAGATGTCACCGCCAATATACATTTTGCAATTTCGCGATCCGGTATCGATCCGTGGCCTGTAGATTGGGGATAACCGCCGTAAAGCATGTTGCCCGTTAGTGTTTAACACTGTTTTGGAAAAAACGTACATCAGAGTCAATAATGTCTGAAATTAAAACGTTTTCCCGACTTGCTTAGACGTAGGTTGTTCCTTCTTACACTAGCAAGTGACCTCTCAAATCCCAAGATGTGATCCTAATTAATAGAAAAATGACAATTATGTTTCCAGACGAAGCTGCTGCAGTTACAAGGACAAGGAAAGCATATTTATTGTTGAAGCTACATTTCAAAAACAAAAAATAAATGAAAGGCGTTTGCTACATTACACCCATTTTAAGTAGCTGTGCTGACTGTCGTGGAAAACGATCTCATAATCGCATGATAGATTGACACTGGGCCGTAAAGCACATTGCCCTAAAATAAATTGGACGCCAATAATGTAGGCAGCATTTCAACCGAGTGTTCTTATACCTATTCACATGTTTGCACATTGGTCTGCCTAGTGTTGATGTGAAGAAAACACACAATCTCATGGATCCACTAGGTCATGAATAAAAGGTGTGAAACTGTTTCAAACCTGTAGCCAGGTTTCAAAGTTTGGTGTGGCAATATACGTTTTTAGGGGAACAAGGATTTTTCCCTCGTATGTTTAAAACAAACTTTTCTGGGCACAACACAATTGGGGGGACTACCGCGAATGCCCCCGTCGTGTCTACCGGCCTGCACTGTTTAACAGACGTGAGGTCATGCCAACTGAGCCGAAATTCATACTCAATACCTCCAAAATTTAGTCTGGCTGATAAAGTCATTTTCCAACTACTGTATACTAAAATGAACCTCCCCAGTACCAAAACAAGCCCAAAGAACCCCCAATACTGTTGGTCTCCCGATCGATCTGCTTGGATCTAGACCAGAAAACACAGGTAAAAATCAGCATATAACCAAATTTGACACCAAGAAGCTTCGCCAGCACAACAGTAACCAGGAAAAATGTTAAAATATGCACCGGAAGATTGTTTTTTCTGCGCCAATTAATGTGGCGTAGGCGGAATGATTTNGCCAATAAGCTACGCGATTAGCTGTATGTTGCAGATTTCGCAAACCATGCCTAAATTGTCTTTTCGTGGTTGGCATGAGCTGTCTACGGATTTACAACTGCAACAAAAGGATCAAAACCACNTACCCATCAGTCGCTATTACCAGGCTCGTGGCCACGTGAGTGCGAAGGCAGATTCGTAGCCACAGGGAACATACGCGTGAAGTGCGCCCCCAATTATTTTTCTCCCCCCAAAAAAACGTGTTTCAGACGTATAACAAAAAGAAAAATATTGCTCGTAAAAATGTATTTTGACCCCAAAACCTGGCTGTACGGGCCCGGGCGAAGGGTGCCGTCGTCCCCCCATCTTTCGGACTGCAAATACTGAACCGTTCAGCAAACATTGTCATGAACGTGTAAAGCAAATTATATTCATTCCAACTTCCTGTAGGCAGCTTGTATTTTGCCGAACTTTCTGCGTTAGAGTTAACTGCTGAGTGAGTACTTATGCTAGACATGTGCAACCCGCTGCCCGCGGGCCGCACTACGGCCCGCAGCGTTGTTTGGTGCGGCCCGCGTGGTTTTGTTCATGATCTTGAAATGCCATTTNAAATGAGCTATATTCCTCACGTTTTCGTGGCACTCATTCCACAATCATCTACNACAAGCTTTTGCATTTGATCAGANGTTTACAATCCTTCAAGTTCACGAACAAGGACCTGCAACATTTTTAATTACCTGAGAGTGAGAACCACAGACCACGATGCGAATACAAATTTTGGAGCCTTTTGTAATTGCACGGCACAGCACAGATTAAGCTCTTTGTGATGTAAAAACTTTTCTTTGTGATTCAAATGCGTGGCTTGCAGAGGCTTTGGCAATTTTCTGTTTAAAATCGTTCGAGCAATTTGTCAGGACCTGGCAGGCAGTCGTTCTGCGAACTGACTGCTATTGGTTTTGATTCAAATGCGAGGCTTGCAGAGGCTGTGCTGTTTAAAATTGTTCACACAATTCGTCAGGACCTGGTAGGCAGTTGTTCGTGCGATGCGAACTGAGTATTATTAGTTTTGATTTTAGCTTGAGTAGTGTTGTTAGAAAGGATTTCAGCTTGATTTGTCTGACATCATTAGCTCGATTTTTTTATGCTGATGTTGTTTGCCGCTTTGCAAGTATTGGAATTGGGAATGTAGGGAAAGTGATAGAAAATCGCATCAGGACAAGGTAAAGAGGATGTTGAAAACGTTGGTAATCAATGATAATGATAGTATTTGTTTTGCAGTTCATAAAAGCAGCAATTTTGACTGTCATTTAATCTCAAAGATTGGCAATTTTATGCGAAGCATGTCTACTTCGAAAAAATGAAAGATTCGTGATGAAGGGCGGATGTTTAACGACGAGTGGTTTGTGAAGTATTTTGTTGTTCAACAAAATTAAAGGTCTCTTGCCTTGATTTGCCGAAATAACATTGCTTGTCTGAAAGAATTTAATATCAATCGGCACTACATCTCCATGCATTCCGAACAATTCGAGGGAATTTTGGTTCAGCTGCGGGTGGATAAAGCCCATCAGTCGAAAAGTCATTGCAGGGACAACAGAAAATGATATCTTTTTACAAAAACGACAGTCAAAGTGGGGCTGAATTGAGCTTCAAGATTAATGAAGCAATAGCAGAGAAAGGAAGAGATTTCAGTGACCGCAAGTTTGTCAAGCCCTGCCTGATGATATTTGCTGAACGGGCATGTCGTGATATAAAGTATTTAATTGAGCAAACTGGTTTAACAAGATTAATTGTGGCACGTAGAATCGATGCCCTCTGAAGTCATCTTGAAGATGCTTTGGCTGAAAGAATAAGAAAATTATCGCATTACAGCTTAGCAATAGATGAGAGTGTGGACATCAGCGATACTGCTCAGTTGGTGGTTTTCGTACGCGAAGTAACAGAGGACTTTGAAGTCGATGAGAAATTGTTAGGCATGGCTAGCATGAAATCAAAGAAAACTGGTGAGAATATTGCCCAGGAAGTTTTGAAGATAGTTCAAAAATTCCGGTTGGATCCTAAGAAAATGTCTGGACTCACGACTGATGGGGAACCTGCGAAGGTAGAGAAACACAATGGATTTATCACGAAGTGTTTGAAAGCATTCGAAGCACAAAGTCTTGTGGTGAACCATTGCAGTATTCGCCAAAATCATTTACGCAACAAATCTCTACATGCCATTGATGTCATGAAAGAAGTTGTTCACTGTATTACATTCTTTAATTCAAGTTTTTTTGGAAGAACTCGAATGCCATTAACCGGATATTACGTGTTTCTCATCGGTTCTTTGGTTATACAGGGCAGACACTTTGAAACGTTTCTGGCATTCAAGCGCCGGTTGTCTGGAATCTTGCCCAACCGCAGGACGCCGGCCCACGGTATATTCGTGGCCGGCGTACGATATACTCGTACTTCACATCAAATGCCAACCGTTGAGCGCCGGGTCGAATGTTTTCCTCTATAAAGTACGAACATTTCGTACAAGTCTCTAGCAACCAGAAACATGTATTTATAATGTTTGCTGACGTACGGTGTGGTCAGGAGAGCATTTCAAAGCAACCATGGTATATTTTGCCTGCAGTCATGGTGGTTTTGCCTGCAGTCAGGCACGCGTTTCGCAAAGTGCGGAAATGAGATCGGCCTGCTGTAACCATGTGGCGGCCGATTGCCTCGTCACATTGCGTTTCAATTGGAGCGGTTTCTGATGTAATGTGGATAAACAATCACACAGAAGTTATCTTACTGACTTAAAACCTATCATGTAGAGATTTGACGATTTTTGCTTGAGAATAAATATTTTTTTCGGCAGCAAGTAAATGCTTCAGCCGTGTTTTCGACGCTGCTTCACAAACATTCGTTCTTGGCAGATTTCAAGCGACCCGTTAATGCAAAGCATTTGTAAACGCATGCCAATGCAGAGTGCATAAATAATTACTCCACAACTTTTTTACGGAGTTAGAAAATATTTTGTAGAGAATTGACGTATTTTTGCTTGAGTATAAATAATTTTTTCGGCAGCAAGTAAATGCTTCAGCCGTGTTTTCGATGCTGCTTCACAAACATTCGGTCTTGGCAGATTTCAAATGACCCGTTAGTGTAAAGCATTTCTGAACGCATGCCAGTGTGATGTGGATAAAAAATTAGTGTAAGTTGGAACATCATGTAGAGAGTTGACGGTTTTAGCTGCTGCAAAATTATTTTATTTTCAACAGCAAGTAACTGCTGGAGCCGCCTGTTCGGCTGCTTCACAGACATTCGCACTTGGCAATTAGCCCTGCTTCGCAAATATTCGCACTTGGAAATGCGCACTGCTTCACAAACATTCGCACTTGGCAGTCTTCAAACGGTCCGTTAGCGCAAAGCCTTTGTAAGGCAGGAAGTGCATCGCGAAGAATAACATCCGTTGATTTGCGAAAAAGCAGTAATTTAGTTATGGCGGCTTGTGATCTTTTTACTGCTTCCCAACAATACACATCAATTGAGATTTAGAGTTCAACGGAGAACACTAAAGGTTGCTGCCAACAATAGCTCACATTGCACCCTTGCCGCTCGTCCTTTCCCATCGCAACAACGCCAAGCAC
>JGI24158J21664_10005711_pt1 | contig 16292 bp, 12 predicted proteins | sample Ectturendosymbi3_FD_21664 | JGI IMG/M metagenome (IMG submission 21664)
ACGAAGCAAGTGTGAATATTTGCTTATCGGATTAAAACCCGAGGTAGTGGGCATGCCTTTTCACAACGCAATCGGTTACAGATTGAAGCAATGACATGGTTCGTTTGTGCAACATCATCATAGGCTATGCGATAGTTGAAATAGTTAATGAGCGAAGTAACACTACACAAAGGAACAGCAAAACTTACCGAGAGCAAAAACATTCGGAGGAAAAAAAATTTGAACTGCTAATGAGATATATGTATCTAACATTCGAAGTTTGCGATGGTTCCTACTTTCGTTAAAAGAAGTCGTTAGATATGAAATGTTAACGATGACGTAAAAAGGCAAATAAATTTTGTTGAAATGCTGCTATGCAAAAAATGATACGGTTTTGTTACAGAGCGGGTTGTAACTTACTAACAGTAAAGTGGTTCGCTCTTTACCTTAAAGCAATCGTAATGAGTAATTCCTTGTTTGCTTTTGTTAAAACACGATAAACGTTCAAATGCGAATGCTACGCAAAATAGATTGATGAAGCTAGCAGGTTGTCGATGCGTTTTGCTTTGATATCAACGTCCACATTGTTATTGAATGATGTTCAAGTAAAGTGATCTTGGCCGGTTGCGTGAATATTTGCTTATCGGATGAAACTTGGCATGCCCTGGAGCGGAGGGGTTAGAGAAATGAAGTAGCCCGCTTAGACAACAGCTCAAAGTAACAAGTTATCTTTAAAAATGTGAAACAAATAATTAAAATGAAGATATTATGAAAACTTGAAAATATGGAAATTATTTCCATAACGCAAAAATATTAACAAAATCAAAAACATGTTGAAATATTAAAAAACAGGAAAATACTTTGAAAAACACAAATATATCAAACACAAGAAAAAACATCAAAAACATGAAAAAGCAATATGAATGAAAACATTACCACAATGCAAAAATATGAAAAATATTACCATAACTCAAAAAAATGTGAAAAACACGTAATACATGGGTTGGGGTGGGAGGCTGGGGAAACCCCAGCTACACAGGCTGCACCGGCTGCACCCATTGAAAACCGTAAAATATACACCCTGATCCCCTCCTATTACTACTAGGCTGACGTGCTTGCAAGAATTCAATGACACAGCCACGCGGTGTTTCTACGGATGGTCGTGACTGGTCATGGGCCATAAAGAAGCCGAATTAATGGAAGTCAAACCATCCCAAAACCTTTCGTTGCATAGCAAGACTGCGTTAAGGCCATAGAAACCATGAGAACAATTTGCTAAGTCAAATAAGCCATTCAATGTGCGACCCTCAATAATATGTCATTCAATGTGCGGTCCTCGTCAAGATAGCAATATACTATTTGGCTCAGTAAGCCATTTGGGTTCGACATAGCTGATCTAACTCAATTGTAGAACCAAAGTCGGCACAACCAAAGACAAATTTTTGAGGGGGCACTACACATAAGAGGAGCATACTTACACGCTTTTCAGGCAAACGGCTAAATAGGTAACACTTGCGTAGGGCCCCCAAAACTAAAATGGACTAGGGTTCGGCGCTCCTTGAATCCGCCCCTGATGATGGCTCTTACCTGTGTTGTTATTATTACTTTTGGGTATAACCATAACATGGTTGAAACGTAATATGATTTCGAGTTCCACCAATTCGGACCGTTCAGCTGAAAGGCCGATTATCTCGTACCTTTGGTATCCATTTCCAGCTTATATCTCACCTGACACTTAGTAGCAGCAATGATTAAAAATGTAAATATGTGATCAAACTAGCTCTGTGACAAAATATGCAATTTGAAAACTGGAAACTGATGTTGGAGCGGAAAAATGGGATTCTGCCTGACAACAAAACTAGATTCCGTTTGCACATACCTTTTCACTATTTCCTTTACACAGGGGTGTAGTGCTANAAAAAGAGGTANAGGAACGCCGTTTCGACTAAAGGNGCTTTCCCATACTTTTTCGGAACGGCGTGCTTATGAAGAGGTGTGGGAACGCCGTTCCCACACCAAATAAAAAAGCTGAACCAAATAGTTCGCATAATTTGAGCATTCGCTTACAAGAATTTCTACATTGGATCTTTTTGTTTCACTGTGCAAACTATTGACAAGCAGTGCAAATCTGCTTGTCTCTAGCCCATCTGTGAGATATCAGCCATGTTTTAGTGTAATCTTTTGGATCCCATATCTTCGAGTAATGTTGCTAGTGCAAAAAGGTGTGGGAACGCCTTTCTCACGCGTTCCCATCCCACTTCACCCCTGCCTTTACATAACCTTGTTCTGTATTTTGTATTATCGTAACATGGTATGGCAGAAATAGGTTGTTTTTTCATATATAAAAAACGATAATTTTGTTTAGATGGACAGAGTTAATAAAACAGCTCATTCCCTTGGACGCCTAATGGCATTTTTGAAACTATTGACTTCTAACAGTAGTGCAATGACTGCAGGAAAGACTAAAGATGCCGTCAGCATTTTTTCAGCTTTGAGTGAAAACAAACAGCAAACAGTAAACGTAAGTGTACTGTGACGTATGAATGTGTCTTTTGCTTGTATTGTTTGAAATTAACATTTGCTCTGCATATTTGCGTTTTGATTTGAATCATNGTAAATCTGTGAGCATAGCTCAAAAATTAATTAAATGCTCTAAAAAATTATTTCTCTTAATGGTTTGCATTACGAAAGCGAACTAAAATCAACTTATCGCTTGTCCGCCCGGATGAGCCAAGAACGTTTGTTGATTATAATCGCCCTATTTCCGAAAGTATAAAATCCGTGCTTTACGATAGACGAAATGATTAACTCTAAATATTGTGTAATTGCAAAATCTTTTCAGGTCACAAGTAGCATGATGTATGACGCCCTACTAGTGGCTGATCATGTCAGCAAATCATTTGAAACAAGCCCAAACAGCAGGTAAGTGACGCGTGTGTCGCTTAAATTCACATTTGCTTTATTAGAACATTGTGAGTAAATAGGTTCATTCATTGAAAATGCACTTGATATTGATATGCACTTGATGGTGAATTCAACTTTTTTCAGCACTGAACGAATTCAGAAACAGAAGGTGACAAATGCATTGAAGAATTTGGCCGATCGTGTAGCGCTCCCGCCGAATTCCAACACTCTCTTGCTTCCAACTCCTCAAACCACCTTGCAAGTGAGCTTAGTTGGTAAACGTTCTAACAGCTGCCTTTGATAAAAGAACTAGTGTTATAAAGTACGTTTTTTACAGGGAAAAGTTTAAACGCAGTTCGGAATATTTGAAATGAAAATCATGCACTATTTCTTAAGCTCGCGAAAAAGTTCGTGTTTAAAAAAGGTCAAATCGGTATTGTCAAGTTTCTTTCAATGCTTTTACCTAATTTTCAAGTAAAGAAGCCTTTTTAATCAAAGCAGTGTGTTCTGTGAAAACAGAACGTCAGTTGAAGTTATTTACTGAAAGCAACTAATTAGCTGCAAAATATTCACCTTCTACTTTCGAATTAGGTAAAGTGAAAAATCTGCCTATCTATGAACGTCGTTAGCGAACAAAAGTTGGAGAAAAACATTTCTGGAACGGTAAAATCTTTTGTATCGCAGTGTTTTTTGTTTTTGAAATTTTCGAAAAAACAATTTAAAACGGTTTGAAATAAAAAACGCTTAGTCGTTTGTAATGGCAATCTCTCGCCTTAATCCGGTGTTCTAATGTTACATAGGTCTTTGCAAGAAACTTTTTATGATCTAAAGTTTACTTCGGGAAATTACGAATGCAGGTATGGGCATATCACGTCAAACGATGAGTGTCAATGAAGCTGATTATGAATCAACGGAAATCATAGTAGGCTACAAATAAAAGATCTTAACGTAGAAGATGTGAACATTGTCTCGTTATCGGCATGGACATACGATTAAGAAAGGTCATAGACAAGTACAAAGCATCTCATGAAAAAGACAACCTGTTACGAAAAATGTTATAAATAACGCTTACTGCAGGCATTTCATGAATTACAGAAACAATATCCAAAAAACGGTTTAGTTTTCACGTAGTTCGGAATCGAATAGAGAACGTTAACAAGTTTACTGTCCGGACATCATTTGGTTGATGTTACACAAATCGCGCTTGACCTTGATTTTTTCCAAGGAAATAGACTAAGTTTTAAGTTTTAATCCAGCACCGCGGCTCATTATTGACCACTGTTCTTTGATCTGCAGGTAACAGAACCAACAAAAAATCTCACAGGTTACAGCTCAGTTACATTCGGTTCTCGTGGTAACCACTCCAGCGTTCCAGTTTTTGCGTTTGTGCCGGGATCACTTCTTGACGAAGCAAGTGAAAGCGTCAAACAGCGATCATCAGCAAACTTGCGGGTATCGATCATAGTCAATAAAAACCCTATCCTTTACCCATCAAAGCAGAATGCACCTTTGGTGAGTACCAAAGAAACGTAGGCTAATTGGAAAAATAGACGCAAAATGGGTTTACAATTGCCATGATTTCAGTATTGTACTCGTAATCGAGATATTTCGTTCCTTTTTAACGCACTAGTCTCCTTCATGGTTGCAGAACCTTGCAGTAACCTTACTACAGGTCCGATTTGACCATACTCATGATTGCAACAATGTTTATCCAAACGTTTGCATGTTTACCAAAACGTTTGCTTGTGAAAACAAATGTTTATTGTTCCAAAACGCTTGGTTTTACAAATACAAAATTCATTCCCAAACTTTCAAGTGAACAAAACACAGGTAGTTTCTTCACACGTGGGTCCAACTGACTCTGATTAGCATCCATTGAAAAGCTTCAATTTGGTTGTATCGATAAAAAATTAATTTATTCTAAAGCCGAAATTAGAAATTCAACTTGAATTAAGAGAAAGAAAAGTAGTGCTGGGAAATGGGTAACTACATTTTTGAAATAGTTCTGCGCGTTACAAGTACAATCATCTACGTATCAAGTTCCAAAAACATTGCCAGAAAAGAAACACGTTTTACATAAAATCAAAGATGGCCAAGGATGTGCTTCATAAAATGTGACAAACAGGCACGATTTTGTGTCATGTTTGCTTCATTATCTTTTTAGATACAGGAAAGATGACCTTTCGGATTTTAGTAAAAAGGTTTTTGTTATTTGACCTAGCCGATGCTACCACATTTAGATTTTGTTACCCGTCCATTGAAACTGAATCGTCCGTTATGGGTAAAAGCATCACAGCCATCGTAATTACTGTAATGAAGTGGTGAAATTTCCTTTTTAGCACCTCAATTTGCTTAAGACTCGTCCTATCCGTTCATGTCAGATCGTTCTGATAAAACTGATAAAGTTGAATTGTGGCTTGAGAAATGAATGCACTCACATTAGAAAATTTACATTTTCTAAATTTCAGAAGCGCAGCTTATGCTTGAGATCGTAGAAAATGACAGTCTAGGAGAACTCGGCGCATTCCGCTACAAATACTACTTTCAGTAAACTACGCTTTCCTGTGCAAGATCGCTTCGTAATGTGCTAAATCTTTTAACAGCAGAGCTAATAGTAAGCAAACCAGTCGTTGTGAGAAAAGAAAGTTGGTGGTAATTTACATTAATTGGCTTGAAACGCCAAATACATTTCTGCTTTGAAAGGTCATTTCAGTTCACATCCGCCAGTACCAACCAAAGTCCACAAATGTGGGCATTCACTTGGACTTTTCAAGCGTCAAATCCAAGCAAGGCAGCAAACCATTTACCAACGGATCCCTGAAGGTGAGTTACAGGTTTTGACAAGATGTTGGCGGCCTGATATTAGGTTCAGAACAGAAAAACGTAAGCAAATTATAAAGCGTATCAGGTACAGTAAATACATACCAACTGTACCCTTATTACTTTAGATTTTATGTACAATAAACACATGAATGCAAGCAATGCCGGTGATAGTTTTCAATTTATCATCAAATCTCAGAATAGAACCAGAAAACATTTTTAGGTATAACAAAAAAATGAAACGGTTCCATTTGTATTTGGCGCTTGGAATTTTTTACTGACAGCATTTGTCTTCAAGTAGTTTAACAAGGTCCAACAGGTTTTTCTTGATTTTGTTTGCTGTGTTTAACTGCACACCAATATTGATAAAATGTCTTTCGTCAGATTATTCGAGATTATCGCTCAGGATAAAAAATTATGGCAATGAGTAACTCAAAAAAGAGATGTTTTTCATTTACCAAATTCTTGGTCGAAAGAGTATCATAGTAAATAACATACGGTCGCTTTGTCTCCAAAAACATTTGCGCCTTGTCACTGGACTCATGTCCTTTACCGAGGCGATAGGTCAGTGTTTTCATGAGTGCAACTTTCACAGTTCTCAGTCTTAATAAAGAAATTCCAAAATCTCCATCAAGCAAACATTCTTGTTGGCTGCTGAAGTTGTTCTCCTTTTTTTCTAAACACCAATCAGGTGTAATCATCGACGTTTTTAACATAAAATTTGAAAGAAATGACTGGTGAAAACAAGCATGCTCTTTTGACAAGGTGGTGGCGGTCTGATATTACGTTCAATGAACGTTAAAATGAACATCGTTCATGTATCTAGGCGTAATTGAAGACACGAGAAAGCATCATCATAGAAACGAACACTGAGAGATGTACAGTGGGTGGTCAAATTGAGATTATATTAGAGAGGATAGAAACACAGTTCGCGAAACTGCATCACATTTCTAAATAGCATCCTAGGGTGGACGGATATCACATAGTACCAAGCTAGGTGTTTTGTAGTTGAAAAGAAAGTAATTTTTGAAACAATGGGCTCTACTTTCATTACTGTAATGATACGTACTTGCACACATCGGCGTTCAAATTTAGTCTCCGCAATAGTGACGCGTGGAATAAGTCACCAAATATTTATGATGAAATCGATTTCGCATAGCTTTAAGTACCCTCAGGACCTGAAACCTGTAACAAATTGTTTGCAGGTGAAATACTGAAAGAATAAAGTAAGGGCAGAGAAACCAAACCAACACAAGATCGAAATCAATCAATCAAAACTTAAGCTGCCGTAAGATAAGGCTAGAAAACATGTCGTTCTCAAATACTTGCTTTCACGAAAGTTGAGAAACTTACTGACGCCAATTACAGGGCAACAAAACCACGGCTACGACGTTACAGCTACAAGCAACGTAGTAGTGAGTGAACGTACCGTAGTGGAACGCGTAAGCAGATACAGGCGGCCAAGAGGTCTCAAGATTGACAGACCTGAAATTAGTAAACGTTGGGAAGGAAGGCACAAAAATCGGTGAACCTAAAACTACCTGTGTGCCAAGAAAGTCATTCAAACAAAGGGAAAAACAAAATATGTCAATGAACATTGCAAACACAGAAAGGTAAAAAGAATTGTTTCACAAGAGATAGTATGTCATGTTTTGAATATTATTTTGTACGTTTAGTTTATTAAGCCATTTACCTTCACAGGTATCCAGAGAGTCAAAACTGGGTTAATCTACAAATGTATCAGTGTAAGTGTCAAAGATAGGTTGTTTATTTATGGTGACATACAACAATGTCTAGTGCCGCGATAAGGCTATTTGGTATCTGCCATCCGTCTTATATGGCTTGTTCCAAATACTTCAATGCGCTGAACGTCTTTTGTACAATTTGTTTAGTGTCTGGCCAACATACTGTTGATTGCATATTATACAAGTCGCAACATAAACATCTTGTCTGGTGCCGCGATAAGGCTATTTGGTATCTGCCATCCGTCTTATATGGCTTATTCCAAATACTTCAATGCGCTGAACGTCTTTTGTACAATTTGTTTAGTGTCTGGCCAACATACTGTTGATTGCATATTATACAGGTCGCAACATAAACATCTTAGTTCACACAGGTTAGATTCTGATTCAGCGGGAATTTTTTTTTTTTGCAGCATATATGAAACAGTTGTGACCATGGGTTTGTTGTGTTAGTGATATAAAAACTACTTGATCATCATCGGAAACTCCAGTAAGAACAAATTATCATTAAGTGCACGATTGCATTTAAAAATGACAGTTAAACACACCTATTAGCCTAGCATCCGATGGGTTGACAAACACCAAATAAGTGAACTGTGAATTTTCCCTGTGTTAATGAAACCAAATTTACATATAAAGCCCTGTTGTGCGGAAGAACATATTCATTTCATAAACACACTGAGCCTAATGTATTCTGTCAAATGGTCTGACTCGGCTCATTGCTTCATCGACTTCACCTATGACTTTAGTGTTAGGGCATAATTAATGGCATTCTGGATTAGTTTGCTTTAGTGGTGATTTCGCAGTTGTTCTTTGTGCTCAATGGATTTTACTGTACTGCGCTATATCACGCCTCAACGTACTCTATATGAGCAGAAAAAAAAACTTCAGAGGTAAAATCAATTTTGTTTTTAAATCACCTATTCAGGATCTGGTAACAAGGACTCAGTGCAGCGTTTACGAAGCATCTACTGGACGCTGGGTGCCAAACGGATGCAGCCTCGTTCCAGAAAGCTCTCCTCCGAAGTGCACTTGCTTCAGAGTCGCCAGCTTTTCAATGATTGTTGTACGTCTTTGTTTTGTTTCTACTTTGCAAAACCTTTTGCAGAATAAAGAAAAGCTCAAAAAGTAATTAACCGCAACCGCTGAACACATTTTTCAACTAAAAAACAATTAATGAATATTGTCACTTCATTAAGATTTCCGTAATGATCACTGTTACGAATTTCTTATCTGCAATCGGTAATCCCGATTCCATGTAACAAGATTGTTTAGGACTGCACCCGTGCGTCTGCACTTGCAACCTGCCCATCATTCTTCTTATGACAGAACAGACATAAATCAATGGATGCATTGCTGTCAAGCACAATTAAACTCAGTTTTGCACAAATGTTTGAAATCGTCAACGAAACATCAACCCAAAAAGAAACGTTTCAAACAACACACAAGTTATAAGTAAGGTCAAATCACACTTAGTCACTTTTGGAATGCATCAGTCTGTCACAATCACTGCCGCTAACCCAAGGCAATGATTCGATGCTGATCCCTGGGGTAATCGAGATCCCAAGAATATCTTGAAACACCCCACTGAAGTTGCTGTCTGGTAGTTTCAAGAAACAAAATGGATATCTAAAATAGGAAAGCATCTCAATTTGCAAACAATTATTCGATTGAAATCTATCTTCGAAGTGACCTAGTCATAGAAAATTTGTTGAAGCGACAGATTGCGTTTTACTCCCAGCCTAGACAAGGGTCAAATGCGTTCTGAAAACCATGCGTTATTTCTCTCAACAATGGATATGTGACCGTCAAACCCTTTTGCGTTCTGCTGGTAGCCATTCTTCGTAGAGGGGTACGGGGAAAAGCACCTTTATGCAAAGATTCTACACAAAATTATTAAAGGGTTTAATAATGAGTTTCTACTCTCACGAAATGCTCGTCAACACTGCGATGATGAAGCATGAGGGCTTCAGGATCTTAATAGCTATCTAGCAACACTTTTGGATTTTATGCGAATTTTCAAAAACTTTCCACAGCTATGCATTGTTCTCCAAACAACTTTGTCAATTAGAAACAGGTCAAACAGCAACAGTGGAGTTCAAAATATTTTTACTGAATTCTTAGAAAGTGCCGCTAATCCCGATTACCACATCAAGCTTGTTTAGACTTGTATTAACCACGCGTCTGCACTTTCACACTAAAAATCTCTTTTGCATTTCCTGAACTGACATTAGTCAAGAGCTGCACGGTTGTCAACAGCATTTTGTGCTGTCTTACACAAACTTTCTCACCGGCACCGAGACAAGAACAAAAAAACATCGATTTACACAACGAAAAGCATCTAAGTAGAGATAAACCATAACGCGGCACTTCTCTCATTCATATTTACTGAAGTGAATTCAGAGGAATGCTTTGAAGCTGAGACCTGCCGCTTCGCCACGGAGCAAGAAATGGTTTATATTTTCATAAAAGTAGCTTTCACGTTCCATTAAAAATTAACTTCATTTTATTTTGCATCAACAGGAAAACAGAGTTCTTCCATCAACCTTCGTTCTTGGAATTGTCAGTTACATCGGATGTGCTCTTTCGATTATTGGACTTACATCAACAATTTGGATTTACTTGGCCGTCATGTAAAAAAACTTTTTGTCTTTTTCCTCACATTACAAATTATTGTCCAGAAACTTTATCTAATGATTTATTACGTTCGACGCTTTCATGTCTTTTATCAGTAAAAAAAGGTAGCATGTTTTTACAAAACTGTCTAAACAAGCCCATTTTGCTGTTCCAAAACTGTTATTTTAATGAAATTAGCACGTTCGACATTGGTTGATAGCATAGGTCTTAGAATATTTCTGCAGAGAGAAGAGATTTTCTTAGCGAATTTACTCCACAAAGCCACAACCTGTTGCCAGTGGCGTAGCAAAGCTAAGTGCCGCCCTTTCCACCCCTCAAATTTGTTTACAAAATTCAAAATGAAAGAAAATCATATTTCGTGCTAATTTAAAGATATAAGGATTAATAAAGCTTCTTAAAAATCACAATCAAGCGAAAACACTCACAAATTGAAGTAAGTCTTGCATCTCATTGTCGATTTTGTCTCTTGCTTTTCTGTTTATCGCCACCTTTCTCATCATTAATTTTTATTTTTTTTGCTTTCTTTACATAAGCGCATACGAATCCGACATATTCCGTCAAATTTTCTTCCCTGTTGGTTTTTAATCTCCGGCAAGCCCACTGCATGACTTTTTAATAGTTTACTCATTCCAAGGGTAAACACGACAAAAAATTAAGGTATGTGTTGGCGGCATGCTTTACAGATGTGAACATTTATTTATACAATTAAAATTTCGTGTAGTAGGCTCTCCCGGTCTTTAGCTCTCCCGGTCTTTAGCTAAAAAAAGTATAAATACTGCATATAGCAGGCTATAATAATAAATCTGATAATATGATCTCAGTGATGTTCAGTATTGAACGTTTCTTCATGTATCAGTTGTGGTTTAATCCACTTCGAGTATAAAAAAGACTTCAAACGTTAACCCCTTTTGGCACTTGCACCAAGCCCATTTTGAAAACAATATTTTAAACAGGTTTAATACCGACTATAGCTACGAAACGCTGGCTCGCAGTCTTCATCGTGACTTGCGCACTTGGTCTAGATGATGGTTGGGCCTCTTCCGATTACACGTGCACAGTGATTTTCCTTGACTTTGTTCCTTACCAGCAGAACCACCGCCAGAAGATCTTCAATTGGGGGACTTTGCGTTTGTGCAGGGGGACTGACTATTGTAAAATTTGACAAAAAATCCACTAATTTATAGTATTTCGTATTTCACACTGAGGGGCTTGGAGCTTTATCTGGGGGGTTGGAACTGGTTACCAACAGACATCTATTTCGAAAATTGTGTTACCTGTCTTATCAAACCATGCCGGGTAGGACATAGGCCTTTTGATGATCAGCACTGCAGTGATTACAACGTCTTACGTTCGAAGGTAATTGCGTTGAACAACTTTATTCAGCACAGCCATTGCCAAGTTGTACAACTGTATCGATTAACGCCCTTATAAATAAAAGCCTCAACCCCAGCAGTCATGTCTGAACATATCGTTTACCCATGCGTTAGATTAAGGTTCTTGCCTCAAATTAATCAAAATGAGAGCAACACCTTTTCTAAGGATTTCTTGTTGAAGTGAATTTTTTTATGACTGTAAATGTTAAGTATACCGTTGAACAATGAAGACTTCTACGAAACTCACGCTGCCTATCGACTGGTTCTGATTCACTCTACTTGCAATTCAAATCGGTAATCTGAGCTCAAAGTTACCCACGCAAACACACCAACTGCACTAACCCGCTTCAAGAGGGTCGCTTTCCGACACCATTACGGCATGCAGAAAAACAGCTTTGCATTGAAACTGAGAAAGGTTAGCTTTGCAGGGTTCTTCACTTCAACTGCCAAGATCGAATGTTGGAAAGCCCACTTAATGCTTAGGCTACAGCTTATGCCACTTACCGAAAATATCCCACTGAACATTAAAAAATGGCATAAGATGTGCCAAGAAATGCTTTTATATAATTTTTGGCGACGGCAATTAGCGGCATGCCAACGTCTGAAACATGCTTCTTAAAAATATTGAGGGGAAAGATCTTTTCCACGTAGCGCTGCTTCGATTAGATTAGTGGCCGTGGATCGATCACACAAACTTCCAATTGAAAGGCGGACACTTACCACTGAGCTATCGCCGCCCCAGCAAAATCTTCCTCGCCAATTCGTAGGTGTCAGACAGTGGTGTAGTGCTAAAAAAGAGGTGTAAAACGCCGTTCCCACGCCAAATGAAAAGGAAGACTGCACCAAACAGTTCGAATAAAGCGAGCATTCGCCTGCACGATTTTCACACTGGATCTTCCTGTTTCACTGTAGACTTTTAGCAGTACGAATCTTCGTGTCACTAGCACATCTGTAAGATCACAGTCATGTTTTAATGAAATCTAGTGCAAAAAGGTGTGGGAATGCGTTCCCACCCTTCCCACCCCTGGTGTCAGGAGATGTTATAATGCGCCGTTGGGGCGATACTGAGGAACCAACGATACGAGAAAAATGATTAGGCTAGCACTGACTACATTTACCGTGATTTTATGCAAAGTCTTTTTTGTCATATTTTGAGAGGAGGGCAGTATAAAACGCGAACAATCGGAGCCCTAACGTTTGCTAGTCTGCCGTCGAATGTCACCTCTTTCGTTTGTTCAAACTAGAGTCCTGCGCGGGTTGAAATTTTTTGCCCGCTCCCGCTCAGCACCCGCAAAATTTAATCCCGCCCCGGACCCGTACGCGTTTGAGAAATCTTGCCCGCTCCCGCCCCTCATACTTCCAACCCGCAGTCGCCCCGCAGACCATCCCAACCCTCCCCTGCCCCGCACTTTTTCGGTGCCAGACCTGCACCTATCCGATAACTACTAAAAACTCATAACTAGCGCAAATTTTTGTTGCAATAAAATAGTGAGAAATATGCATTTATTTTTAACAAAAGTTGCAGTAAAATGTTGAATTTATTCACATGCATTTTAAATGACAGTGATTTACTCTAGCGATTTATTTACATGTAATGCTAAATATTTGCAAACGTTATCTGGCGAGAAATGGCGATCATTTGCCAAATTAGCATAGCATGCTTAGAAACTTCGCTCCACACTGTATGAGGTTGTTCGGCAATTTAGCAGTTTGGCCTACAGTTCCAGACTGATGTACATCAGTTTGACCGGGCGATTTCTGCAATTGCTTATAAGTCATTATACAGTTCGAATCGGTTATCAAAGAGAACACAAGTATGTTGAAATAGTTCTGAAGCATGTTTTCTTAAATAACACTTTTACATTTTTCACAATAGGCCTACTTGATACAAGTTGCAGTAAAATTCCTGCAACCAACCTAAAACATCGTACTACATAAATTCTCGTATTTCAGAAGCTGTTGGAAGCTGTAAAAAAGTTGCCAAAACCTGGCCTACTCTTAACGCCTGAAGACAAGTCTAACAAGCAGCAAAATCAAGCCGGTAATTCTTTTCACTGGGAACCAAACCTAAACTTTTCCACAGATCTGATCTTTCGCAGTCACCAGATTTGAGGTGATAAAAAACACGCTTCAGTCCAGTTTTGACCAGCTGTGCGCTAACACTTCGAGAGCAGGCGTACGATATATTCGTATCTAGATTTCCGCCTAAAACCAGCAGTTTTCTGTTTCCTTACCAACGCCATCGCTCCTCCGCCGATTGCGCTAGAGAGCTATTCAAGGGCTCAAATGGATCGGCCAGTCTTCTAGTCTGCACTCGAAACAAACATTTTTTGGTTGGGGGTTGCGGATTTTTTGTGAGTGACGTCATAAGTGAAGTAGTTTTGGGGGCATTTTGGCTAATGTTACCTGGCCTAAGGCCCAACCGCTAGGCCAAAGTATTTCGCTGAAGTTTTTATTGGAAACTAGACTCGAGTCCGAGTCTTTTGAGCCGTTGATCGACTTTCTAGAGTTTCTGGTTCAAAAGATATCATCTAAAATAAACAAATTGATTAATTATCTAATTAGCTAATTAGTCAAATTTGGTTATTACTTTAGATCATAACTTTTGAACATGAAACCCCAGCAGGTCATCCAAAGTGTCAAAAGGCTCGGATTGTAGCCTAGTTTCCAATAAAAACTTCAGAGAAATACTACCATCTAACGGTTTGAGCCCAGGGCCAGGTGAAGTGGGCCAAGGTGGCCTGAAATTCCTCCACTTATGACATCACTCACAAAAAATCCACCTGGCCTACTCTTAACGCCTGAAGATAAGTCTAACATGCAGAAAAATCAAGCCGGTCATTCTTTTCATTGGCAACCAAAACTTTTCCACAGATCTGATCTTTCGCAGTCGCCAGATTTGAGGTGATTAAAAACACGCTTCAGTCCAGTTTTGACCAGCGGTGCGTTAAGCGTTGTCTTATCCATTCAGAAGAGCTGCTAGACTGAATTATTCCTCACCAAGCGCAATGGTAGCATTGGAACATGGGCACATGGTTGCCAGATCTACTTTTTGCCAACGGGCCAAATCTTGTCCAGAAAGGAGCCAAATTCTAAGACAAGGCGCCAAAAAGGGCCAACCATTTTTTTCCAAATTTATTAGCGGTTACAAAGGCATAGGAACCCAAACTTAGTAATTTATTAGTTGACAATATTCCTCAATCACAATTGTAGCGCAACAACAAACCAAGCACCTCATGAAAGATCGTAAGACAACAACGTAATTTCCATATGTAGCCACAAACTGAGATAAATTTATCATCCTCGATAAGTGCTAAAGCGACCAACGGCAATCTGAACAAAACCAACAAACACGTGCACCACCTAAATAACAGTACGGTAAGTTAGGTAACGTGACAGTTCCACTGCTACCTCNACAACTGCAGCAAGTAACAGGGATTCTGATGAGCTTACTTTCACATTAATTCAGAAACTCTAAGGATCCTAAACAAAAACCTTCAAAATATAGGAATTTGGTGAAAATCTGCAATCAAGTATTCAAAAAATGAAAAAATATGGTTTCTCAGATAGGACCCAGGGTGGTCAGATCTAATTCTTGCAAGGGGCCAGCCTATCCTGGAAAAGGGCCAAAAAAGAGCCAAATGGCCAAACGAAAATTTTGGGGCCAGCAAGTGTTATTTGGGGCCAAATTTTGGAAATTTGGTCCCAAAAGGGCCAACCTGGCAACCCTGCGCGGGTACTTGCCCACCACAGGGTAAGAGTCTGAGCTAATGTTTCGCATTGTTACATAATATTGTAATAATTTCTGCAGGCCTACTGTCCTAAGCGCAATGCTGGCAAACAACTTCAGTACGTCCCACTGGTGCCACGACTATTGATTTTTCACTAGATCTAGTGACTTTCAGGGTGATTTAGTGATCTAGTGATTTTTCACTGAAATCTAGTGATTTTTGCAAAGTATGTTTTTGAAGAAGTTTGGTTGTTTTTTTTCTAACTTTTCAGCCCTTCTAACCCGTTAACAATTGATTACGTGAACCTTTGTTTGATCACTTGCACCAAAAGAACGAAAAAGTATTTCAAATTTGAGTTTCTTAATGTTTTCACATTCGTGCCGTTTAAAATTTATTGCTGCAATGTTGGCCATGACGGTATTTTCATTTGCTTGCAGGAACACTGCAGTGGAAATAACTAATGAAATGATAGGTTGATTGGTTTAAAAATACTCCGTGAGTGGTGTTGTTTTCAGCTCTTGAAAACAGCCTGAAGATTGTTGGTATTATACTTTCCAGGTTTCAGAATCATCTATTTTAAGAAACTTGCAAATGATGTAAAAGTTTTTTGGTGATAAAGTAAATAACCAAATCATTTCCAACAAAACTGCGAGCTTCGACACGAAAATTATTATCTAGCAATTTTTCTCAAATCTAGTGAATTTTTTTGTTAATCTAGTGATTTTTGCAGAGAAGCCTGTGGCAGCACTGAGTACAACCACGCTTTTTGCGGAGGGGACTAGTAGATTTTTTCAAAAGTTTTTCTAAGTGGAGCCAAAAGTGGAAAATTTGTTTTTTACCACTCACAACTAAGAAAACAGCCTTTTGTCTGAAATTTTCAAATCCCTGCCCCCTTACGACACGCCTTCTTGCGTGTAGGAAAACGTTCGTTCCACATCATTAAACAATTGGTGTAATTTCAGGAATTTCAAGCGTTTTAACACCATTTTCAATAGTTTTAATTTAATTTAATTTATTTGTTTGTGAGCAGACACGAAGTCCATAGTATGAACACACACACTCTGCAAAACGCAGGTTGATAAAAACAGACAATACAGAACGTAGTA
>JGI24158J21664_10005712_pt1 | contig 16291 bp, 10 predicted proteins | sample Ectturendosymbi3_FD_21664 | JGI IMG/M metagenome (IMG submission 21664)
GGAAATTGAGACAATGAAGTGAGAGCATTCTTGTTGGATCAACAGTTTCGTTGAAAGCCGCTACTTCTTCTGGTATCGATACAATGTTTTTGACATCGTCGTCGATAACGTAACTTAGAGTCACCTACGACAAATTTTTAATTGTTAAATTATCGTAAGAACATAACAAGATACGGCGTATACAGCATCAGGTGAACTTGCAATGCTTTTCTCAAACCAAAGACATTTTAATCAAGGACCGCGAGTTATGACTGCTTTCCATCATATTCGTCTTTCCATATCTGATCACAGTCTTCATACAACTGCTACAATACTTAATGAACTGTTAAAGAACGTGTAGGAACTGAATCAAACTATTTGCTTCCGGCAAGATGATTTTGGTGCGAGCGGGCGATTTCTGCCTTTTTTGGGACTGAATATTGAGGGGTTTTGTTGGGACAGACCAGGACGAACGAGATCAGTCAAAAATGATCCGCTTGCAACAGACCAAGCTCATAAAATACCCACCTATGGCAACACCTCAGAACAAAACAGTTCTAGACAGATCAATTTTGAATGCAGCAAAAATCTTTGAATCATTTTTTCACTAAAAAAAATTAGAAATAAAGCACTTCTTCTCCTTAAATCATGTGGTATAACGTAGAGCCACAGAACAATTACGAACCTTGGAGCTTTGTCTGTTCTGTGCCTTTTCCAAAAACACAAGTGTCCCAATTTCTGATGCCACCGCTTACTGAGTTTTTTCGTGAAAAGCGTATATGACATGTTTGATAATTAACTATTTTCCGTTACATTTTGGGTAAAAATCAAGTGAGGAGCAAAAACACACACTATTCATAAAAGTTCGCCATCTTGTGCAAAACATGCACTTGCATTATGAGTTCACCATCCTTTCTACCTTCCCTGTTTTGAATTTTTTTATTATGTCCTATGATAAGATATTTTCCTTACCCTGACATTCACAATAAGTGTAGGGCGGTCGACCCACAGACTCCCGTCTCTTCGCCTGTGGCACCTGACCGGTTGAAAGGATCTTTTTTGCATTTCTCGCTGCAATCTAATTTTAATGAGATCGCCACAAATAATGCTGCATTTTGCGCTACTCTAAATAATCAATGATTTCGTACGCAAATGAACTTAGGAATATATAACCGCTTAATGTTTCAGCTGCGACAAAACGTTCTTCCAAACATTTAAGATCATCAAATCACGAGCTGAGAACAAACGTACGCACAGTAACAAGCAAGGGAAGCTTCATTCATAAAACAGCTGTTTAGTTTTAAAAGTGTGCCAATTATTTTACCTGTTCTGTTAGGTTCTCCACTCTTTTCAATTCCATTAGGTGTGAATAAAACAAAAACGATTCAGTTAAAGGAACGTGTAGAATAACGTTGATCATGAATCCCAGCGAAACATCGTCTGCATAAATCTGGGAAGTACATATTCGCTGAAACTGTCCGTCTCTGTAAGTAAAAGACATGTCCACCAAAGCAGAGGTCAAGAGCACATTGCTCTTTGAACCACAAGTGTTGACTCAACAACTTCCTTATCATTTGGTTAAAACAGCTATTGTAAAAACTGAAAATGACATTTGGCTTCAATGGTGATTTTGGAAAGGTCGGAGTCGGAAATTTTGGAAAGTCGGAGTTGGAGTCGGATATTTTACCTCCGACTCCGCAACCCTGCTACAAAGTTTATATTTTGTCAATGGATTGGAGATGTGCAAAAATCTGGTTTTCGCTCTACGTCTATAAACTGAAATTAGTATTACGCATACATTGTGATTAATAATATTTTTGTGATAGGTTTGTGTACAACGGCTTAAGTAAAGAAAAGACTAACTTGATAAACATCCATTTCCGCAACTGTTTAAACTGACCCAATCTTGCAAAATCCTTACCCAATCCAACCATCCAACATTTGCACTAGAGTGTGTGAAATGCAATAACCAAGTCCAGTAGAAAAGACAAATTTCACTCGTCGTAGTCTGTACCAACCCTGGAAAACACCACACATTTTATGATGAAGACAAGGAGAGTTCGAGCGATGGTCATTATAAGCCGCGTGGAACTAGTCTAAGATAAAAAATAATGCCCAGGAATAATGTGTGAGGCCAATACTAGTATTAGAAGTAACAATTCAAGTTTAAAATCACCACCATTTCTCTCAAAAACTGAAACCGTACATCTAAAGTTTGCTTTAAACCAGGAATGGAAAACCTTTTCTATTCGCAGTCAATCATAACATCAACTTGTTTGCAAAACCATTCCAGGTTTTCCTGTTGCTCATCGAATCGAAGCGTTTAGGGAACATAGGCTTTTTGCTTTAAAAAATAAATGAAGCAAAAGTGATGATCAGTGGCAGCCATAGTTGTTTCGAAAGCTGAATTACGCCTCGCTGTTTATTTTGATTATTTCAGTGAAAGTGTGGAGATTTACGTATAGCTCATGTGCGAATATTCCCTCAATTAAACAATGTTTAAAGTTTAACCAACTGCCTGCAGGGCCCGAGCAGGCCTTTCGGCGCCCACTCCTACTCACAGGTGAAAGAAGTGTTCCTATGATGACGTCATCCTGTTCAATCAACCGTGGCAGGACCTTCTTACAAAATTGTCAGTGCGTCCTAGACAAAGTCCATCAAGCGTCCTGCGAAAGATCCATTCTATAGAACCCCAAAAAAGACTATCCGTTGTCAATATCGCTATTGACGATTTTTTATGCCAAGCCATATCATTGGATTAATACAATGTTTATCTCAACGCCAAAAATCTTTAAAATATTATCTACACAAATTGCAGGGTTTGCAACATTCATGCAAACAAACTATCCAGCATAGCCCTAAAGAATTCGCCTTTCTGGCCTTTTGTTTGGCAAACTGGCTGACAATGTCCTTCATATCTCGAGATGAAGCCACCTCTTATTCAATAGACACAGTCAACACTGTTACTCAGTAGACACAGTGACTGGACATCAATCTTTCTTGCCACATGGTTCACCTCAAGCATGCCTTTACCAGTTTCAGCTTAGAAAAGCTCCTTTCCCAACTTGCTACGGACATTGGAAGGGTTAGCAGAATTCGTATGCGTACTGATATGTTTGGGAAACTTTTCATCACACTGTGTCTGTGGACATTGCAAAGTTCCCTGAGGATCCATTGGCTGCGGGAGTCTTCTTCCAAAAACCTGTATCTGACCACTGAATTTCTCTGCGTCAATATCCTCGTCTTGACCATGTTTTGGTGCTTGTTCCAAGGTTTGGCACAGTTCCGTCACCACGGGGGGCTTAACCCCCTAAGCAAAGCTCCAAGCCCCCAAATTGAAAGATGAAACAACATAAATCACTGGAGTTTGTAGTTTTTATCAACCTTTCAAATTGTCAAGCCCCCCTGTTGAAGACTTTCTGGCGACGGTTCTGGTATTGCAGTGATGAAGATCTTCTTGGGTTGTTTTGCTGGACGCATTCGGAATGTTTTAAAGAAAGCCTAAGACAGAGCTATGCTCCTACAGCTGTTGGAAACGCTTCTCGGTTGATGAGATAGCCATGTCCAATGTAACGTAGTAAGCGTTGACCCTGAAGTTTTCATTGGGATCCTCTAAATTGTCAAATTCTGCTTCATTGTTAAAGTGAGTTTCTTTTTTTCTGTTTGTCACGGCACTGCTTTGGAAATTGGGCTCAATCTCAAGATCACTGGGCCTGGCAAGTGTTGTGGCATCTGTCAGTGCGCCTTCCTCATTGCGCAGACCGCACAGATATTTCTTTGTTTTGCCCAGCTGTTGTATTGCAAATTTAAGATGGGTTGATTTCTCCTGCAGAAGTTTGCTAGTGTTATTTATTTCAAAGAGAATCTTGTGCTGGAAACACAACAAGACCACAAATGAGAACCGATAAATGTTTAGGGCAAGTCCCTTGGCATCAACACGTTTGTGCAAAGCTTTGCCTTTCTGGATTTTTTTCTCAGAAATCTGAACCAAAGCATCATATGATCTGTCCACGTGATACCTCAGTGATTTCAATGCATCTATTTTACTTTCCCATCGGGCATCGCTGATAGGCTTCACGGTTATAGGTCTGTGATGCGTAGGAGTAGGATAGCCCAGCGTCGAGTAGGCCCTGAAAAGAAGTTGGATATCTTCCTGATAACTCCAAATAAATTTAGTACCTCCAGACAATATTCTGCAGCGTCATTCTAGGTTCAAGGAGTGAGCATTGCACAGCACAAAGAAGACACGGGATTGAGATCTAACATTTTCTTCTGTACATCGTTATCCTTCTATGTTGCTACCATTGTCATACCCTTATGCTCATAGGTCCTCAACCTTGAGATTCATGCCACGCAGCTTCTGGATGAGAACCTTTATCACAAATGCCCTGCGGTAGTCTTTTGAAGTGGAATGAAGCCGAGGAACTCTTCGCGAATCTGGATCTGAGAGCTCGAACAGGATCGTCAACATGTCGAATTACCATTGTCATCTGCTCCATGTGCCTGGTGTCATGCGTGCAGTGTAAGATATAATCGAATAGTTTGACTTGAGGCTTTCCAGTCTCTGTGTTTTAAATGTCTCTGCCAGACGTTTTATCAGTACATTTTGATTATATTTGAATAAGAGCTGATGATGCCTACATCGTAGGCGAAATATATACTCTGTAAGATCTTAAGGTGTCTGATTCTTTGCTGAGAAAGGATATCTTTCCATAGACAGTACATTTGAATGTCTTTTCCCGAATAATGAACAGATATTTCCTTCTCTGTGATGTTACTCAGGTGGTCTTTCATCAGTGGGTCAAATATGGCAAGATTTTCCGCAAATTTCAGAAAGTATCCATTGCCATTTGTGAACAGCTGGTCACTGGAACAGCGAAATTCTAAATGTTGCTGTACAAGCACTCTGATCAAAGCCACCAGCCATTCAAACGTTTGTTGCGGTACTCATCTTATGATTTTATTTGCCACTGATTGGCAGAATCAATTGTTTTGCTTTTGTTCAAGCGTTTTTTTCAGCACCTTCCAGGCTTGATAACACTCTGTGTGCGATAAACTTCTTTCATGTGACGACAAAACAGCTGCGATGTTCTTCTAGTCTTTGCAGCCATTACCTTACAAGGCTGATATGCTAGCTTTCTTGCTGAATAGCATGCAACAGAAACAATATACAGCATTTCACGGCTTTGAATAAAGAACTTGATTTCCATTTTCCAGCCTGCGCGTGTAGGGCACACCGGAAAATTTACGGTTGTTTTGAATTTTGATCTTTCAGATAGTCAATCAGAGTAGGTATGTTTGATTCCCAATTTTTGATCAGATTTGCAGTCGCGAAATTGTTCATGGCTGGCCATCTGCCTAGATCACTGTGGTTCTGTTTCAAGATTCCTTCATGAGTTGTGTTCTGCTTTTGTTGGCTTCTGCAGCTTGCGCTGCTCTCTGGTACTTTTTCCACATCTTCACTCTACAACTCAACAGTATTCTCTTCCACCGCATGTGATGCTGTGTTTTACACAAATTACACAGATACTCCAGAAACGACCCTATTGCTTCGCTTGTTCCTTGCTCTTTTCTGCCCTTTTCTTGCGATTTTCCGGCTCTGAAAGCTTTCTACTATCTATAAAATCCCTAACATATAAATATGAGTCAATCTGTTTTATGTCCTCAAAATATGAATAAGGCATCATAGGAACACATGTGTTTCGCGTTGCATGAAGTATACTTAGATTTAGACCAGTGCCTGTCAAGCTTTTCCATCCTAGGAACCCCCAAGTCATGTACAGCATTTATTTTTTGCGGACCCCCTAATACAGCCAGCAATGAATAAAACAATAGACGGTCTGCCCATGAACGAAATATACAAATCTTTTATTCACGCAAATGCACGTGCAAAGCTTCAGCAGAAAATCCCGTACAAACCGAGTTTCCTCAGTTGGCAACACTCATCATCACGTCTACCATTCTTTGTCGGTCCTAGAACCGGACAAAGTAGCATAAATCTACGGCCAAAATGGCTTCGAGTAGCGACACGCTGGAGTTGGCAAAACATGAGTGTCGCCAACAAAACCAGGAACGTATATTTTGACAAAAACGTGTTGATATGCGATTGTCGGCTCAACAAGTCTTCACGAGAGGATTCCGATAATCACGTTAATGATGCTCTTTGAAAGAGTTTCCGTGATAGATGTTTACGAAATGTTAGAAAAAATAACAATAAATAAACGAAAGCAACGACACAAAAACGAAACTACGTATAAACAGTACAGCCCTTGTATTTCCTGACATCATGCATGATTTCGCAATATTCAGACAGAATTATTTGCTTACAGTTAGATAAGGGACACTTCTTCTTCCAAGATAAACGGGATCCGAAGGATTGTGTTTGTTTAAAACTTCGAGCAAACGAGGTACATTGACGTAAACATCGTCATCGAAATGGCACCACCACTTGTAACTATTCCCAAAAATGCAAAACAATTGTAGAACCAGTTAGTAAGTTACACTTTTAGGCGTATGGATCTGTGTATTAAAGGAGGGCGAAAACTGCTAACCATGCAAAGATTGTCATTCCTAACGCCGACTGCAATCTTGGCTTTTTCTAGCGAGTCGGTCTTTGCAATCTACAAACAGACGCAATTTACTAAATTTACCAAAAAAATGAAAAGCTGAAATAATGTTTCGTGAATCGATATATTCAGAAAGAAACCAGTCCAATTCTTTCCAAAGTTATGCATCTTACTCCACAATGCCCACTAGCCTGGCTGCTCTGCCTCTCAAGCCCGCGTTTCCTCCCCAAACAATACGATAACGACTTCAATTTGCCTGATTGCATACTTTGCAGCGCCAGGAGTGCGGCCGGCTTCTACCCCATACCCGCCAATTGCAGTCACCAAAATCAAATAAAAAAAGGTCGTTCGACTTGCAATATGAACATGTCAGACTACATCTGTGGTGCGATTAAGCTGAATAATGGTCCAAGTGGCCGGATAAAACCAGCGTGTTTTCTTGATGGATTTTGGTTTATGAAACCCCTAAAACACATTCATAGACTCTTGAGGCGTTCACGGTCTCCGGGTTATGAACCCATGGTTTAGCGCGACAGTTACAACGGTATGTTTGTACTGTAATTTACATATTTGGTAACTTATTCGTAATTTCCTCAATACTTTTTCTTGAATCACGTCCTAATTCAAGAAACAAGATAATCGCTTGGCAGCGCAAAGAAAGAACTTACGGGAGTTTTCGTTGTTCTCTAACAATTGTATATTCCATGTCTGTTTTGCAGCATAGATCAGATCTGGAAAAGGAAGGTTCGCTCTGATGTTAAGTGTTGTATTCTCCAATCGTACTAAAAAATATTTTTCCAGAAAGTCAAAACAAATATACAAAATGCAATTTGAGTGAGTTACAGCAGGTTTTTTTAGGGAAAATGTTAGGTGCCCGGTTTGGACCTGTAGGGACCCGAGCAATTTCTGACTCAATTTCCTATAATTAGCATCCGTTCAGAATTCATATTGCAGTTTCCGCTTAGATATTTCCTTGACAATTTTCTCTGATTCTAGAGACACGATTTTCAATTCTAGGGACCCGAATAGGGTCCCTAAAACACCTTTAAAAAGCTGGTTGCAGTATGACCATGATGTGGCATGGAACGAAACAAATGCAAATAAATTAATCACTCCTTTGCATTTCTCAACACCAAGGAAATGGCGACGTCGTTTGTGTATCAAGTTGTTGATTATTTTAATTTGATTTTTGGTGACGGCAGTTGGCGGCAGGCCGAAGCCTGAAATTCGCTTCTTGCCAGGGTGGTTGAGGTAAACACTCTTGCCCAAGGAGCGTTACGGCGATTCACTCAGTGGTCGTGGATCGAACAACCAACCTTTCAATTGAGAGTGTTGAAACCAACCTTTCAACACTCTTCCACTGTGCTATCAGAAATTTGATGAACTTCGTTATGTATTTCACAGTTTTCACGTGAAAACAGAAGATTTTTGTGTTGTTGCGAGACACGCCGAAATATCCGTTACCAGTATTGTATTTGAAAGATTCTCCGTTTTAAAGTGCACCTAACCGGGCTGGGAGCCTGGGGGTGAAAGCTTAGTTAAACGGGGTCCACTTGCCAACAATCAGAAAAAATTGAGAACTGTTAGTGAATCCGGATGTGGATGTCTATACTACAACCAGAGGGATTTGGTTATTCTCGCCCTGATGAAGTTGACAGCACCATCAACGAAACGTTGACAGCATTCGTTTTTATGCTTTATGTGTTTTTACGTTTTATCTCATACACCAGTTGAGCTTTCAGACATATTGTGATTTAGCCTGCTGTGCTGGGAATAAACACGATGATGGGAAGGCCCAAAACTTAAAAACCTGTTTCTAAAATATCTTGCATTACTTGTTGTACGCGCATACGTGAGGCCATTTTTATAGAAAGTTACATTGAACATGACAGGTTAGTGCAGTTTTTTAGAATCCTGAACACAGAAAAATGTAATCACGATGATAGCCGTTCCCATTGACACATGATTTGACAGACAGCAAAGGATCAACGTCATACTTACATGCTGTGCGTCGCTCCGCAATCGGTTGGGTAGAGTCGATTCCCTGATGACAGTGCAGAAAACCGGTATTAGAAAAACTTTTCAAAACTCTGTTAATCCTTTTAATGTATGGCGCAGCGCTTGCGTCATAGATGTCGAATACTTTATGGTTTGACTTTCAAAGAATTGTGTTCATTTCACTTCGAAAATGCAAATTTTCTTTCTCGCGAAAAGGCGCTCTTAACAATATTGAAAACTTTTAAAAGACCAGTAAATTTGCAAATTCGTCTTTGTGAGTAAAAAAATTGTTAATCAAGTCAGTTTGCTCCTAGTAAAACGCAAAAAAAATTTTCCTTCAAGTCTCTAGTTTCTAACAGAAGTGACGAATTTACTGGGAAAAGTAGGACATAAGGTCTATCTCCATTTCTTAGCCTGTGAAATTCGAAATTGAGACACGAGTTGCTGGAACAAAGATGAAGAAGCTTTTTACAAACCGCCTCAATGGTGGAGAAATAACAAAAGACAGGACTGCTTTTATGTTAACGATATTTCAAACGGAAATAGTTTTCAAAGTGCATCTTGTTTCTTTTGAATTTGTTGACTGTTAAGCCCACTGCTACTTTGGTGCAATACCGTAAGGGCGGGTTACTTCAGCAATGCCTTCCATACCGTTCGTTTAAATCCGCACACTAAGCAAATGCTGTGACGTAACAGGAGGTTTCAGTCAGGGGGGAAACTTAGTTGAACGGGGTCCAATGGCCTCCGTTCGTCTATGTAATTATTAGGTCCCAAAAAAATTCCCACAGGTTACTCTACAAACACAAAAAGTTGCTAGTGATGCGATGAGCTTCGGTCATTGTCAGTAACGAGATTGCTTAATACTTCATGCGGGTAAATGATTTTGGGAGAATTTTACATTTTCATATAAAATATCCTGTCTAAACTTTATCGTCATCAATGACTTGAGATTGGGTTGAAAGCTGTGGAGGCTAGGCTGCATTCCTATGAATAGTAAAATAGTTCTTAGCACCGCAATTCTGTTAATTGCTGATCTATTGGGACGATTGGGTACGCAATAAAGAACATTGGCATTTAACCATGACTGAAAACATTCTGATGGGAAAATGTCGCTGGGAATTTAACGTCGGTATGGGTTAAATTTTACTTTTGACGAAAATGAACTAATGGCTCACTCGGAAGGACTCGGCGGGACACATGTGGCCCCGGGACGCAAACTCGAGATCCCTGCCCTAAACCATATGAAAAAGGCAAATTGCCCGGAAAGAATTTAATATGAACGTTTAAATTTTCACTACATGAAACCTCCTGATTACCTGTTTTTTTGCTGTAAGCGAGGTCTTCTCCATCAGTAACAATGTAAGTCTGGAGAAGAAAAAACTTTTTGAAGCGAAAAGAAAACTGACCTTATTCAACAGTATTTGCTTTGTAAAAACTTTTCTTGAACTTCACCTAAACCACTAACATAAAATCCAGTTGCCCTGTACCAGTTTTTTTTAAGGAAAATGTTAGGTGCCCGGTATGAACCTGCAGAGACCCGAAAAATTTCCGACTATCCGTTCAGATACTTCCCTTGATAATTTTCTCTGATTGTGGGGACCCAATTACCAATTCTGGAGATCTGAATCGGGTCCCTGAAGCACCTTAAAAACCCTGCCTGTACTACAAAAAAATTATAGCTACAACAAACAGAATATTGATAAGAAATATTTGCAATCCAGTTATTTTGTTTGAATAAGTGATACTCACGAAACATTTTTTGTGAGTAAATAGAATAAACCATCATTCGCACTTCCCTGATTTGCAATTGATCAAAATACCTTTTCAATCGAAAGTCAAATATATCAATTTACTATCAAATTGAAAAAAAATTACATAAAATGAACACACACACAAGCGAATGTAAGTACACTGAAAAACACACTCATATAACTTTTCGAAACGCTTGCTTTTTCCAAAATTTAACATATTTTTCATCGATGTCGTGTCTATGGTTACAGCGAAGCAAAATAATGGATACGTTTTGACAACATGGCGCTTTTCATTTTGCGCAACTCGGCGAACTTTTTTCACTATAACTCGATCCAGGTGTGCGCAAGTGTTTGCAAATATGGTCCTCCACCTTTGGCCCTCTTGCAGAGTTAGTCAGAGGGGTTGGTTCAATATCCGTGGCCGCCTTACGGATTGATGCGACTCGCGGAGCCACATTAGGTTTGCATCACCACCCGGACAAACGACCATCGTCAGGACAAAGATCAAACAGTTTCATCAACACTAAAAAAGCCTTCTGTTAAGTCTATCCCAGTTTTATGCTCCAAAGATCAAACAGTTTGGTAGTTTTTATTGCAATTTTGATTCATGTTAAACGCATGCATTTTCAAGACGAGCTTTCACTTGTCATGTTCTTTGGGAAGAAAAATGTGTTTTGCCCCAATATTTGTTTTACCTTCGGTGCATTTATCATACCGTTCATCAGCTTTTCATGCGAGATTGTTAAATTTTACGGTCCATTGTTGAGTGAATTCCTTCAACACTTTGGTTTTGTGGGTCTTCGTCCTAAAATATGGGAGACACTTGGTTGAACACAAAGTAAATTTAGTTATTCAAGGTTTGTTTGCTTAATTTAAGAGATTATGCAACATAATTATCGTTACTGAAAAAGCCATAAGCTTCACGGTTTCAATCTCTTTCTTACATGACATCAGGATCACAGAGTCTGCGTGTATGAAATTTTTTTCAATTAATTTTTATGTTTTGTAGTTTAGTTAAAACAATCGTAGATGTATTAAGGTCACAATTTAAATGGATTTGATTGAAAATCTCAATAACATGTATCGAATATAAAACACTAAGTCTTCCTTCCGTTCTTACGCAAGTGTTGTCCACTATAAATGATTATTTGCAAGAAAAGGATTTTCCGGTATAAGAAAAAAATGAAAAGTGTTCAATGATTGAAAAAACTCAATATGAAACTGCAGGAAAACGAAAAACAGCTTATAATGATCGAAACATTTCCGCGTTATAAAAATGAATGCCACGTTTTTTTCTAGTGATGAAGGTCAATTTTCTATGAAAAGCATAAAAACAGATTGGCTTCTCTATGTATTCTGACCATAAAATGCGTTGGAATCAAATCGTCTGTCTGTGTTCATCGAAAACAAAAGATATGAAAAAAATGGAACTTAAACGTACCTCTTAGCAGTGAGTCATGATGTGGTCACCTGCACAGGCGCGCTCGAAAATATCTCCAATTTGTTTTCAAATATCAAGCAGACAGTGAGAAAACTTACAGCTACAGGAAAAAGAAATCTAAGGCAATACTAATGACACCACTACTGAAGGGAATTTAAAGAGGTGACTCAAACAAGCCAACTTCAAAATTGATTTTTCTCATTACCCTTATATACTCACATACAAGCCGATCTCGCTAGTAAGCCGAACCTTAAAAACCTGCCCCAAAATGAGGAATTTTACAAAATCTCGCATATAAGCCCACCCCCAAAACACCACAGTGTGTTGTTTGGGCTAATAACAAGAGAGTGTGTCTCAATTTTTATGAGTAAACACAATATGCTTAATCAGACGTGATTATGTTGCATTTTATTTGAGGTACAGTTAAAATTATGTTAAAATTGAGTTGTAGTTTGTCAGAATTAACTTTATTTAGTAATGTCTCAATTTTTATGGCTGCATGTATGATTGAATGGTAATATCGGTGATATTGCGTGATCTGAAAAGTTGCGCCATGTCAATTCGTTTGTGTAAGATCAGATCTATGCGCGTATAAGCCGACCCCCTAATTTGATAATCTTTTTTTTGAGTTCCGAAGTCGGCTTCTATGCGAATATATACGGGTAGTTAAATTCTACGTCAAAAATCCAACCAGAACAGTGGTGACATGGCATTCGGGCCTTCGAGCTTAGCTCGAATCTGCGTTTACGATTTAAATAGTAGAACACGAGCTTGCTTGCTTTGTATATTTGTACCACCACCCAGTTCACTAACTCGGTTGTTAACTCGGGCTTTTTTGTTGGGCCTTGTCACTACCCATACATTTTCATTCCATGTCTGGTCTTTCGCGTTCATTTTGCAGGTGAACTGAATCAAAAATTATCGTTCGTAGTAAACGTTCTCTCGTAAGCGTTCTGCCGTTACATCTTGCTCCTAGGTACACGCCCTAAACGCCTGAAGCGGAACGTCCCGGTTGTCTTTTCGAATCACTTCAGAGGAGAAGTGAACCTTGGTTTGATCGATGGAGAAAGTTTTTGGTGTCGTCTTAGCGCTAGCACGCTAGGCTTTTCGGCCAAATTAATCTCTCACTTCCATATGCATGGAAGTCACTTTTAAGTGTCGCTTGCTTGGTCTTTCCCTTCTCCTTGCTTTGGCCGACTTTGCCTACATGTCGCGGTCGCGCTAGCGTGGCTGCTACACGCCGATGCACACATGCCTATTAGCGGCTATGCTACTTTAGGTGCCACTGGTGCCAAACCTTCGATGTTGTTAAATGTATAGTGCATTGAATTGTCCTTACCTTATCCACGCTGCAGATGGGTATTACATTCGTGATAGTAATTGCATAACTTTGTTGTTGTTACACCACAACTACAAGTGTGCGTAAGCTACCACAAAAACGGACAAGTCAGGAGTCACCGCATTGTTGGCAAATAGTTCATTTTTAACAAGATTTGCTTTGTATTAAGAATCGTTTGACCAAATTAGTTGGCTATCAACAACCTACTTGTCTGTGTCAGGATGGAATTCGTGGTTGGAACCATTTCGATTTTTTGTGAATTGTTTTCCCTTTCGTGCAGCTGTTTTCGTTCATGTTGGGCCGGCAAAATTGTCTACGGGAAAATGTTGTTTCGTTTCACACGGGTAGTGCTGTGAGAGTTGCGTGGTTAGCACAGAATATTCGATATAACAGTACAAGTGTCCGATTGCGTCTATTGGCTTTTAAGTGTCTCTAGTAAATGATAACGCTAGGTCGTATTTAACGATATTTACAAGCCGATGTTTGGTTTGGTAGGGTTAATCATAACAAATTAATCTTCAAAACAACGGAAGATCACCATGCAGGATAGACAATTATGTTTCCCTCTTACTTTTTACTTGGCCAGGCAGTTGACCCCCCTTTTTTTAATTCTGGAATCGCCACTGGCGGTAGATGTGACACTATAGTAGCACCAGCTTTTTATTGTGTGGACTGCTTGCGAATTATGTGGTGAGCCCGAGGGACGCTGTTCACACGGAGTCGCCCCGAAACGAAACCATGCAAACGCATTTGATGTGCTGCTCAGCAACAGCATTTTTATATACAATGCGATTTTACTTTGGTAGTGGCTTTCAAGCACTTTCTTTTGCTTTCAAAAATAAAAATAATACCAAAACTTAACATAATTTGCAAAAACTTGTTTTTTAAACTACAATGGTCTGTCCAGTGTCTGCAAAAACGTAAGTTTGTTTCCAGTCATAACTTTGATGTGCAAGAAACAAGATCATAATCTGTTGTCATCTTTCGGCTCACCTGTTTTTTTACATTTTGGAACCATGTCTTCAACACAAGTTCCAGCCTGTTATGATGATATCGCTTGCTGGTCTTCACAGTGAAAACCACGTTGTTCACACGAGTAATATGGCTGGTATTATTCACAATAGAGCTTCGGGTGAATTTGCGTGAAAAGTGGATGAACGATGGTTTCAAGCTCACCAGCCCGTAACCACAGAACAACGCACAGATGACATGACAGCAAATCATGAAGCTGGCAGCAGCAGTAAGTAGCATACACAGCTTCCAGTTTTTATTGGACAACATAATTATATTGCGTAACGGATCAAAACTGTTGTGAATAAATCAGTTCATGTTTGTTTTTTCTGTTTAGCAACAGTGAAGTTGGACAAAATCTGTACCTTAAATCAAGGTTCCTGTAAGACAAAGAAGGACGAAATTAAACCCTACCGTCCTACTTTCATAAAGCGACACAGAAATAGTTTTCTAAGAACCGGGGGCGGATCGTCGGAGGATACCTGACATAAAACCTACGAAAGTAAATTTATTCACCATGATTTTGTACAATTTAGAAAGCAACACATCAAAACCAATTCCGCATAAGTGTTTGGTCATCCCTTTCGTCCATTGTTTTGTAACAGCAGTGTTGTGAAGTATACTTCATCTCTCTTACAGTAGCGAAGCCGTTATGAGACTTGACTAAATAAGTGTGTTGTTTTTGTGCGACAAAACAACGGTTCGCACAATCAATAGGTCACACAGCATTGCGTAAAGTATAGGCTAATGCAGAAACTATAGCATAATTCAAAGCAAACCTCTACACAAGCAACGAACATTTACTGGTTCATTTGTCACAAACGATTGGTGAAAGACCATGAGGCCATCTAGTCCATAGGTTCTCAAAGTGCTCCGTACGGAGCCCCAGGTCTCCGCTAGAGAAACCTCGGGGCTCCGGGAGCTATTCGTTTACGTATTAAAATACTGACTTGGCTAATTTTGCAACTGTCCAATGAAGCAATAACGGCATTAATAAAATTTCTTGTGGGGCTCCGTAAATTATGGTCAATCTCTTCATGGGCTCCATAACACCAAAAGTTTGAGAACCCCTGATCTGGAGTGTTGAATGCGAGTACATATATTCATAGGCGTACGGGAAATCATTTTACTGGGGGGGCGGACAAAATTTGCCCTGAAAATAGCAATTTTCCCTGAAAATAACAATTTGCCCTAAAAATAAACAAGTTGCTCTGACATTAACTTTTTTGTTTAATCGGAATGAGGCCTGAAACCTTATGCAAATCTCTTCTATACAGTTGAGTTTGTTTATAACCGCCTCCTATGTAACGTCAATTCGCCCATAACGTTACAGTTTGTTTGGTCTCGATGGCATCTTTACATGCATTTCAATTCGCTTATAATGTCAATTCAGCAATAACGTTCTTTATGCAATCATCTAGAGGTGCCGTTATAGGCAAATTCTGTAGTTACCGTGCTTGTTCACTCAAAGGGGTGAAGTTCTTTGGGTGTTGTGTTCTTCCAGACAATAAATTTTACGGTAATTGCCTTCACTGATGCAAAAATGTACGCGACTACGATGACGCAACGCAATGTTTTAAAAGCGACTGTTCCGGATCGTACGGTCTGACTCCATAAACCTGCCGGTGTTATCGCTGCTGTGCGCTTGAGCGCACTCAAACGATCCAAGCAATCTGCACGTCCGTGCTGTCCGCTTCCAAAACTCATTCCAAAAAATCCATCATCTTAACATCCTGCACCTCTACCCAGCGAAAGCGAACAAAGAAAGAGTTACCGAATTCTTATATCAAGCTGTTGAACTATTGACATCCGATTGTTCGATTTTTACAGAAAACGAGGGCTTGGTCCAGATCCAAATCACTATAACCAATCACAACGTTGGTCCTGATTACAAACTACACTAGCCCAAATTACACGGATCGTCCCCAAGTGAATATAAACCGTATTGAAAATTTTTGCACAGTTCACGATTTATGAGCAACTTGCGCTTGCCCTGAAAATTTTCACTGTAGTGGATATACTTTTCATACTCAGGATTTTTAACAACTAGCGCTCACCCTAAAAAAAGAGTTTCCCTTTCCCCTGAAATTTTTCACTGTATTGAATGTACTTTTTACATTCAGGAGTTTTGAACAACTTGCGCTTGGCCTGAAAATTTTCACTGTATGGAATATACTTTTTAGATTCAGGATTTTTGAGCAACTTG
>JGI24158J21664_10005713_pt1 | contig 16290 bp, 9 predicted proteins | sample Ectturendosymbi3_FD_21664 | JGI IMG/M metagenome (IMG submission 21664)
AATCAATCCATTAATACTCTACCACATTTTTAGTAAATTTTGAGTTCGGAGCAGTGCGGAATTGAATTTAATCTGCATATTTTAAAAGTTTTTTAACTTAGACGTGACACTCGCAGTCGTCCACTCGTTCTACCATCTCTGTCTCCCTGGATCTCCTTTGGCGCTGCTCAAGCTAAAGTGCGTTCTGAAACACACTTCTGGTTTCCAGGATCTTTTCGATTCCCTTGAGGTGACTTATTCTTGTTGGCACCTAACACTACCTGTAAAAAAATATAAATTGCCTTTCTACTTTCCAATTGAACTCGTACAAGGTAAATATTATATGTGTGATCATTAAACCATTCCATCCAAAATTAGCTCACGCGTTTGATGACAGGCTGAGTCAAAGTGCAAGCGTGCATTCTCAAACCTGACCGGTGATCAGTGGCGCATATAGAAGATTTCCGAAGGGGGCCAAGTTTTGTCACAATCGTGTGACGTCACAAACCAATTTTTGGACGACCATCCCTAGGGGGTCCGGGGGAAGCCCCCGAAAAAATTTTGCATAATTTCACCTAAAAGTACGCAAAATACACCTAAAAATACGGATTTACACCGAAAAATACGCATACTGCTTATACATTTTTTTATTTTTAGGGTCTGAGGGGGGGGGATGGCACAGTGGCCCCCCTCCGCACGCTAGTGCGGGTGATAGTGACTGTAACGAAACGGGCATTCTTAAGTAGCGGTTTACCCGTGCCAAGAAGCACAGCTGACAAAAATCCCAACCATAATCATTCAATTATAGAGGAGGACAGTTTTACCGTGCAACACACCCTTGGTGATGGAAATTGCAGTTCATCAATTTAGCTCCTAGCATTTTACCTCTGATTTCTAAAACACTAAGTTTTTGTTTACAAATCACATGCATACATGTTTGTTGATCCTACTGCTTTTATGGCATTTGGTCACTCAATGTTAAAAAGACAACAGAAATGTTATTATTAACTGGGTCTCCTATCGTCCCGAACCGCCCATTTCTGCTTCACCGCCCACCTAGAGTTTCTCATCGCCCCCAGGAGGGCGGCTTCGCCCACTTTGGGAACCACTGCTTTAAATTTTAGTGAAAACAAATTTTTGTCAGCTTCAAGCTAAAAATATCTTGAAAAGAACATATGAAACCTTGATCAAAACAATTTAGATGCCTTTGTGAGCATCCCGACAATTTTGGCCATTTACTTCATAACCCGACGTTAAAATGTCTTCATTTTACTTCCCACTGCGAATTACTATTTGCTGATGAGTGAATGCAGCTGGAGCTGGTGCCTTGTTTCAGTGTTTGGCGTCTCCACGTGTTGTCTGTGTTTATAATGTGACACATGCTCAGTAATGCGCTATGACTAACAAATATTGTGTTACTGTTTTATACCTTTGTGATATGGACCATGAGTTGGGCGCAAAATAAATTATGTTTTCCTCTCATCGTTACTTCTCTTATTTTTTTGCTTTCTTTGCATGTGCATATGCATTGACCAGGCATATTGCGCACAATTTTCTTTCCTGTTGGCGTTTGTAATGAGCCGCACCATATACCCTTAACCGTTTATTAATTCCAGTGGTCAAACAAAAAATACAAAAAAATTAAAAAGATTATGGCTGCAAAACTACTTTACAGATGTAAACATTTGTGTATGTTAATATTTCCTGTATAGTATCCCCGTGTTTAACTAAAACAAAGCTTATACACTGCATATGGCAGGATATTATAAAAAATTTAGTAATCTAATCGCAGTACTGTAAAGAATGCTTCATTGTTCACTTCATGTTATAGGAGTGGTTTATTTCTCACAGAATGTATAAAAGGCTTCAAAAGCTAACTCTGTCGCCACTGGCGCGAGGACATCTTCATGGTGCGGGACCCTTTTGATGTACAGTAATACGTTAAATAGGCTTAAAACCTGCTCTGGTTGAGAAATCATGCCTTGTAGCCTCCATCGTGACTTGCATAGTCTACCTGGTCGCTCTGTTCTGTTGATCCAGTTACTCGTACATAGTGTTGTTCTCTATTCTTTTCCTTCAGCAACAGACCTTTGTTTCGAAAACTGTTTTACCAACCCTACCACGCAGGACAGAACAGATACGGACGTGTGTGAGCCTTAATGATCAATCCGTCTGAACTGGTAATCAATGACGAAGCTCCAAACGAAGCACATATTGCAAGCATTTGTGTGCGACTGTATCAGCACAAAAAACGAAAGGGAAACTAGTGTTGCTTATCAAAATCAACTACATCAAGCATGTTGAAAAAGAGCAGTTGTGAAATTTGGCTCAGAAAATCAACTAAACGTCCTTAATTATCTTCGGTGATGATGTAATTGGACCCAACCGAAAAAACAACCGTTTTTTAAAAGCCCACTTAAAAAAAGCAATAAAACCCACCAAAAATCCCATACTTACTTTTCCTTTGAAAAATGTTCTATGAAGCAGGATTTTAAGGTGTTTTTGGGACCGAGTTCGGGTCCCTGGAATTGAAATCGGGTCCTTAGAATCAGAGAATTTATTAACAAGGAAAATATCTGAGGGAAAACAGCAATCAATATTATGAATTGGTCATAATGGATGCTTTGAAATTTAGTCTAAACTTTTTTAGGTTCCTACAGGTCCAAACCCGGTACCTAATATTTTCCTTAAAAAAACTGCTATTGCGTAAAAAGTAAAATAGCCTTGCAGAAGACTTGTACAGTTAACTGTTATTTTTTTAAATGAAACAAAACGAACAATAACGAAATTTCACAGACTTGTAAAAAGACAATAATATTTCGAATATTTTAAGCAAATTCTACTGGTTACCTTCTTCAGCTCTGTAAAATCGGTATATTTTAATCAATTTTTCTGCCTTCTCTGCATCAAACCTGTTTCTGATGTTGGACCATACCAAACCATATATTGAAAAAATATACTATATAGATGTTATACTAGCAGTAGCAGGGCATGTACACAAACTTAACGTGAAACAGCAGGGTTTGTGTGGGAGCTGCTTTTCTCTGTTTGCTGTGCGCATTGACCAACAACACTTTGCGAAAACAAAGATGGGGTACATTTCTTTACCCTCAAATTTAAATGCCATAAATAGGCATGACAAGTTATTATTGTATAATTCTGCAAGTGGTGATATTCCATGATGCAACAAAAAAATCAGAGTGGGGTTTGTGTGCTTTTCTGAAAAAGAAAAACACCTGTTTCTCTTCACAAAAAAACAAAACCCGATTTAAAGAAAAACAAAAACCCACGAGTGTTGTTTTTTTCAATGGGTTTTTCTCAACCCTGATTATCTTTCAATCCTTTTGTGTGATTTTCCCTTGATCGCACGATCTGCGACAAATCACGTCACTATCAGTTTGATTGGTTGTACGCCTCACAACGAGAGCAAAGTCCCTGGTAATGAAGAAGCTGAGAGTTTCTGCCATTTGAATGCCTAAAATTTAGTGTTGACAACAAAACAAGTTTCGAAAAATTAAATCCATGCTTCATGTCACTATCAGACTTAGAATAGGAAAAATCATGCAGTTACAGCATTTAAATTTTGTAATTTCACTTTTAGGATGACCCCTGTTTTGGATGCCCGGTGCCGGCGCCCCGTTCGCGCCCCCACCCCTCTACACGCCACTGCTCGGGAACAACTGTGCCCCAAGTAAGTATGCTAAAAAATCCCTGAATTCGCAACAAATCCAGGGGTACCGCAGACCCTGAATTTGACCCAGATTTCAGCGAAAACACAACTTGCTCACTCTACAACCACACTACGCAGTTTTTGGCTACCAGTTTAGAAAAAAACTGCAGATCCGAAGCCAGGAACCTGAGAGCCGGACCAAGGCATTTTGCATGGAGTCGAAGCTCAGTTGAAAATTTAGGATCGGAGCTGGAGTACGACCATTTGAGAGGTAGCTCCGGCTCCGGGTTCCTTCCTATATACTAATGGTTTTTCCAAATTAACGGAAAGCTAGACTTACTTTACTTAAAAGCTCTTTATAGCACACTAAATGTGATTGTTATGAGTTACGACACCATGGCACACTGCAGAAATGGATCTGCGAGTCTTTGATGTTTCCTTGGTTTATCTAGCTAAGGCTGTAATTTCGTAGCTGGACAGTAGTGGTGTTACTTGTAGAAGAACGAAAAACGTTAACTACCACAACATCTTGCTTTATTGTCAGAAAGGCCAAACCGGGTCTGTAGTAGTTTAGCGATCCAAAACGAACTAGACTATAACGAGTACTTATGTTCTATCCAAAGCTTATAGCTTTTGTAACTGTATAATCATGCAGTTATAGCAGGGAGTATAATTATGATATGATATCATTGCAGATTTAAGAGTGTAATACACAGCACGCCATTGTAAAGTAGGAATTTTCACTAGAACCCATTAGGCTTACTAGCAAGGATTACTAGATTACTGGCAAAGTTCACTAAAATCCATTACGCGTGCTAGCAGCAGAATATCACGAAAGTGATAACTAATTGCAAACGAACTAACATTGCTTTGCATGGCAGTACATTTTCTGCGCATATAAAAATGCAATGCAAACAAACGTGGATTTTTTGTGAGGTTTTCATCTGTGGAAACCAATTTTGTATTTTGAGCACTGTAACCAGTCGTATTTTCTCCTTAGCTTTGCAGGTTAAATTGTGCTCTAGTGTGCGATTCACCACTGCTTATTATGAGTGAAAAAGGTAAGAAATCAGACGTTTTCAGCTATTTTAAAAAATCCAAAGGTGAATTTCCTGCTTGAAGCCATAGTATTTCTTGAAACAAAGGGCTTTCAAACACATCTTGGAATTTGTGTTAATGCAAAGTGTGCCTGTTAGAAAGAACACATGAGATGGGTTATACATGTTGTATAGCATTAATATCTGAAAGGTTATCAATTAGACGTTAAACGTCTTCAACGGGGTAATGTTCTATGTGATTTACGCTCTTTGCATGGTTTACTCCGGCAAAGCTGTTAGCTGAAATCGCTAAGACTGCAATAGGCAAAGCATGCAATGAGTGCAAAACCCTTGTTCTATTGGAACTTGACTGTCTGCAAAAGTTCGGACACAAATGTAGTTTTTCAAACAGCCACTTTCATGATTCCGGTTGTACGAAGTAACAAAAGGTCATCTGGCATTAACAGCAAAACCAGCGACTATTACCGTTATCTTAAGTTACGTTTCTGCTAGTAATGTTCTCTGAATACTCTGAATCTTTGATTGTTGCTTTTTTGCTGGTTTTGGAATGGTAAGAGCGCAAATTGTAAAACACCACCTGATTAACCTACTCAAATGAGTTTGGTACATTCTTTGCGTTTTGTGCACTTGATACATTTTATTTTCCATTCAACTGAGGCACACCAAGACAATTGAAAATACTAATGTGTGAAAACGAACAGAAACCGGAGTGGGAGCCGACGTCATGCTGTGAAAAAAGAGAGCTCCGGACCCGGAGCTACACTTGTGGGTACCATCATCCAGTATTGTATTGTTTTCAAAAGTTGTGCCACCCCCGTTGTGGTGTTTGTCCCTCCTGCGGCAAAATCGTGGCGACGGGCCTGGCTTTTCATGTAAACCATCAGACGTTCAATTGAAAGTCGAGTAGCGACTTTTCTTTAAAACCACCTATGTCCAACACGCGGCCAGTCGAAGGTTTTGTGCAGCTTAGTTTAGGTTTTCCCTGTAGTATATGTAGCCTGCATACTGACAACCTTTCCTTATTTTGATAATTTTAACACAACCGTTGGTTAGTTGATCAAGCCCAGCGGTTCCCAAAGTAAAGGTAAAAACCCAAAGAAGGGTGAAAAAGGGTCGCACCGAGGCGATCCAAACCCGAATTCTATTAACTGTATCTTCAGCGCTGCTACTGCTTGTCTTTGTCTCTCTGCAGCGTGGGCATTTGAGAAAAGAGTAGATTGCTGACATCAAAAACGAACTTAACATCTTGCTGCCAAAAATAATCCATACAATCAAAATTTTTTCATATGTTGTTTGAGGCTTGAGTCGAGAGGTGTTCACCAAACTAAGATTTGGGTTGCGCTCAGAAAAGTTTGGAAACCGCTGATCTCGCCATTCTAGCGTAAGTGGTTGAAGTCTTTTTTCAAATCCATTAGTTTTTACACAACGAAATCCAATCGACCGGCAAAAAATTCAATTTCATTTCATTTTGTGCACATGCACTTTATCGAGAAAACAGATTGCAAGCAATCTGTAAGTAATGGCACTGTCGATGCCCTCAACACTTACAAATAAAATGCGTCTTTGTACTTTCGTTAGATTTTGTTGCAACTTTTCGTGTTGCAGCTGAATGATTTCAAATTTGCTGTAGGATTGGGTGGCAATTAACGTCAGATGAAAGTTGAAACACCTTCAAGCTGTGTACAGGTCGGACTATGATCACTTGACAAAACTGGTTTTTACTCGCCGGCAAGGTAATGCGAAATCATTGATGAAAACATTAAGGCTCCACGTAAAGGTGATTGAACCGTCACAGCAGACATACATGTTTAATCATCACAAATAAATATCTAAATAAATGCTGTTGTAGCTGAACAGTTTCTATGGCCAGATTGCGTAATAAAAAAGAGTTTGAAACTGGATTGCTTCTTAGCCAAGGCTTGAGCTTCAAGGCATATAAAACGTATATCATCGTTACATTCACGCAATTAGTTTTAAAATTGTACAAAAAGAAAAACCTACGATGTTCATTTTAGGCTACTGCTGATGCTGCAGACAAGGGTAATTTATACAATGTTTCTAGCTCGGCAGAGTTATCAGAGAAGAACTTCTGCGATGGTCTTGAAATAAAGTTTAGATCACATCGCCATTAGGTGGGATGCAGAAAGCTGGCGTACCAGAAACAGCTGCGACAAGCGATACTCCTTGTTTCACTTGCGCGTATATACAAGTTTCTGTATTTCATTACCACCAACTTCCACACGGAGCTGAAACCTCAGGTAAAAGTCATCCAGGCATGAATTTCACCAGCTTTCACAATTCACAACAAATGGATAATTCGCAAACCACACTGTTTTGATCAGATTCGCTGAAGTAAGATGGGTTCCTTAGGCAGTTTGGTTGACTTGCACTGACTTATTTGTTTGGCTTGCACATGAAAAGTTTGATCAACCTGAAAGTTGTTGATGCGACTTTTGGAATTGGGGGGCCGTTGTTCCGCATGACCCCCTGCCTATGTGCCTGGACGGAGCAATGTTCATGAAAAGAAATATTCAGGTGCAGTAGTAGTGTTATTTTCACCACGGCTCTTGCTCACAGCGCTGAAAGAAACTGAATAAATGTACAAATTACTTTAAAAATTTATTTTAATCAACACCTTTAGCCCCACAGAAGATTCCGCCCGGGGCCCCTGAGCCCTCAGGGCCCTCTTCCCACGCTACTGGGTTGAAGTCCACGCCACTGGGTTGAAGTCCCGGTATACAGCGCCTTGGCGTTCAAAAGGATGATCCCAATCAACCAAAATTCAACAATTCAATTTAAGACACATTTTAAAACATATAAATTGTCAAACAGGTTTAGACTGACACTCAGCTGTAACAGCATTTCACCGTGTAAATAATATTTTATTAGGTAATAATTCAATACCTACGCCATCACAATAAAGTCAATTTCAGTGGATTGATACAAGAATGAACGAGTCAATTTTACGATTGCGGAAACAGCAAAAGATTAAACTTAAAGCAAAGAAATGAACAGCACTCGATTGATGATTATATCTACTTTAATTGTCCAGACAAACAAAATTAACTTTGATCGCCGGTCTACACGCATTCGATTTAGTTGATAATGATATATTCTCTATTATGTTTTTCTTTCTTGCAGTGTTTTCACACAAGATATGTTGCAATCGCTGTTTGGCGGTGTGTGAAGAATCACTAAACTACCATCAACGAGAAGCAAGACCAGTGTTTTCTGAAGATGCTGGGGCAAATTTCCAGAGTGGTTGCTCACTTCCACCATTACTAAGCAGAAAATTGGATAGACATCGTGTCTGAGATTAACAACTGAAGAATGAACAGAACGGACCAACGTTAAATCTGGTGTGACGTGGAAAAGACGGCCTTAATTGTAATTAAATGCCTTTACCTAAACATGATTTCCAAATCGTATTCATTATTTCTCATCATGAAAAATCGTTAATGAGTATGTAATTGCGTATGTAACGATCAAGAGAAAAAATGAATGCGTATGTAATTGCGTATGCAGCAATTACGATTACACATGTAATTTTTTAGCAAGCTTCATTCCTAGTGAAATCTACAAGTTTTATGATGTGCAAATTTTGTTATAACTGTTCCCCGGGAGTCGGGGAACTGTATTTTAGAACGTAGTGATCTTTCAGCTTATATCCTCTGCCATCATTACAAATTGGACTGAAAATAAAAGTTGAAACTAGCACCTGATGATTCGTCCCAGTGCAAACAATTACTGCAACTGAATGAATAAGTGGTTGGTGGTGAATAATAATTGGTTAAATAATCTAGATCCTGCATTCAGTGGCAAGTATCCGTAGAACAAGGTATATTGTCGTTTTTGCTGAGGTATTTCTTAACGTCGGGTTTATATCTAAATGAACAAGATTTGACTTAATTCACAATACGTATTAATTACCATTCAACTAATAACGGTCAAGAATATGATATTTTCCGAAACATAACAGTGCACACACTGACCGTTCTTATTCTTAATGAATTTATAAATCAGAGTTTCGATCCCTACATGACATTTGCGCATGTCATTTCACAGAAAATGTCCAACGGAAATGGATTGAATATCGCCTGTGAGGTTGATAGAGATGTGGTGTTTGGCCAAGTAACGGTGACCGTTGGAATCCATGTTACTGATGAATAGGCACCGGGGCATAAGCACTTCCTGAGCGAAAGACCATGATGGACAGCTCAACAGCAGACGATAAGAGCAGCTTCCGCACGTTTCTATAACTGTAACTTCAACATCATTTACTTGCTCTAGTCTGTTGAATTGCAGAGTTAAATCATTTCATCCTCCTTCCATGAAGCAGCAATTTTCAATGCGTAGTTCATTTCGTGAAACTTGTCTAGTTTTGCAAAATTACACCTGGATTAATATACTTCACCTTTCTCTTAACAAATTTCTAAACGAAATATAAGACGTTTGTCAGTTTCCGCAGGAAACCAGTTGGTACCAGAGCAGTCCCTTGAGATGAATTAAGGAAAAAGGTGAAAGGTACTTAAGTGAAGTAAATATTAGTTCGCGCAAAGGTTGTTCACATCGCTGATAAACATGTTTACAAAACATCAGAGCTTAAAGTTACAAAAGCACTTCCACAACACAAACTTTTTACATCTTCTACAAGGCCAGAGAGGCAATGTGTTGGTTATATTCGAGTTTCAGCGAAAATAAAAAAATTTGGATATCGCTTCGTCGCCTAAGTGTTTTAGGAAATCTTTATAACAACTTCTTGTTTCTATAGTGTTTGAAAAAGTTGTTACACTTTGAAAAATGTTAGGAAGTTCTGCATGTCTTTTTGCTGCTGCGTTGATCGGCAGCACTTTGGCTACAAATCAAGTGGTGCTGACTTGCGGAACAGGAAATGAAGAGCAGGGCCCGGGCCTTCCTGGACCACCAGGTGAACTTGGACCGAGGGGAGAAACAGGACCTCCAGGTCCACCTGGTCCTAAAGGTGCACCCTGTAGCAACAACGATTGTGCAAGCAGCCTTGAAGAACTGCAAAGAAGAATGATCGCTTATGAGAACGAAACTGCCCGCTTGTCACTTGCAGGTACGTTGCAGTTACAAAAACAAATCAGTTTCATGTTTTGTTTCTGCAGAATGCACAAAAGAGTCCTTTGGTGACAAATGTGCAAGCACCATCGCTGATGACTTTATTGTGCAATTGGATGTAAAGCGCTATGGTTGTTGTTAAAATCTACTAACCAGTATGAATCCATTCAATTCGTGAAACATTATAAGGTGTCAATGCCATTTTGCCAGGATGCATATCAGTCTTTCACGACTAGTTCGCCAAATGGAGATTACGCTGGATCATTTTTGGGTTGCAAATAAAACGAATATTCTACCCGCGGTCACCTTGTCAGCACGTAGAGGGAAGTTGAAATGTTTTCTACAAACAAAGCTGCACGCACAATTTTCTAAACTAAACTGTTTTTTAGACATGTGTATCAACGTCTTGATATTTCAGAGCAGTTGTAGTTGATTGTTTTTCCGCAAAATACCCAATAGATTTTTATTTTCTGTTTCACGTTTGTTGCTATTGCAGTTGAAGAAATTAGAAGCCTTGTGGACCAATACAGTCAAAATAGATCTGAAAATTCAAGAGGTAAGAAAATAAATTTATTTTTATCCAAATTAGTAAACAATATCAAACGAAAACAACGAAATTACTGAAAATATCAAACAAATGGTAAAAAGATTATTGTTCCGCAGCTTGTCAGCAAATGTTCAGGATATCAAATATTAACCTGCAAAAACTGTTGCACAAAAATGCTCTGAAATCTGAACTGATTTCTGTAGATAAGTGCATCACCGCATTCACCATTTCACAGGAATAGCAACTAATCTTGATTCTGCTTACAGTAATTCGAAACAGATTTTCTTTTTCTGTTTTACGTTTGTTCGTATTGCAGTGGAAGAGATAAGCCCGACGGAGCAACCAGGTGACGGTAGATCTGAAAATTTGACAGGTAAGAAAATAAGTATTTTGATGAAATCCCCATACATGGCACAAATGAATATTTTTGCATCCATTTTCAATCGTAAAAAGATGCTAAGCAATAACGATACAAAAGAATTGCTTTTTGCCGCTTTGCCGAACGAAAGTCTTATTATGCCTAAACGCATAGGAGCGTTTTGTTCATGCCAATCTAAAGGCACAAAATATCAGTTTTTGAGAACGTAAAGAAATTAATCTTATCCATTCAAAATTAGGTTTTTTTCCCCATCATGAAGTCAACTCAACTGTGAAGGCCAGATATTTTTGTAACCACAATCTCCAAACTAGGAAGCAATGTCAAACCAAAACCACCAAATTTACTGACCAATTATTGATCTTCAGCAGTAGTGCAAATTTGCCAATCTATTCTAAACGTTCTGGTCTTCCACCTAAAACTTCTACAATTGCAAAATTGTAATAAAAAACACACTGAAACTACTCTGCTTTTCTGCTCAAAACATTTGTATGTAAGTTCGACAAGTGTAGTCGAAAGGATCTAAGGTCTTTGCAACATCTGACAGTCAGGCAGTTTGCAAACAGTTCTTCCACAATCCTTAATCACAGCAGGACAACATTTTTCCATTTTGTGTTTGTGATACCAACGCCATTGATGTGCTAGCGCCGTGCACTGCCACGTACGTCTATATACACTTACTCTTTCGTGGCGGGTAGAAGTGCTTATATGCAAATATTTATAATGAAACTTTGATAAAACATGGCGGTGCTTTTTCGATGAAAGTTTCATGCGCATTCGTTTAGGCTTTGACAAAAAAAAGTAGACCATTAGCTGGGCGACGACAAACTGGTGGCGAAGCTTAGCACAGTGGTAGAGTTTCCGCTTCTCAGTTGAAAGGTGGAGTGTGATAGAGTGTGGTAGAATGTGGTAGAATGTCCGCTTCTCAGTTGAAAAGTGGGGTGTTCGATCCACGGCCACGGAATGACTCGCCGTAGCACTCCTTGGGCTTTAATCTCAACCGCCCCGACAACACGCATTAGACAAGCTTCGGCCTGCCACCAGTTGTCATTAAATACACTGCATTCGATCATACAAAAAAGAAGTATATTACAATTGTTCAGGAGGGGCATTGCAACGATTGGTTAGTGCAGTGTTTCGTACAGTGCTGTTTGAATGTAATCAGATAAGCAACAGGCATAAAAATAGAAATCGGTTAAAGTATATATGAACAACTTCACTTCATTGGTTCTCATTGGTTCACTTGCAACCAGCTTTGTTAAAGTTTCCACCTGATATGGTCGACGCTTGATGTCTTCTCAAGTGATATTAGGCACATTCGTTTTTTTCAGAAAGCACCTTGGAGTTTGGCAGGTCATTCCTGGGCCTTGTTGCGTTTTTTTTTGCATCTGACGACCTTTTCTTAGTAACGTTTAGCAACATGTGCGAATGGTTGTCAAAAGGAATTTTGTGGCATGTTTGGAATTTTTGATATACAATAACATACGATATTTGGTGTACGATTATTCGTGACAGCCTCGCACAGCACAGACGCGACTATTCGCAACAATTCAACGTCTCTGAAAGTATTAGCATTGTACCTGCTTCACCCCACGCACTCTTGAAAAGCAGTAACCTAATTGCTCAGAGTAAAATTTAGACTCCTCTAAAACTATTACCTGATATCATCATTGAATGCGATCGACACGTGTATAACTATCTCATGGTTTGGTTCGTATTTTACGCCGGTCCATATACGCCATTGCTATAAATTAATTTTTCGCAACAGAATAGCTATTTTTCATTGCAACAGGTCAGTGGTTCTTTCCGGGCAACGGCTACAGATATCACATTAAAGTAAAGAAGATGACATTCGATAATGCCGAAAGCTACTGCCAAACACTGGGAGGCCATCTTGCTGAAAAAAGGCTCGGAGAACGAAGCGTATTGAGGTGAATGTCATTACTGAGAAAGTAATAAGTTCGAATCATCACAGAATGAAAAATGGAGCCTTCAACAGATCAAGCAAAAGGCTAAAATATTTTATGTATTTGCAAATAAAACATCTTTCTTTGCTTCTGACGTTTGAAGCAATTGCAAAACTAAACATTGTTGGTAAAACGTGGTTAGCATAAAACAAATTACAAGCTCTGAACAGCATACATGTGAAATCAAATCACACACGCTTTGTATCTGCAGATTTCTGCGAGGCAGCATGAGAACCACTAACATTCTTCGTGCTTTTATTGGCTTAAAGTTGAGTAGGGGAAGCTGGAAGTGGATTGATGGTACGTCAGCTGCTAATGTTCCTTGGTACAACGGACAACCTAGCGGTGACGGACCTTGTGCACAACTTCTGGAAGAAAGGAATAGTTTTGGTGTTAATGATATACGTTGCACTGGCGTGTGGACCCAAGGTGTACTTTGCGAAGTGCGACTCATTTAAAATACACTGAAAAAGAGCAGTTTGGGAGTTATGATATTTTCTCTGTTTACCCATAAAGCACCGCGAACTCAATTCAAGAGGCTTTCAGGCAATTTCGTTCATAATTTGTCGACTCATCGCGCTAGAGAGTCAATGAAACCATCTTAAGATGTAGAATTTTGTGGACGCTTTTTTCACAAAATGGACGCCTTTGGATTTGAGTCTTTTCCGGCACAGTGACGTCACGAGAAAGTCCCTGTGACGTTTTTGGGACATGTGAAAAAATTTCAAATACCAATTTATGCGTTTCTTAAAAATGAAAGTACATGAAACTCCTCACCTTATAATGCCTTGGTTGACTCTCAAGCGCGATCGTAGTTGTTGTGGCCGAATATTGCTTCAAAAGGCACTTAAATGTCTTTCGTGGTCCGTAATGGGAAAGCATTGTTCATTTGTCGGTGATCTGTGAGTTAAGAAATAACAAAGAATACGAAAACATCAATTATTGAAGAATGGTTGTGTCATTTCGCTTGCTATTTTCTCGTTGTGATATGAAATAATTGTAATATAGATCTTAAAAATCTTGGTATCAACTTTAGCATGTACCTTTTGTGAATGTGCTCATTAGTTCTTGAAATCAACTTCATCAAGTTGCAAGAGTATAAGAAGCAACAGAACAAAAACATCGGTTTGAACAAAAACGTGTAGAAAGTTTTTTTCTCAATTTCAACTACCTTTAGTGAACGCCACGATTGCCACAAAACGTAAGTTTTTGTATTGCTATTTCCAATGCGAATTTGCAAGACGTTCACGTTTCACTCAAATTATACTGCTCATCATCCAGTGACGTTTAAGGTAACCTCTTTTGTACAAAGACATAAACCGTCACTAAAATGTTGATGCTTTTTCTGTCAAAGAAACATATTTGCTAGTGAAATATACTTTGCTTGTTCTACCACATGTAAGTAGAAATGAGGTGTAAACCTATTGCTTCAAGTAACAGGATTGTTTCAAGATTAATTAAGGAAAATGACTGGATCAGTCAAATAGTGTGTAATGCTAGATATTATTTCCCGTACTTAGCGTTTGGTTTGTCTTGAATCTCCCATGTTGATTGGTGTTTCAACATGACACACTTTTTGTTGCAAATATTTTTGATATGTTCGAGTAACTGGTCTTCACAAAGGTGAAGGATTTCAACCATCAGCAAATTGTTTCAATACTGCAGGAAATCGATTTCACGTAACACTACGCATCTTCAGTCCTACCTCGGCCAGCAAACTTACAGGTGTAGCACAGAAAAGGCTAAAGCAATATAAGAGAAAGCAAACAAACTCAAGACTAAAATGATTGCAAATCAGAACACAACCTACGACAAACAAGAATTCTTGAAAATAAGTATTTCTTTAAATAATCGCTTTCACTGGAATACAGAACTATCTGGCGTAAAATATCGAGCCAGGCAAAATGCCATCGTTATGAGTAACAAAACTTTGGTGACATGCGCAAGTGCGATTGCCTCCTGAGGTGGGCAGTCAAACTCTGGGATTAGGGAGCGTTATTAAAAATCAAATGCTGAACGCTGCGACCAGAGTGAACGACATAGCTACAGCAGCTTACTGGGTGATGAAATAGGTCTCACCACGTTGAAGAAGCCACACCAAATAGTGCAATAATTATTTCACACAACGAAGGATCATGCTTTGAATATTACGTTTTGCGTCACTTTAGTGATACCGTTTTAAGTTTTGCGTCAAGTTTTGCGTCACTTCAGTGATAAGTTTTGCGTCAAGTTTTGCGTCACTTCAGTGATAAGTTTTGCGTCACTTTAGTGATGCCATATCCAGAGTGTGAAAACCGGGTTGTTCTTAAAACGTGGCAGTGTATGCTTCATGTAGAAGTGTTTTTTTTTACTAGGACATGGCTCGCAGAATAGCGCGCGATAAGGCCATTACGTCGTTGGCATCTTTACAATCCGGTTTGTTGCAATTACTACGGTGCGATGACCATCTCGTGGAAACTGTATCGGCAGTTTATCCAACATATTGCTCATGACATATGACACAAGTCGATACATAAACAAAATAATTTTGGCATTTCAAGTTTTGTTTCAGCGGGGAAGTATTATTTTGTCGTTCATTGTGAAAAACTTTGTACCATAGGTTCATTGTGTTTTCCGTGGATGCCACAAAGTGTGTAGTGCTTCAAACTTTTGACACGTCTTCGATTTCCTTTTTGTCTTGCTAGGTGCTTGTCATTTGTCACTTTTGCCCGATTGAGGTAGGTCTTTTGAAGGTAGTCATTGCGTTTGTACAGCATTTAAGTTTTTTTTCTGTCTCTGATAGAGTTAGAAGGTGAAAGTTGAAGCCCAAACCAGTGCGTCATCTTTCTTTTTGCACGTTTTGGGACGCAGTCTTTCTTTCCAATTTACTGTAATTGTTATCATGTCATCATGGCATTTGTCATGTCCAAAGAGAAATTTGAACGATTTGCTGCCCGTTTGATCCGGTTTGTTTAGGGTTAAGAGAAAGTCCAACGCCGTTGATATTATAGCCCAAATATGGATCCCACCATAAAGGAAGCTTACGTAAACCATTCAGGGCACAGGCGCGTTTTTCAACTACTCCGAAATTCTTCTCAAGCTCATCTGAACCAAAACAACAACCTGGTCGTATTTGGAAAATCACTTATTTTCCCTAAATCCAACATAGCTTCTTAAAGGAAACTGTGGGAGGTAGGCAAATTGCAGGCACTTAAACGGCATGAAAAATGCGGAAATTCAGCCAGGGGCCTTTATAAGCCGTGGGTTGAAGATAAAAACGGTATTTACTCGAAGCTTACGGTTCTACATGCAATAGAATAAGTTATGTTGAGACATGAAGATATGTCATTTTCAAACGTATTGTGTATTTCACTGCCAACTAAAATGTGTGGAAAGCCCAAAATATGCAAATGATAATTACGATGACAAGACCAATCACAAACATGTGAAATTATGTGCAAAACTGTTCCTATATGCTCAAGGTCTATTTTAAGCATAATTTGAGCACTATGACTAACACCCCAAATCGCGAACAATAAGAAAATGGTTGCGCCTTGCGTGCAGCAACCTTGCCAAAGATAAGAGATGCAACGAAAAGTAGTTGATGATTAGGTCCTCGGTGCAGCTGCTGT
>JGI24158J21664_10005715_pt1 | contig 16287 bp, 11 predicted proteins | sample Ectturendosymbi3_FD_21664 | JGI IMG/M metagenome (IMG submission 21664)
CATTGCTACTATGATGAAACATTGCTACTATGATGAAACATTGCAACTATGATGAAACATTGCTACTGTGATGAAACATTGCTGCTGTGATGAAACATTGCTGCTGTGATGAAACATTGCTACCATGATGAAACATTGCAACTATGATGAAGCATTGCTACTATGATGAAACATTGCTACTATGATGAAACATTGCTACTATGATCAAACATTGCTACTACGATGAAACATTGCTACTATGATGAAACATTGCTACTATAATGAAACATTGCTACTATGATGAAACATTGCAACTATGATGAAACATTACTACTACAATTGTAACAATCATACAGTAACCTGAAAACTATACTTTTCAAATGTTATCATACTTTTACGTTGCAATCCTTGTCATATGTTCATGCCTGGTAACATTGTATTTGATCACCTGGACTGAATAAAGTAAGGATTTTTTTCGGCGTGCAAGTTAATATTCCAGAAGGGTTTACTAAGTCAATGTTGTGCTATATCGTTACAAATACTAATGTGGGTAAAGTGCTATGATTAAACTAATGAATAATAAAATGATATGCAACGCAAACAGCTTGAATGATAAAATGATATGCAACGCAAACAGAGATAGGTTTTTTTCGGTCTTTTTTCGCTCAAAGACCGAATTTTCTGAATGACCGAAAAAAATCTGAATTAATTCGGTCACAATATCAGAAAATATAGACTAGTGATCTCGAGCAGGGCAGACACTTTGTTACGCAGCTACAGCGATACACGTCACATCACAGTCTTACAAAAATAACTAATCTATGAAATCATGGCAGATGTTATTAACTGCGCATAAACTCAATCATGTGATGCAGCATCAGGCTTCGCACAGATAGCACAGGCCCGCACACATATAGGATAGACAGTGGTCAACGCCAGTCAAGAATCACATGAACGCAATCTGAACTGATGTACTGCATTGAGCATTCAACGCAAAGTCGTTTCTGTTACAATCCCTTATCATCTTGAGTGACAAGTTCAGCTTGCACTCGGGATGCCACTTCAGGCAAGCAAGGCATTTCGGTAAATGACGCAACCTTTTACCGCAAACAAGCACGTGATGTGTGGAAGAAAAATGCTATATTAAGCAACTGCACAAGGATAGAAGAACAGAACAACGCCTCAGTACCTTGTCAATGCGTTCTTCAGGCAGATGTGACTCGCATAGATACAAGACTTGTCGCTTCACAGTCTGGGTGACGATTTTCTGTCGATGTATTTGAATGATCAGATCACGAGGTCACGGAAAGTTATCTTTCATGAGATTCATTCGTTCAGCTTTTGTTTGAAGCTAATAGTTTCTGGAAGTCACTGCACACCAGTAGTTTGTAATGATCCATGTGGTTGTCACTTGTCAGTGGTGGTGAGTAAGCATAAAACGTATTTAACGTTTAAGCAGCTGTCCAAATAATTCTACGTCAGGCCAGGTCCACACCTCAAGTTAACGAGCACTACCCACTGGGTCATTTTCAAATAAACGGTCATTTCAGAAGTCCATTCGAAGGGGAAACTACATTTGTTTGCGAAAAGATTTGCAAATCCTACAAGGGTGGCCCTGCAAAATCGAAATGATCTTAAAAGTGTGCGAGCACACAAATACGCAGGCAGTTGATGTCAACCATAGAAGGATTACTATCGCAGAAATTGATGTGACTCAGAATTTAACGAATATAGCTTAAAACGCAGAGGGAGCAACGGGGCATCTGACATTGCCGATCACTGATGGGCTTTACCTTCAAACACTGAACATTACTGTGAAACTTGGTGATCATGGAAAGAAAGAGGTGTCACGAAGTCTAGTCCGCAAAAAAGTGCCGTTGAACAACAATTGAACCAAGGCTTGTGCAGCGGCAGAAACCTGCCTCCGTTCATTTCAAGATTTTTTATTATTTAAAGGGTTCATAAGTCCACAACCTCTAGTGATGCTACTGTTCAATGAATCACATGACCCTAGAATGTAATGCACTGTTGATCAACCAAAGCCGGTATCTTCTAATTNAAACAAAAGGTTTACATAAAAAGAAATTGGAAATGTTTCATGAGTGTCGTGGCGTTGTACGTTAAACCCAGACACTACGCTCAACCAAAGAAACAGTGAACATAGCATTGAAATTTGAAATTAACAACATTATCTGCAACTTTCTAAAGCGGCCTAAGTGCAGGCCCAACCTGCAGTGAGGGCAAACACTGAGTAAAATAATCTGGGATGAAATTTTTATAACTCAGAAGTATCTGTTGATCACATTCTACAGTCACCGCACAAACCGTTTTTATTTGCTTCGATGCCGGGACTCCGTCTTCATTCTCCTCTTCGTTGTGAGCGTCGCTTTGATCAAGAGTGGGAGGTTCTGCATCACCACTAGGGGGCGCCGGGGTTTCTTCAGTAGCTTCAGCAAAACACGATCATTTCAATTTCATCGACTGCTTTACGCAAATAACAAAAGGGAAATTTCAGGAGTGCACGCGCGATATTTATGTTGTGCACACTCACCGGGCTGTGCATCATCAGTAGCAGCCTGGTTGTCGTCTTGAACCTCACCAGCCTCAGCAGCAACAGCTGCTTCGCCGGATGCTGAGCTGTGAGGTTTGTCGCTGTTTGCTGAGCCTGCTTCTGACGTCACTTCCACGTCATCTACTTCTGCAAAGAAGGATGAAACAATTCGTTTTATTCGTCACTATCCGACAAGATAACGGTCAACACCATTTCCGTCACATTGACCAAAGGTACTTTTGATATTCTACTGGAAGAAACGTTCAGACACTAAACTTTAATTCGGTTAAACTTATTTATTTTTGACGTGCTTGGTTAAGCGGCATGATCTGCACCACAGGGGTTAATAAAATAACAGAAGAATGCAATCATGCTGAGTCGTAGCCAGAACCGGGGGGTCTCTGGTAAAAAGAATCCACCATATCTAACTGAGGACCTTTGTTAGGACAAGGGCCATAGTCGGAAGGGGGGGGGAGGGAGAGGCCTTGGGACCTCTGGAATTTGAGATTTGACATTTTCCTACTAAGTTTTTAGCAAAAAAGGTCGTTTTCTCAGTTTCGAGTGAGTAAAATGAAATTTTGTCACTTAAAAATCTACTATTGGCCTCCCTATGGAAAATATCCTTCAGATGCCCATGGCAAGGGCATATAGACACATCAGAACTGAACTCACCAAGAACTGATTTCACACATTTCTCCTTTCAACATTCATATTCATCTAATAAGTCAAAGAAATTGATCTTCCCACGACCCATATAGCATCAACTTTGTAGCAGAGGTGCCTAGAGTCACATTTTCGGACTCCGACTCCGCTTCTATTCCAAAATATTTAATCCTGATCCGTCAAAGATGTTTTTTCAAATTTGAGAATCCGACTCCAGTCCAAACTCCACAAACCATCCATGCAACCAAAATTGACCAATAAACACCACGTAGATTCCTGATGCTGCCGAAATAAAAAAGTTACTCCGGAACCGGTTTTTCACAAATTTTTGACTCAAACTTCCGGATCCGGGTCAGAGAAAAAAACACAGAATCCTGCCGGAGTCAATTCCGGCACTCCTGGTCCATGGCCACCTCTTGTTTATAGCACCTCATGGTCCCAGACCCGTAGCCAGGTTTCAAGATTTGGGGGGGCAAAATACATTTTTAGGGGGCAAGATTTTTGTTATTATTTTATGTTCAGAAAATTTTTGAGCCACAACAAAATTTGGAGGCACAAACAAAATTGGGGACATTGGCCCCGAATGCCGCCTCATGGCTACAGGCCTGCATGGTCCATCCCCATACTTCTATCGGCCGAAGGATGAATACTGTTGTGTTCCTTCTTAACATCTTTTGTGTGTAGTTTCCGCTCCTGCCCTTGGACGATATTCAAACGCAACTGCCAAATTAAAAACATGACTTGCAGAAGATTCTGTACACTTTCAGTGACCTACTGTGGAAGTAAACAGTTGTTTGCTAACTTGCTCTCATATTTTATCTTCAGGTTCTATTTTCAGACAGCTCTTGCTTCCACTTACATTAGTATTTTCATCAAAAAGATTCCAAGTAACGTAAATACAGAGTGCAGCTAACCCTCCTGACATCTTTAAATGACAACGAGCTCAGCAGCTGTGTCCAACAACGTTGATGACTACAGCAATAGATCACATTCCCCATGTTCCAAACCATGATTCTTCAAACCTAATGCGGTTGTTTCTTTCATTGATTTCTTCATTTTTCGCTTTGTTTTATTTGCAGTTAATCCTGTTGATTTGATAATTAGAGAAAATTGTTCCTACATAGTGTTTGTCTTGATCTATTCAGTGGCTAACAAATAAAACACAGCAAAATCGCATATGGCAAACACACTCAGGAGGCACTCTCTTTCAACATTAATGCGACAGACGTACGCGCAATTCTTGAATGATCAAAAGTACTACACTCATCCGTATATGCTTTTGTTTCATCGTATTAATTTAAGTAATTATGTTGTGATGTTTCAAGCGACCTATCTTCATTCACACAAAACTTACATCGACCGAACTTCGTAAACTTATAAATTATATAATTGAATATTATATAATTGCAAATTATATAATTGCACATTATAGTACCATAATTTCTTCGTACAAAGAAACGAAAAATTTCTGTAACTGTTCATCAACACGTCGAAATATTTTCCCAAATCATGGGTAGCCTATAAAAAATTGAGGAAAATTTTGAGACCAAAGTTGATTATTCAAATCTTCATCTTATCAAAATTTAACTTCAGAAATTGATTCCTTCGCTCCAAACATGGTAAGGTGCTTCTTTTCATTGCAAAAATCTTCCAAGGTAATGAGTTATTGCCAAAAAAATTCTTCATTCATTTTCATGACCGTTTTTCTTTTCATGAGGGTCGCGGTGGCAGCGTCCCCAGGAGGACTCGAAACACCTCACGGTCAACAGTAATCTCAGATAACTCTACTGGCTTCAAGCCATGAGAAGAAGCAAGGTTGGAGGTGTAGTCACGCCGCCTGGTCCTTGGTCTATCTCTGGGCCCCTTTCCCTTGGGTGTAGTCAGCAGGACTTGCCTTGCCATTCTTTCCTGGAACATTCTGGCCATATAGCTGAAGCATATTGGCTGGGACCTCTCGACTCAGAGAAGTGGTTCGACATTCAAGGCTTATGAATGTCACAGCTGCGCACTTTGTCACGCCGTGAACTCCTCGCAAAAATCCCATCTCTGCACTTGAGATAGCACTTTTGTGCAGAGATAGACCGATATATCGGCGGCCAATATTTGGGTTTCACCGATATATCGGTATCGGCCGATATTATCGGCCTCAATAGGAGTTGACAAAACACTGTTATATTCCCCACGTATGTAGACAACTTGCGCAAGAAAGCGCAACGAAGCAAGTCAAGACAGCTATCTTACAACAACTCTAGCAGATGCGGTTTCATAAACAAACAGACATGATTAACCACGGAGCGTGCGTCGGCCGTCACAACCGAAACAAAAGCATTATCATTGATCAGATTAATTAAAAATCATAGGAAAATATTGAAATCGGTACAATTTGAAAAATTTTAGCTCATAAATCCTGATTTTTGAAGTTTTTTTTAAAAAGTAAGGAATAGAATACATTACATTTTCGATAATGAAGCAGAAAACAAAATTAAAAAATTTTTGAAATATCAGTTATCGGCATCGGCCCCAAAAAAGCCATATCAGTCGATCTCTGCTCTTGTGGTCATTTCGCAGATCCATGACTATAGGTGAGGATTGGAACAAAGACAGATTTAAAAATTGACAGCTTTGCGGTGTTTGAAAGCTCCCGTTTTGTCACCACAGAGCGATAAAGCTCACGCAGAACTGCGTTTGCTTCACCAACCCGTGTATGAATCTCCCTATTCCACCTTCCACCCCTTGATTACCACGTTATTTCCAAAAAACGAAGATTTTTTGTTATGGCCAAAAACTGACGGTGCGAAATAAAAAAGTTGCACTTGCCCCACACTAGGGTTGTATTATCCGGGTATCGGTTAACCGGATAACCGAGTTTTTTGCTTTTCGATATCCGGATGTATTTCTGTCGGTTAACCGGATCGAGAAGTAACGTTATTACTGACTTTTACACTTTGTAACGCCCTGCAAATCTTCAAATCCACTATGAAGCTTACTATCCAGCCCGCTTCCGTGGAAGCAGAAAGGACATTCAGTGCATGAGGACTCTTTGCTACGACTTCATAGTTGATACGTTATGCTTCATACGAAACGCTTTCCCGAAGCAGTAAATGTTAAAAATGCATGGTTTTCGTCATATATGCAGCGCTGGATTTAACCCGATTTGACCGGTTGCTTCTAATAAGGCCCAGCGCTAACTTTACTAACCTACGCAAACTTGCTGCTTGTGTAGTGCCGGCGCGCTGGTCCACAGTGCGTGGGATCCGTTGCCAACGAAAATCAAAGTGAACTACGCGGATTTTATTGACCCCATCATAATCCGTTTCTGTTATGTAATTGCTACAATGTTCATTGTTTTACTGTAATGCGTAGCCTGTTTTCTAAATAGCACCTAGTTAATGTAGAGACGGCTTAAGTTTTGCAGCTGTTTTCTTTTTTGATAAAAAAGCGTTTTGTATCTGCCAGATCAAGTGTGAAATACGGTTCGATAGTTGTTGCCGTTTTAGTAGTCACTTCTGAAGGTTAAGTTTAGTTCGTAATTGCAAATGTGAGCTGTGTAGTCAGACTTATTCAATTTCCTTTCAGAGATCTGACAAAGCAACCTGAGATTGGCATAAACGTTTGAAAAAAATGAGATTTTATTATGCCAACTGCATGACTATTATACAGATGTGCAAAAATAACGTTTCCTTGAAACGTAACAGAAAGTGTATTTAATAAATACTAACAGCTAACCATTTACAAGGTAACAGAAGTGGCAGTTTGGTTCACGTAAAGCCTCGTGATGTTCTTAGTTCTTGTGTTGAAAGCTGCCAAGCTTTATCATGAAATACTACCAAAAAAAAGCTCATGGCATCAATTTCACACAGATTGGCGTCATAAACTTTTTGAGATATAGCCTAAAAATTGAATGTTGCGAAAATTTGAAAAAGTGCAAGGGTGGGATGACCATCGTGGAAGTTTCAGAGGAGACTGCAGTACTTGTCTGTTTTGAAAAATTCGGAAGTAGATTCAAAGATATTGCAAAATCTACAATCACTTTACTGTATATACTTCTTTCGTGTTAAACAAGAAAGGAATATTTTTCAACTTTTCTGGGATATTCAAAACTTGCTCAAATAACGGGTTGCACTCTTTTAACCGGTGCTCTATTAAAGCAGATTAAATCAACAAAAAAATCTGAAGAGTGGCAGGCCGTTAAAAAAGCGTAAAATGCATTAATTACGTTACTTTTTTATTCAATTAACCGACAGAAATATATCTGCATATTGTATAGCAAAAATACTCTCGGTTAACTGGATAACCGTTATTTGGATAAACCAACCCTACTTATGACATCACAAGTCAACTAAGCAGATCAGCCTTATGACATTACCACATTCGACTTCAATGCTGTGCTCCTCTTCAACCATGTGAGCATAAAACAGCAAAGTAGAAGTTCCATCTTCATCTGAAGAGTCATTAAAGAAATGAAGAATTCTCATTTCGTTTGCACCATCATGTCGTGATAATAGTTCCCCAAAAACCTTCCAATATGATACAACATGATCATAAAACACATCACACAAAATCAAAAGATACTAGGACAGATAATAACCACTACTTGGACCCAGAGATCAACATTTTACAATTTGCACAACTTCAAAATCAAATACTGCAAGAACTAAACTGCACTTGAAGAATTGGTTGGGAACTAAAAGAGAAAAATAATGACAAAATAGATCGGAAATGTTAACTGAAATATGTGCAAAGATATCAAAACCAACCACACCAGGAGAGCATAATATAAGCAACAGTGAAGCATGCAGCATAGTAGAATCCATTTTACTTTACCTGTTAATACAGTTTAAAGTTTAATCACATCTACTGTAATAACAATTTGTTTTGTATTGTACAGAACTGATGTCAAGTGCATGATGAGTGTGGCATTGTGCTAGACCAGGGATAGGAAACCTGTGGCACTTGGGCTAAATGCAGTCCACGTGAACATTTAACATGGCCCACATCAGACTATTTATTACCCAATTTAAAACAAAACTCCATGAGAAGCAGATAGGTTGTTTGGAAAACAAAACTCCATGAAGTGAGTGAAAAGAAGTTTCTCTCACTGCTCATAGTTTTCTCTCTTTATTTTCCTTAGGAAAATAAAGATATATTTTTAAGATGAAATTGGTTATTTTCTGCCACCCACCAGTGACATTCCACAATTCATGCAGCCTGCAATAGTAAATACGTCCCACACCCTATACTAGACCATGGGTGAATAAAACTTTTTAAAACTAGTTCTAATAGAAACATGTACAAAAATCTGCAATTTGCATTGGACACTGTAAAGTAAAAGTTTTCCATGCACTAGGCCAGTGGAAAAAGGAGTCTTTTTTCCAGTGTTTAGAAGAGATGTACCAAAAAAAAACAAATTGTCTTCCTCCACCAAAACTGGGTTCAACCAAAAATTTAGCCCGAAATGGAATTAAAAAACTCTGTAACTTAACACATATTTGCATGGCCTTAATTTCCATCAAATATATTGTCTCAGCTAAGCAATTAAAACAGTTTATTTCATTTCAAAGCAACAGTGTTTTCCATCATTACTTTTATCACAGGTTTGTCGTTGAGTGTTTTTTGCAATGAAAAAGTATTTAAACGTTAACCATTAAGGCAACTGTGCTAAAATTAAAATGAATGTAGCAAATCTTTTTATACCCCTGTATTTATAAACATGCATGAAATAAAATTTAAAAATGCATGTATTTTACCTAATCAGCAGACTGAAAAACACAATTTACCAAAGGTTTTGGAATGCAAAGATGCTGCTCTTTTAATCGTTTAAAAATGGGGTCAATCATGTGGAGGTTTCTTTTACATAGGCAAGAACATCACAACAACATCAATAGTTTCATACTCTACCAACGTCAACTATAGTATAAACAAAGGCATTACTGTTTCAAGCTTCTTGAAGAAAAGAATAGCTTTCTTTCTACCTTTTTGAGCTCAAAATTATAGATGAATACATTGAAGTGACAGCGACTGATGAAGTCAAGGAACCTCTAAGATAAAAACCAAGACTTTTTTTAAAAACCTGAGACCAAAAACTGAATGTTTGAAACTGAGACTGAAGACCTGAAAATTAGTCAGATTCACCAAACTATTCTTGAAATTTTCAAAATAAAGGATTCCCATTGTTTCAGGTTTTTTCTTTTCCTACGACATGATAGACTATTAACAGGTTAAATTATGGATGCTTTTACTACGGTTACTGGTGGAGCAATGAAAATCCTTGATACTGAGAACTACAGATGAGACATGAGACTCACAAAATGTCTTGAGATTGAGACCAAGTCTCAAACCTATCTCTGGTGACAAAAGCCATCATATTATGCATTGGATATTTTAGTCATTATCATTTTCAAGCTCTGAGGTGATATGCTGCTCATTAACAATCTACAATTGGACAAGAAATCAACTATCAACTATGCTATACAACTGCCCAAATTTATTCATAAATCCTTGTCATTTGATATCCCAAAACATCTTTGCAGAACAACTATTGCAAATAAAACTCTGTTGAAAGCTCCCAGCAGTGATTTGGCAATTACTGTGGTGCAGTTAAGCAACTTCACAACAACTGATAAATTTTGTCAATTATGGTGCACAGTGTAATTTTTAGTTTTTATTTCTAGCCAGAATCTAGTNGGAATGAATCTGTGGTACATCAGCGATATTTAGTAATTCTAAAAAGTCTCTCCAGCTGTGGAATAAAAAAAGCACTTCCTTAGCTCTCAAGTCAATAAAGCTAAAAAAGAAAAATGCAAGTTAGTTTCACACACTTTATCTTTACTGGCATATCTTCAATTTAAGGAGACCCCATCTCTTTTGAAGCAAGTCATTCTGTAATAAATGCTACATAATATATGTGGGTACTGGTACTCAACTAGTTTTTATGTTCTCTGTGTGTGTCTGAACCACTTCGCAAGAAGGGATGATCTTTTTCAGAAAGATCCAAAGTGAGCCCAGCCAAGAGTTAGGTTCACTGAGTTGTCTAGTTATCAATAGACCACACTTCACATCTCCACCAGTGTTCCAAAGAAAGGTGTGGCCAATATGTTTGGGCCATGGTCCAGCTGCATGGACGGTGCAGAAATATATCTTTTTTACCAACTGGTTTCTCATACCTGGACTGATTGCCTTAAATGGCTGAAGAGCTCAGTCTGCCTTTATAAAAATGTTTGATGCACAGCTAGAGCACCCAGGTGTTAGAGTTAATCTGGGGGTAATGATGGACACTGCACAAGGTGCCTTCCAGTTTCACCCAAAATTGCCAAACCAACAAACTACAGCTCAAATGCTGGTTCCAGTTTAACGTCATGGCACAGGACTCACTTTTTAAATATTGCTTCAAATAAACATTTTGTTAAAAAAATCTATGAACACAAAATGCAAAAAAACTTTAGTTACCTCATAATCTTTTATATTTAACCCCACACAAACTTTATCCCTCATCCACTCGAGCCTTGGATCATCCAGAGACATGTTTGTAAGTCACATTCAAACAGTAAATAACAATTTTAACATTCTTAAAAACTTAAAAGAACTAATTTTTGTGAAAATAGAATTGCTACAAATATAGCACAAAAATCAAAAGTTGCATGATCATAGAAAATTTTGCTTTCAATATGCGCAAAACTACTTTACAAAGGCTTGTAGATCTAATGTTCAAGCTGCAATACAAATGTTCAAGTAGTAGGATTGCACAGCTACCCAAAAGCAAAGCAACCAAAATGTAAGATCACACAAACAATTTGTACAGAGCTTTTCACACCACTGTGAAAACAGTCACAACTTATTTTAATTATACAAGCTAGTTACAACTGAATTTCTGGAACAGGAAACTCTGAAATTGGTAAAAAAAAGAGAAAGCAGAGCTTGGCTGAATTTATCATGACATTTGAAAACATAGAAGAAACTATGTAGAAAACTCTGCAACAACTTAAACAACATTTGTATTTGTTTTCAAACTTACAAGCAATGGTAGATTTTGGTATAGTCATGCATTATGCATATACAAAACATCAGCTTAACACAAAATAAGTTGGCCTAGTATTAATCATTTTCTTGAAAACATCAAAATTCAGGCTTGATGATGATATCAAAAGATTAAAATATTGTCACAAACCTGTGTTGAGTTGATTTGGCGATAATTAATATTCAGGAATAAAAACGCAAATTAGTGCCAGAACACCAGTGTTGCAGGTATCTGCATCACCTTGAACTACCGAGGCAAGCACAAGAGAAAGATGGCAATTTGTATCATTAAACTAACAAAGCAACCAGCAGCAACAGAAATCCATTGCACTGATTTCACTCTACTGATACTAGGCTGCACTATTATTATATAGGAAGTATGAATTACAATCTTTTGTCTGTAGTGACTATCACAGTGACTTGTTACTCATGGGCACCATCTATCGGTGACCATTTATTTATATGTGGCACCATCTCCAGGCAGCCACACCAGGGCATTGAAGGAACCGGAAGGTTATCAAGTAGATGCCCCCCAACAGTTAAATTAGCTTTGTTATTGTCCAGTTTCAACTGTGTACCAAAATTAGGCATTGTATCTTAAGCTAGTCATAAGCTACAGTCAAATAGAAAAGAAAAAAAGAAATCTATGAAACACGGTGATGGATCTTATTTTTTTCATGTACCAAATGCTTCACACAACAAACTTAAAGTCAGGCAAAGCAAAACAAAGTTCGTTTAAATCCAGCTGATCATGAGGGAGAGAGTAATTAAGATGACAATGCTATGATGGAAGATGATGGTTATTGTTTCATAAGACTCAGCCAACAAGAAGTGTTATAAGAAGCCATTGCACTAAGCAAACCAACCATTAGTGAACATCAGAGCAAATGAAAATGCATGGGCACAATAGCTGATCAGTGTAAACAAAGAGGGGTGCTGTGTCATATAGGATTGGTGATGGACCATGATGGTCATCTAGTCAACCAATCCTGTTGTTCAGTTTTTGAGAAGTGTTGAAAAACAACACTTGAAAATCAAATAAGCACAATTAGAAAAACAAACAAACACAGAACATGGTGAAGAAAATGTACAGATGAAAGCGCATGCCTATTTTACACAGATGAGTGAATCAAATTAAATTGAAAGAATTTGGTGCAGTTAAGAATATGTTTAAACAAAATATGAAAATAAAAGAGTAACAAAAACTAATTAATGAGGTACAAAAGAAAGAACAAGGCAAAACAGAAAAAAACTACAGAGGACACCTAGGTATTTCAGGTTATCTTCAACGAAAATGCTGTGATTATTTATAATAACTTTAAATGAAGTAGGATTGTGTTTATGAGAATTTAGTAGCATAAAATTAGTCTTATTATAGTTAAGAGAAAGTTTGTTGGCTCTCAGCCAGTGGACAATTTTATATATTTCAAGGTTAACAGTTGTCTGAAGAGCATTAAAACAGGAATTTGACATATGAAGATTAATATCATCTGCAAATAAAGTAGTATGAAAAGAGGAACCTTTTGTGATATCGTTAATGTAGATAAGGAAAAGCAAAGGCGAAATATCACTACCCTGAGAGACTCGGCAAGATATCCTTTTGTATAAAGATTTAAACGCCCCTATTTTAATGCACTGCATTCTGTTATGCAAAAAATTTAAGAAAATATTTTATGAGAAACACCTTTTGCCCCAGTGATAAAGTTTATCAAGTAACATTTCATGGCCACAGCAGTCAAATGCTTTTGATAAGTCTAGAAATAAGGAACAGGCAATTAATTTATTATCAACATTTCTGAGTAGTTCATCATAAATAGTTGTAATGGCTAGTTCCATTGAGTGATTTTCTCTAAAGCGGTATTGTCTTTTATCAATTAGATTGTGTTCTGTCGAATGAGAGTATACTCTGTGATAAAGAACTTTATCAAATAACTTTGACAATACTGGGAGAATAGAGATTGGTCTATATTCAGATGAGGAACTTGGGCTATGAACTTTGGGAATTGGAGTGATATTGGCAATTTTCGAAGATTCTGGGAATTCATCAATAGTCATGCATTTGTTGAAGAAGTTGAACAACCATTCCGACACAATGCAACTAACTATGAAGATTTTTTTGACACAATGCAGCCAGCTAAGAAAATTTAAAAGGAGCTGATTAAGGATGCTAAGATTACCAGGGCCTTGGAGCCAGAGGTAAAATGTCCGACTCCGCCTCCTTAACACAGCGTGAATGAAATTTGGTTATCAACAATTTTGTAGCAACTAGCAATCAATGGAAATCATGGTACACAGCAAGAATTCTCTTTTTCAATAAAAGTTTCAAAATAAATTGTACCATCTTAACATACATGAGTTAGGATTCATAACTTAGGAGTGTGATGTAAAAAAATAATTTACATGCACTTTTAGAATTGGATAAAAAATCCAACTCTGAGTTCTAGTGTTCTTAGGAAGCCAACTCCACCCAAAAACCTCTGACTCCTTGGGACTTTGACTCCGCAACCCTGATGAGTACCAAACAAAATATGAAAATCTCACACAAACATCAACAGAAAAATTATTGTTGTGATTATTGCTTTGTTAATTGGGATATAAATTGGCAGGTTGCATGCATTAGTTGATTTTTAATCAATAACCCAATTATAATACAGTTACCTTGAATGAAAACATCATGTTCAACTATGAATTCATTTAGAAAAACCTGAATCTAACTTAGAAGCGGTAAAGAAGTGGATTTGGACATAATGGCATATACTGGCATAAACCTTGCTGTCATAAACATAGGTGTAAAGAATAACCTCAATACTTTAAGGATGTATCAAGATTGCTTAAAGCCTAATCAAAATGCTCAGAAGAAAATTCTATACTAATTTTATTTTTTATTTATATGTTTGTATTAGACACAAGTTCTATATCACAGTAGTTAGAAGAACACAGGGATAATAATTGTTAATTTTAACTTATTTGCTGGTGACCAGACACAAAGTCCATAGTTAGTATAATAAAATACTTGGATGCACATGACACAGTGGTGTTAGTGACACCACAGTCAACACTGAAGAAAAACAAACACTGAAACAAAACACTAAAAACTACTGGATTCAACCACCATCGTACAGAAGCATCAAATAAGGTGAAAAAAATAGCGAATGTGCAAAAAAATCAAACAATTTAAATGCAATATGTGCAAAGTTTATTCACAGTGAATTTCCTATACACAATTATTTTGCATCCACAAAACATTTCATGCACACATAAATTTTGCATTTGCCTCAGCAGCAAAAAAAATTTAACATTGTCTGCCACACAAAACTTTAAGTGGCATGTGGATGAATACAACTATTGCTAGACCATCGTAATACTTTGTCTATCACATGTAAGGACTTATAAAAATGACCTTCAATTGCAGTCAGACACAAGATAAACAATCCTAGGCAAAGACGCATTACACTAGTAGCCTTAAGCCTTAGGTTATAAGTACAGCAGCTGACTCTGCACTGCAATATAACAATAAAACACCAAATCACATCAAGCCAGCAAGCATAGCTTATCAAAATAAGCAACAACAAAAACTTTGAAAAGCATTTACAAAATGCAACATTTGCGAAAATATTGCGGTACAGACAGTAAACACGAAAACAGGTGGCAAGTGCACACAAGACTGGGCAACAGTAGTTTAATACAACATCTTAACTGAAAAACAATTCAATCAACAATTACAGTGAACTTGAGTACAATGAAAAGCTCTAGGTTTCCTGAAACTTAGTACGATTTGGCCAACTTGGCTCTGCTTTTTTTGCAATGATTTAGACTTTCACTTGGCTTTTTTCAAGTAACTAATCTCCACAAAAGTGACTACTTGCAATCAATCATCAATTTTTCTGCATAAAATAAATTGGTATTTTAATAGACTTCGTCACCCTTGTGGAGATTTAGGTTACTGCTGCCTAAGTTCATTACATGAAGTGAACATCTCTAAATTTTATAGTCGACCATAACCATTCCATGATGAAGTGACTACAACACAAAGTTTCAAAGGAAGGTTTGATGTTCTGCGTTAGGAAGTCCACAAACAAACAAAGAATGTCAAAATTCATTTTCCACCAGAAACTCATCAACCACCACATGGATTTCTGAACCACACAACACAGTAGGACTTGCCTTGGTCAAAATCGGCGAGGGCCCAACTTGGGGGCATCATTTTTCCAACAAGAACTTAAACGGCTGACTAGCAACCGCTGTTGCCATGCATGGGAAGTCTCAAACCAGCCGCAAACGTCAATTTCATAAAAAACTATCTAACGAAAGGAATCCTTTCACAACACAGATAATAGGCGAGGTGCAGTATGGCCGCGAAAAAGTTTTCAATTGGGGGGCATTGCGTATCTGCAGGAGCGCTTGGCGTTTGTGCGTGGGGGGCTAAATGGAGCACCAAGTCTGCCTTGTGTCGATGCGTTGGTCAATTATTCCTTTCTTTGATTGTTGTGTGACCGCTTGGAGGCGCATACCAGAGTGTAGTAATGTCTAACAAATCGGAAATTTTTGCAATCCTAATCCATTCTCCAGTCCAATATTTTCATTGTGTGATTCGGGTCGATCCCAATAGGGTAGACCTGTCCAAATATTTGATCCAATCCGGATTATATCCGAAAAAACACTAATTGAGCATTTTACTTCAGTGATCAATGCAATTTGGATAACCATATCCGACCCGGTTGAGTTTTTTGCAAATCCAGAGCGATACAGATCCGGTTCCGAATTGCAGAATCCGGTTTATCGCGATCCGGGAACCGGATCATGTTCAACAATGGAGCGTATTAGGACCCTCAGTGGCATTTCGTCTTACTTTTGCTTAGTGACAGCGTAAGAGACGTTAGTGCTGTATGATGTTAATTTTAATTTATTTGTTTATGAGCAAACACGAAGTCCATAGTATGAATACACACACTCTGCAGAACGCAGGTTGATAAAAAGAGACAAAACATAACGTAGTACAAGGCATTGAAACCGGCGGAATCACAAGGTTACAGACACTTTTTGCAACTGCATTGAAGACAGAACCATAGGGTTACAGACAC
>JGI24158J21664_10005716_pt1 | contig 16285 bp, 8 predicted proteins | sample Ectturendosymbi3_FD_21664 | JGI IMG/M metagenome (IMG submission 21664)
ACAAACTTCACTTTGCAAAAAACTGTATGATTTTATCTACTGTAGTTACTTCGCAATTACATTTTGAAATGTGTGCAGGACTTTATGGACACCCTGTATATATTCATTGATATTGCATAATCAACAGTGAAGAGAGAGGAAAAACCACCAAAATAAAACATCAGCAACTACGGCATTTGATCATCGTTATAGAGAAGCATTGCATTACAAGGTGAGAGAAAAATGCATTTGCAAAATGCATCAGATAACTGAAGTGTGTGGATAAAAAAGATTTGATGAAGAAATGCACCATTGAACAAAAGCTTACAAATTGTATCTAATCAAGACATCAAATGTCCTGATGAAATAAGTAACTTGATGTGGGCAAACACTTCTGTTCCTGGAGATACAAAGCATATTTCGATATGTGCAGGAGTTATTAATCAGTTGTGTGATCTTGCACTACAACTGGCAACCATACATTTGCATGAAAGTGGCACAAAAATGCTTTTAAGCTGCAGTAGAGCACTGAGCAAATGCGCATTTCAGTTTATCGCTGCATAATTAAGTGGTTTCATTTGCCTGTCAGGTGGTATTGTCATCCTTCAATGAGGCATACCATATTATATATACCATGATATTTTTCTTGGCCAGCAAATTTCACACTTATTGCACTCCATGGAAACAGCTGGTGTAGCAGATTGTTTATACATTTTAGGGAGAAAGCTACACTGGCTGTCTTGTTACAATTGACAACAATTTAATGGTTAGCAGCAAAACCATAACGAAGTATTCAAATGGCATTGAATTTGCTGCGACCAAACAGACATACATCCCAGACTGGAAAGCGTAGCAGTTGACGGCAAGATATATATCCTGCATGACATACCTGAAAATTCCTTTGCATGTGTCACTTATGCATGATTGCTTCTCACTATCAAAAGGCAGCGTGTGCAATCTGCTTCTCTAAATTTGTTATGACTACACAAAGTTAGGCCTATCACAAATTTTTGCCTGGCTCAGACCTGCAACTAGGGGGGAAGCCAGGCAATTGCCTCCCCAGAATTTTCAAACATAATGAAAGTGCAAAAATGTTTTTTAGTTGTTAGGTAAACAACAAGTTACAAACATTTTGTTTCCCCTGGAAATTTCAGCTGATTGCTGCTTTGGCCTGACTCCAGAGCAATTTGTCACCTTGAAAAGTAATGACCTTGTTTAATTTTTGCCATTGAGACACTGAAAAAAATTCTTTTCATTAATAAATTACCTTGAATGCAGAATAACTTAAAGAATTCATATTACAAGCATTTCATATGGCATACTGCTTAATAAAATGATTGACAAGTGACAAAGTCATTCCATGTAAAATGATCCAAAGCTAGCCTATATATAATATGACCGTGAGCAAAATCCCTGATATTTGACAAGCAAAGAGATCTCATCATTTTGTTTCAAAACTTTGAGTTTTTCAAATCATGCCAGTATTCACAGAGTTGCTGCTGGTTGAAATTTGCAGTATTCCCATTTAATTTTTGCACACACTTTTTATGAATTTAGTGGTAAGACTAAAAAACCCTTGTATATCTTCCATCTGTAAATATATATGTTCACTTAGAATTTTGCTCGAACGTATCAGTTTTGCCAACTGGTATATATCTACCAAATTTGAAAATTTTGGTATATTTTTAAAGTGCTTGGTATAAAAATTTTTGGTTCAGTTTATATAAAAAATTTGGTATGTAGTTGGTATATTTTTGTCAGAGGGTTTATTTGAGACTTTAAACCAAATTTTTTGTTATATTGCAAAACGCAAACAGAAAACCATAAGTGGTTTTAAAGCTACATATAAAAACTTGATTTTGTTTAACATGGGAGTAGGTGTGCACTTTGGGTAAGCAGAAAGCGTGACTGGAGGAGAGCTGAGTTCTGGAAAAACTTAGCTTAGCTCTAGGTATGTGCTTTTAGTCAGACAATGCATCCAATGGTTGGAAAGCTGCACATGAGTATGGCAGAAGATTTACAGAAGAGTGACTGATAGAGTTTGCGTGGCTTGCAAAGGATTCTGTTAGTGCTGTGTATCCCTTGTGCAAACCGTGCAAAGAGAAAAATTGCAAACTGCAAAGCAGCTATTATACATCATAATAATGTGGTGGACTGCAAAAGAGATGAAAATGCAGTTGTAGATGTTGGCAGGTTGAATTTTCCAGTGGTTAATAAATCTGTCACCACTGAAGTTAAGAAAGTAAAAATTGAGATTGCAGCTTCTTCATGATGCAGCAATTATTAATCATCCAAATAAAGTCATGAAAAAGTTGCAAAAAGTTTTAAGTCATTGTTACAGAAAAATTTGGTATATTTTTAAACTTGATTTGGTATATTCGTTGTAGGAGGAGTTGGCAGCACTAGAATGTACCAGAAGATATCTTTAACAAAAATCAATCATTGGCACATTCTTAATGACCTTAGAACTTACATGCATCAGTGTTTTAAATAGGACATAGTTATAGTGTATGCTCATGCATGATCATATTACAATTGCTTATAACTCGAAAAGGACACTGGTATGAAGCTCATTCTTATTTTTTTCAAAAAATGGAATAGAAGACCTTTTTGGTTTCAGGAAACCTTGCTTATTTACCTATTTGATAGTCGTTTACCATTTTAAGTACCTACAGCTTACAAGGTGATATAGATATTGACTCAAAATTCATATATGAACCACTCAACTAGAGCAAGCTAAAATAATGACTTCCATCCTAAACTATTTACAAGAACTTAAAGAGTTTGTATCCATTTGCTTGACATAATGCGTATTTTCTGATAGCCTAGTAGGTTGAAAATAAGTTTTTGAAGTTTATGCATAGTCACATCATAAGATAAACAAACAAAAGATGAGATTTTTTAGCTTTGTTTCATAATTTTATTTTTTTGAGGTGGTGTCCCATCCATTAGATGCACACCAAAATGCAAAAAATAAAGAAAGCTCTATAAAATCAGAATGGCCAAGTGGTAACAAGCAACATCATGCCTTTAAACAGCAAAAAGATTAACCAGGGAAATAATAAACAAGAGTATTTTTGTGGCCATGCATTGCAACAGTGGAAATAAATGTAATCTGTGACATCACAGTTATACCTTCAGTCTTCAAAGTAGTATTGCAACTATGATGCAACAGTGCTAATATGATTGTAACAATCACTACAGTAATCTGAGAACTATAATTTTCGAGTATAAAATGAACCACAAAGGTATCATCGGGCACAGAAGAACTGCACCATACACCCATTTACCTGGTTTTGTTTGTTGCTTCAATAAAGGTAATACAGTACACAACACTTAACTATGGTATCAAAGTCTATGTTTCAAAACACATGATCTACAACAACATGATGTACCAATAGTTTTCATATGATGGAAACTGCAGTTTTTGAAGAAAATTATACTTTAATCTGAAGAATGTTGAGTACTTTACAGATAAGATAGATGTGCAGCCCAGTATAAAAATTGCAAAAGCTTTTTTCTCGCCTGTGAACATGGAGATTTTGGCTTAAAGGCTTGTTGGTCATTTTTTGCAAATCATGGTATTGACTGTGACCATCACCGCGTGATGGCATTGGTGGTACTGGTACTGTGAAAAGATCACCTACTAGAATAAGAAATATATGCAATCTATACACAAATCAAATTGAGTAACTCAAACTGATAGGCCTATGTTGGCACACTGCACTAAAATGGAAGTGGCTATAGGTCCGTTGGAGGTGACATGGTTTGAATAAAACACTAAGTTTGTCAATCTAATGGCACTGTCATGGTAGTGAAATGTCTACATCTACTGTGCAATGGTTTTCGGTTCAGCTCTCAACATGGCGCCTTTCGTTTTGGTAACTAAATGGTTGCACTGCTCATGGGCCCAGTTTTTCTCTACTTTTTTCAGAAGTTTCCCAACTTTTCTGTTCAGATTTGTAGTTTACGGTTTTTAGGGGTTGAGTTTAGGCGTTAGGTTTACTTAGAACGTTTCTAATCTACTCTCTACCAACCAAAGTGCAGTCTACTACACACTCATCGAGCGTTAGTGTTACGTTACAGGCGGCTGATGAATAATTTTCCAAAATAAAGGTCCGCTGGCAAACCTATAGCGGGTGCCCGCTGAAAAATTTCAAAGTACATATTCGTTTTGTTAACTTCACAAGNGAGACAGAAGCATGGCAGCCCAGACTGGAAAACGTGGCAGTTATCGACGAGATATCGTGCGTTACAAAAAGGATTTTNGGCGTAACATGTGTGATGTGACATAACTTCGNCGNGTGGGGNTCACGCGTGATTCCTTTTCACTGTAAACAAGTGGCGCGTGAAACCTGGTTTCCCAAAATCTCTTATGACGAAAAGTTTTTTATCAGAAATCTTTGAGCAGCTGCAGTACCACGTGTGTTCATTGGCACAGTAGGTAAAAGGTTTGAACCAGGACGAAAACTTAGCTGAAGGGGACCCACTGGCCATTGTAGGGGGACCACTAGCCAACACTTAGAAAAAAAACTTGAGAAATGATTGTTAACCCGGATATGGATGGCTATACGAAAACCCATAATCACCTGAAAATATTCCAAACAACGCAAAAAACACTACCTACTGAAAACCAAAAGAATAGTAAAAAAAATACTAACTAAGTGGTGCCCAGTTTTAACATTTACCTTGAAAGATTGGGCGATTCACCCCTTTTTTCCCCGTCAGTTACGCCACTGTGTGTGTTACCTTTAAAAGTCATAAATTTGTATAATGTTTGTCATTCCGAATAATATAAAAAAACAAATTCGTATGATTACAAGGTTCCGTGGAATACAGGAAAGAGTTAGAAATTCATCTTGCAAGCACGTGGATGAAAAATCCGCTAATGGCCTCCCCCTAGTAAAAATCCTTCCAACGCCCATGTCTCTAATTACGGTAGATTTTGGTGCTGACTCTTCCCGTAGCATGCAACTGAATGATTTCAATTTTGCTGTAGGGTAGGGTGGCAAGTAACATCAGATGAAAGTTAAAACACTCTCAGAGCATGCACAGGTCGGACTCTGATTATTTGACGAAACTTTTTTTAACTCACCGGCAAGGTAATGTGAAATCATCAGTGAAAACGTTAAGGACCCACATAATTGTGATTGAATCGTCTCAATACATGTTTAATCATCATAAATAAATATCTAGAATGAAGGCTATTATAATAATAATATCAGTAGTTTATTGCAGATCTTGCATTTATAGTTACTGTACCTAATCGGTTGTACAGGAGCTGGGGGTGCATGGGGTGTAAAAATTTGTGTAAGTGTGGACATTTTTTAACAACACTAATGAAATTATATTTCTCTTTTATTGAGTGTATGTATAAAAGTGTATTATGTCATAGAAAACACATTAAATGTATATAAAATCAAAAAACTCATTCTAGTAACGTCGTGTTTACGTTTAGTATGTGAAAGTTGATGAGTAGATTAACTGATTCACTTGAAAGCTTGGGCACAAAAAAAGCATTTCATTTAACTGCTTTATTAATTGTACGTTGGGTTTATCGAGTATGCTGCACGGCATCTACTTCGCTAGTACAGAAAGGCTGTGTCTTTAATCTCAAGTACAGTGTTCGGATGAACACATTTTGCCATACTGTTTGCTGCATATTTGTCCTCACCTAGGTGTGAGGTATCTTGCTGACAGCAACAGCTGGAATGTGGATGAAACGCTAAACGTCATAACTGTGAGACAGGTACTCAAAGCCTGAGCCAGCTGGCTTCTGACAATGTTCTTGCACAATCTAGCGTAGGCCTACTTTTTTCAGTTGGGTTATAAGGCTATAATCAACTTTCAAGTTACCAATTTTTTTATTTTCAAGTCTGTAGCAACATGGTAGAGGAAAATAGAATGTAACAACAGCTACAGAAAATTTGTAGGAGGGAAAGTTTTGCTGCATAAAGGTTTTTCGAGCAAAATTGGGGAAACACGTGTGAAATATCCGTTGCACCCAAAAGAAATTGCCTACTCCTACACCTATGTACCTAATGTTGTTTGTGGTAAACTTTCCAGAAAAACGTTAACAAAAAGATGGGCTACTTTGCAACAGCAGGTAATGCAACGAGACAGTGACTGCTGATAGCGGTAAGCCCACGTAGTATTTACATACTGTGTGAAAAGAAGCGTAAGCGAATGCATCTGTAGCAATGCATCGACAAGTTTGAAAGATCCATTGTTAGTGTGAGTGACCAATGTGCCTGAGTGAATAGATTAATGAAACTGCGTTTATGCAGGCTTCTTTTCACTCGGTATAAAACTACATGACTTGTTAGAAAAACGTCTGTGTAAATCTCAATCATTAAGGCTTAGCTCTGACATCTGAGTGAGTAGTGAAGTAGCGAGTGCAAAGCTATATTTGCTGTGGGGAGTTTTCATAACTCATCTGCTCAATCTGTTAAGCCTGCGTAGTGTTCTAACGAGGGCTGAGGAGCCAGAGCCCAAGCGATTTGGTATGGCTGGAGCCGGAGCCAAAGACTTTTAGATGGTGGAGCCGGAGCCTGGAATTGCGGTTCCGGATCCACAGAGAATGGACAAATTTGTGGGCCAAACAAGTAGTACAAATAATACCATGGTTTTTAGTTTTTAATGGACCGAATCACTCTGGAGCCGGAGCCAAAAACTTCTTCTAGATGTTGGAGCTGGAGCGAAAATATATAGATGCCTGGAGCTGGAGCCGGAGCCTGAAATTGGAGTTCCGGCTCCACAGCCCTGGTTCTAACTTTAGTAAGTTGTCCTATACAGGTTATGCTTCACATTGCTTGAAACATTTTGCGAGAGTGTCTAACTTTCTTGTTTTTTCACCACTAAGAGAAATCGCTAGCCTTAGTACGTTGCCAAGAGTGAAAACGCGACTTCGATTGGCAATGTCAGATGAACGCTTGTTCGTTTTTTTGTATGATGAGCGCTCACCGTGAAAAAAATCAGCAAAGACAAGCAAAGTTTTATTGAAAAAGTTATTGATCGCTTTGTGCGAAATCTCAGACGTTAGCAGCTGTGGTTTCTATGTGACCCTGACATGTGTTGCTAGTAGGAAAAATAATCTCATAATTTGTGGTTTCGTTAAATGACCATGGGAATATTTCTTTGAAAAGAAGTGCCCTGCTTTTAAAACCTGCAGAAAGCCTAGCTGTATAACCGTAAACGTTGTCGTAAAACTCCTGCCTCTTGCTGCCAACGAAGCGCATTTTTGTCTGTTGCCGTTACATGGGGCATTTTGCTTGTGATGTAGAAAGAGTAAAGCGTTTATATGTGAACGTCAGTTTGCATTATATCGTCAGCAACTTAAAAAGGATAAGCAAAATGTCGACGTTGTTCCCCCAGGAAAAAATTCTGCGGACGCCCATGTTTGTGGTTTTCATGATGACGCCATAGACCTCCCTTGTGACAGGTTATTGTCGAGAGTTGTAATTCGTGGTTCGACACTTTTAGTCTAGGTATTTTTATTGATGAACAGGGGGCCACAAGTGTTGAGAATCTTTGGAAGGGGGCCACAAACCATGAAAGGTTGAGAACCACTGTGCTAGTCTATGGAATACGAGGGCATATAGTAGAAGTGTGTACAAATATTACCAGTGGTGGATCCAGGAGGTGCAGTTTAGGGCAATTGCTCCTCCCAAACGGCTGTGGAGCTACCTTGAGTGGCGCCTCTTTTATACAAATGCGCCCCTTTTTGGTGAATATCGAAGTAGAAACATAGGAAAAAATACTCGAAACTAAACTGTTTTACACTTCGTTGAACTTCACGATTTACGTGCCGTCCTTTCAGGCCCGTCGCCAGGATGTAGCAGCAAGGGGGGCCAAAAACCAGAAGGTGAGGCCAAAAACGAGAAGGGGGGCCACATTTTCAAAATGCAGTATTGGATGTATGCAGCAACCGGTGGACCAAACGTGAAATGGGGGGCATCGATTTCAAACGGGGGGGCCGGGCACCACTGGTCCCCCGCTGGCGACGGCCCTGCGCCCTTTCACCCAGCCTCTAATATCGAATAATATCAACAATGCAATTCTTTCGTAATAATGCTATTGTTCCGTTATTTCTTACCNGTCTGAGAACTTCCCTCTCCCAGCCTCAATCAGATTANGTCAGTGCTCTTCAACCTTTTTTGTTACGATGCACCCTTGAAGATATTTTGACGAACTCATNCACCCTATTTACTTAAACATTTAAACTCATACANCCTATTTACTGACACTTCCCCCGTGTCCCCCACCTAATCGCGCCCATGCCTGTAAGTACCCGGGTCTAAATAAGCAAGTCCCATAATTCAGTAGCTCAGCTACATAATTCAATTGATAATGGCTCATTGTCCGCTGCTTATGAATCACAAATAATCAACTAATTACAACAATTAGCTTTACATGGTCTGATGCTTACGCACCGCACTTTGGAATGTGCAAAGTCTCGGTTAAATCCTGGAAATCATTGGTTGGTTAATGGTTCATTTTTGCTAACAGAAAGTTTTGTAAAAATTATCTGTTTAGTGTGACAAGTTTGCCATGCACCTTTGTGAACCCTTTCTTAGTGGTGCACCCCACGCATATTTTGGTGCACACCGGTTGAAGAGCGCTGGATTAGGTAGTCACTAGGGCAACCAATTGTTTGACCTAAAAACTTAAAATTTTGACTTTATTTTGACCTATAAATTTTCTGCACTTGCAATTTCAAAATAATTCAGCCTTGGGTGTTGAGGTTAACCCAGAAGCATATTTATGCACTCTATGCTTCGAAATTTTGAAATATTTGTTTGTTTAACTTTGGGGATAACATATTGATAATTACGTAGTTAACTACAGTAGAGTCAAACCTGAGAACATCATAAAGTTGAAGCGTTATATGCATAATGGATTCAGCATTTACCAAACCAAGTAGTGTAAGACCACGTTTCTTGCCTTACCATACATATTCTACATACTATTCCATCGTCCAGTAGGAGGCAAAACAGCATTATTACCCCAGAACTCGCAACAAACCCACTATTATTACAGAGTTGCAACTAAACTTGCAAAAGCGTGTCAATATATGTTGTTGTAGTTTCAATAAAGTACCGATGAAGAGAAAAAACTCTGCTGCAAGAAAATTTTGACCTAACGATAAATTTTGACTTTTTTTGACCTAGTAACTTGGGATTCCCTCATGGTATGAGCGTGAAATTTGGTTTGTGGACGTTTCATGAACTTTCAAAACGGCAGAAAATTTTCGACTTTATTGACGTTTGGTTGCCCTAGTAATCACACATGCGGTTGTTTTCGCTTGCCCAGTTCTCGACGTGCTGCTGGGCTGTGAAAAATTGATCTGCTTTGTTACAAGTGCAGTTTGAATGCCTGATGGGCTCCCTGTTTTGAAAAATAAATGGAGTGTGACAATTTATGCAGAAGCGTGACAAATTTCTTGAATAAAACCTTGCAGAGTGATACACAGTTCAAATTAAAAAATCGTGCGTGGTCTTGCATTGCAAACTTTGATCTAATCTGGGTTAGAGATGGGGCAGAGAGAAAATTTGTGCCCTCTGCCCACACAGCATCAGGAGTTTCTGTCCTTTGTTCGCACCGCAACCACATTTGTTGTACTTATCCATGTCCGCGTCTGCCGCCTTGCCCCGCACTCCCACACGTCTTGAGTTTTACCTCCCAACAGCAATTACCTTTCGTGCCCCATAACCTGAAGCACTGTTCTCCCCCTAAAATATTTCTTTAGTGCCAACTCTGGGTTAAGAGTTGCACATAAATTTGGCAGTGTCTCTTTTGCCTCATGAAGCAAAAAGCACTGCTCGAACTATTTGCCTTCAGCCAAACTTGATTGGTTGAAGTGATCACATTACAAGTGTGAAACGTATGACCAGCTCAATTGACCGTTACGTCTGTAACGACTCAGTCTGATGGACAGGTTTTGTTATGAATTCAGTCACAGACGTAGCCAGGGGGGCCCAGGGGGTTATGCCCTCAAAAACGTTTAGCATATATAGTCATTTTGTGCTTTGAGAGGTGGTATCCCAAACAAAATAGTGTTATTCACCTAAAATCAAACATTTTGGCCTCCACAATTTTTTTGAGTTGGCTACGCCATTGGTTTCAGTGCTGGCATGCTCTTAGTGGCTTATTGTCTGCTTTGCCTGAACTGTAGGAAAAAACCTAACCATAAGCCTTATCCCTAATACAGGGGTTCCTAAACTGGGGTACATGTAACCCTAGTGGTATATTTGGCATTTGCCTATCTGAAGGAGTACATTTATGTAATGGAAAGGAAAACATATTTTTGTATTATTTACTTATTTCCTAATATTTATACATATATCAGCGAATATTATTTTCACAAATCGTATGCTTTTTGTTAAATATAATAATCATTAGACATAAAAACGGAGTAAAACTTTATAGTTCCAAAAATCTTAAAGTTCTATTAAAAATTCAGTGGATTTTTGGTATTTTACTCAGCTTTATTGTTGTGAGAAATTTTAAGGGTACATGCTCATCTGTCGATATCAAGGGAGGATCCAGCCAGTAAGGTTAGGGGAGGGGGCGATTTGCCGATTTCAGTAATATTTGGTAATCAAGTCTCTTAACACCTCCGCTACTGTTAGAGGGATGAATTATGCTTCACTACACTCCTGCGACAACAATGGATGACAAACTGGTCTTATATCCCGAATGCTGTTTTCCGAATTGTAAAAAATCATGGTGAATAAATTTACTTTCGTAGGTTTTATGGGAGCGATCGCCCCACTGGATCCGCCCCAGGTCGAAATGCTGAAGGAGTATATGGTCAGAGAAAGGTTGGGAACCCCTGCCCTAAACGTTCACCCTAGCCTGACCCTAAATCTTTCCCCTAAATCCTAACTCGAAAACCTAACCTAAAATCCGAACCTAAGCCCTTACCCTAAACCAGGGGTGAGGAACCTATTTACTATCACGGCCCGCACGAATTGTGCATTATCACCGGCGGGCCGCAATATCAGTTAATTTTATCCTAAAATTCTACCTTTATCTGGCTATGAAGAAGATTGACTTCTCTTGACTTACAAGCTAAGTACCTGTTTATCATGGAGCTTCATTTTGACACGATGTTGTACTCTAACTTGGGTAACGAAAATTCTGGGGCGGGCCATAGTAAATGTTCACGCGGGCCGCAGGTTCCCCACCCCTGCCCTAAACAAAAATCCTAAACCCATACAGTCAAAACAGTACTAGTATACTCATACTATATTCATATGCTACAGAAGAATGGGTGGTTAACAAACCTTAAGCTTCGAACCATGAAAGTATTCTGATAGTGAGATGTCTATCAGTTAGCTACCTACAGTTCCGAATTCGCAATTCGCGTGCAGTGACCGCAGCATGCCACCTTCAGGGACAAAGAACAGCCATCTTGTGTATCTTCTGCAACAGGCAGCGTAAAAACGCAGGTAAAAGCTGTAAGCAAGACAACAACTTCCGAAAAATCGTTTTTGCTTTTCAAAAACCCGTCATCATTTGTAAAACAACTGCGCGGAACGCGGGCGCGCCGCGGTTGATATCTGTATAGTCTGGGTACCAGCATGCGTGCCCTGCGCAAGGTCAGTCATGAAGAAATGTTGGACCATCAGAACATGGTAAACTTTTTGTCAGTAAATTTGACAATGTCATTGTCTTTCGGAAATATTTTGACAAAATGAAAGGAATACCAACTGAAGTGTATATGAGACAGTTAAATATACCATATGGAAAGCTTGAAGCAAAAAAACTATCTGAAGTATGATTTACTTTATGTTTGTATCAAACCAGATCAGATCTCAGGATCATGCACCTCTGAGTTTTACATTGCATTGAATAATAAAGAAAATCAACTAGTCAGCAAAAAGTTGTATGATCAGTTGTTACAAACTGAAGAAAAAGGAACAAGTTACCGCTAAGTACATTATAAATTACATTACATTTTCGATCTCACAGTAGAAATGGTCATTTTCCTTAACATGAAACTAATTTATGCAAATATATGNTATTTTCTTGTTTAAATTAAAAACAATAATACAGTAGCCCCAGCTTATTAAGNTCACCCTGGTATAACGGACGATTTTGGGCTTATTAACCGGGAGATAAATTTTCACCACTCTCATGCGNACAAANGAGTACGGCCGGCTGTACTATCGCTAAAAATTGCTAAATCTATAGTATTTACACGGTGTACAACAATTAAAGCAACGAGCAATTTTCCTTGTTTATTACGGCAAAACAATATTTGTTTCGTCTGCACGTCTCTTCGCCTTTTTGAAAATAAATTCTACCGAGCACCAGTTGTCTAACCAATCGATTACGGCACAAATATACGATCTGTCACGGAACAGTTGAATCAAGAACGAGGTCTGCAGCGTATCGAAGTGTGAAACCGTCGAAAGCAAGACAACGAAGTGTGAGTTGCGACGATTTTTCACCCAATTTTAAATAAACGTGTTTGAAAATTGGGCCATAGCCGGGTTTGTGCTTATAATTAAAGCGGGTTTTTTCATTACAGGAATAATGAAGTAATTCCGGACCGGAGAATTTTGGGCTTAAAAAAGCGGGGATCTTACCGCGGGCTTAATAAGCGGGGACTACTGTACTAATATTGAGAACTTACCCTTTTTCTGATTCTTTCACATATTTCAACATGTTGTTTATATTTTCAAAATGTTTGTTAGGGTTTGAGCATACTTGAGAACTGTATTGTTAAACTGAAACTATATATTTTAATGGATATATACAAGCATATCCAAATATAATTTTTTTGCCTCAAGTTCAAAGACAAGCATGGGTTGTCCAAAAACAGTAATATCTCCATACCACCAGCCCTTTAATAAAAAGATGAGTAAATAGTTGCACTTCTTAAGTTATAGGTATTTAAAATATCGCCATGTTTGAATGCACACGAAAACATTTTGTCTCATCACAACGATTAACTAAGGTTCAAAGGACACCAGTAAAAATTATATGTCTTGTTTTGAGCATCATGGAACCTTGCACTTTATTGCAAAATAGTAAATGAAAATATTCGGTGATCTAAGAGTTACAATCATTTAAAATTCCCACAGCAAAATTCCAATAATTTTTGGCCAAATCTTTTTTAAAATCATCAAAATTTTAAAGTCTCACAATTTCGGAAATAGAAGCTCGGCTCGATGTAATATAGGAGCGCCCGCAATAAGGTACGTTGCCGAACTCTGAACAAAACCAGCCGGTGCGACATATTTGCGAAAACTTAATGCCATATTATCAGTGGCGCAGCGAAGAATTTTGTTCGGAAGGGGCCAGTCACTGACGTCGTCAGAGATCAATCTTTAGCTATTTTGTGCAAAGATCATATTGATATGTCAGAGCTCAATTTCCGGTCGATTGCATCAGGATATGACGTCAAATATCTTCTACCAGTCAGCACCAATAAATTTTGACAAGCAAATGTTTGCATTAGCAGTGATCATTATCAAAGCAGTTGTTAGCTAAACAGTTTTCAATGAACGCTAAGAGTAGCGGAAAGTGACTTGCTGTACATTTCGAACTTGAGACCCTATATCATTACCTGGAATCGCATACCCATAAGCCACAACACCAACAGTGTTGAGGGAAACATTGCGTTGTTTCATAACACTCCGTTGCGTGGTACGCTATTGGGTTTGATCATGTCTTGACCAAGTAGGTTTCTATTTGGTTCGGCAAAACTTCATGCTAATAATCCTCTCAAAAATGCCGCATCTGAATTTGAACTCCTTTGCAAGAAATCTGAGCTCTTGCATTTCAATCAGGTTGCACCTCGGTTCGTGTTGTCCACAATGTATGACAACTTTGCTAATAAAGTTACATGCTTAGTGCATATTTTCGCATCTACAGTAAGCGAAAATGTCACGTCAAACGCTGTTCAATGAGAGAACAAGACAGATTTACTGTACTAGTCGCTACTTGAGTCCGACTGTTCCTACCGTTTATTTTCGAACAGTTGAAATCGATATAAAACACCAGCGAAAAATTTAGCAAGTTTGTTTCGGGGGACGCTATGGCCTCCTCGGCCGCATTCTTGATGGGCTGCTGCCAATCAGCGTCACTTCTCCTGCCCAGCCAACCGTCTGTGTTGCATGAGCAATGACTTTCGCCACAGACCTCTTGTCCACGCCAGTACGGTTGTTTTCTGATCTGATCACATCTTATTATTTTCGTGGTCGTGATGTGATGTACCACTGTTCTGCAATTATCAGTTCTGTACTCTTCCAAATACACTTCTTGCGTTGCAGTCTAGTTCATTTGTTTCGTTAATTAGAGCTGTTTTGTCTAAATCACACTTGGTAATCACAATTGGTTTCTGTCCAGTTCACCACTGAAATTTTTTGTGGACATAAAATGTCACTCGAAAAGTTCAATGAGTGTCACATTTCGTGGGAGTGCGTGGAACCTTGTGAATAATTCAATTCGGCCAATATCGCTGCGGCTGGTTTGACGTCTGGGGCTATTGAGGTTATCTGGCATTTGCGGTTTCGGTTTGGCTGAAATTTTTTCTCCGAACTAGGCAACAGATCGCTGACTGCAGATGCGCGTTGCCAGCCGGGACACTCCATTATTTTTTATCACTGCTGCGCTGACACAAAATAAAGTACATTTAGATGTCTAGATACTTACAGCTGAGAAATTCGATTTGATCGACAACCTGGCGATACTTCGACCGATCAATGCCGGTAGATATGCAACTATGAGGCAGGCCATTACGAACATCGAAAGACATCTCGCAAATTCGTGCAATCGATAAAGTCAGTTTTGTTACCTTTTCAGAAAAGGCGATTTTGCGAGATGCTCGCATTGCGATAGTGGCCTTTGCGTCATAGAGCTGAGGCAGTTGCAGGTTGCAGTGAGCAATTTATTTTTTGCTGATGGAATGCTTCTCTCAGATTTTTCCGACTGTTCAAAACGTTATCGGCCTCGCAGTAGAAGTGCCTAGCTCTTGTTTTTCTGTTACTGATCCAGACCAACGAGATATGCAAACCTAATATTTGGTCGAGTCTTGTGAATCTCGTATTCCATTAAGACAGATGTTTGTCTCACTGTGTAAAGAAACTGCAGTAAGGTGGTAATGCAACAGAGGCATGGCCTTTTCCATTTCAATCACGCTTTGACAAAGTTCAACAATTCTGGTGTAAAGAAAATACCATTATGTATTTAAAGATCGTAGTTAACCTGTTCAAAATCGTTTTTTTTTTCAATGAAGTGTTTGAAAAATTCAATGCAGTGTTTTTAAGTAGTAATAAGAGCTTGGCAGGGCAAATGCAATTGCTAAAGACGAAACATACTCCTTTCTACCGCACTGAGAGATTCACGTAAGTTTTACTTGATTTTTCTTGTCAGTAACTTATTATTTTGAATATGTGACGAACATATTCCGTTCATCATGCAACAAGACCCCAATGACTTGAATTTATTCGGTCTGTCAACAGGCCCGTAACCAAGGGGGACGAAGCCCACCTAAATTTTTTTCGCCCCCCTTGGAAAAATGTGTTGGACATAGTTTAAAACTATTGAACATGTTTTTTTAAAAACTTGGGCCCCTCTCAGAAAACTCTTCGCTCCACCTGGTGTCCAAAGCTGGTTACGGGCCCGTCTGTCAATATCCAAGTGTGTCATGCAGAAGTGCGGTGCGAATCACGCGCAGCAGTGCCTCCCGAGTATGTATTAATCTCGTGTAAAAGACGTATGTCGGTGACCACAAACAAGATAAACGTCTACAATGACAAAGTCAGCTAATTCCTCCCCTCTATACGATTTTTCTGGAAAATAGCTTTGCTTGGACAGCGAGTCATTTTTATTGCCGACAAAATAGACTGATGGCTCCATATGGAAGATAGAATCAAAGATATGAATAAAAAACATGCCAGAAAATCCGCCACTCAACAGAAACACCAAGAAGAAAAATTAAGAACAGAACTTCACAATCTTTGGAAACGATTACCCGACGAATCCAATCTATTACCACAGTGCTATAAAATCAAAAAAGAATTGACGGAAATACAACTTTCAGACACCAAACAAAAACTGTTCAAATCCAAATTCATCAAAACCGGCAATCAGGCCTTGGGCTCAAAAGAATTCTTCCAGCAATTCGCAGCAAACCGGAAAAACACAACGATTGAAATCTTATCAGACCAACAAGGGAAAATAATTACCAGAAAAGCAGAACTCCTAGAGGCCACACAAAAGTTCTATCAAGAGCTGTACAATGAACGCCCAACCGATCCATCGGCGACGCACCACTTTTTGCAGCACATCG
>JGI24158J21664_10005718_pt1 | contig 16283 bp, 7 predicted proteins | sample Ectturendosymbi3_FD_21664 | JGI IMG/M metagenome (IMG submission 21664)
GGCACAATAGCTGATCAGTGTAAACAAAGAGGGGCGCTGTGTCACATAGGATTGGCGAAAGACCGTGGCGGTCATCTGGTCAACCAACCCCGGCACCCTTAATATTTCGGCACCTTTTCCAAAACGTCATGTCACTTGACACACACGAGTCAGCCAAACCATCCAGCGTTCCAAGTTCCTCTAATACACTATCAAACTTTTCGCAATTAGCTTTAAGCTCGGATTCAGCAGCGACATCAGAGAGCTTATTGGGAAGCTTCTACGGAAGCTTTCACCTGTACAAAATCAAAACATCCCGCCTGGGATATTGATGCACAGTTCTACGGAAGCTTTCACCTGTACAAAATCAAAACAAACATCCCGATAACCTTTGCTCAGTTCTGTCAGGTGAGGTGCTAATGTTGACAAAAGGAAAGCACCATGTTGAAATATTTTGTTTTAATAAGTCGCAGTAAAACAACGCACGTTGCACCGTTTTTATTTTCTGAAAGCTGCTTCAGTGCAGCCCAAATAGCCCCAATCTCACTCTTAGCTCTCACTGTTGCATCACTCAATAACCGCCTTGTTTTGCATGCGGGCTGCAGCCACCGACTTTTTGTCTTCATTGTAGTCCTGTGGTGACACTCCCAGTATTTTTCCACTAGTAGATCTAGTGTTTTTTCATTTCATCTAGTGTTCTAGTGTTTTTTTTATGTCTATCTAGTGTTTTTATGAGTGAGCTGAATGTAATTAATTGCACAATTTTATGTAATTGTAACTGTAATTGAGACCTTTTGATTTAGTGCAATTGTAATTTGCTGAAAGTTATACCTGATTAAATCTTAAACTACACAAGACAATATAATATATTTTGAGTTAAACTGCTGCGAAGTCACTTGGTCATCTGTTAAAAGTTTCAGTGACCTGTACAAACAAGCACAACCGTTGCAGCTATCTCCAGTTTTCTTTGTCTCTGGTTTACAATGAGTTGCACAATGTCTGTGGTTTGCATTGCAACGCATTTTCTGGGCATTTTCACTGTATGTAAGCTTGCTTTCATAATCTAGTGTTTTTTTTGTGATTCTAGTGTTTTTTTATCATGAAATCTAATACTTTTCCGTAACAACAGAGTGGCAACACTGTTGTAATCTGATGCATGATGCATCACCAGGCAAGCCGATCGCAACGGTGAAACAATTGCATTAAAGTGCTTTCGCAATTTTGTACACCATGCTGTACAAATCTGCGGCGGTATAATAAGATGCCGAAGCGAGGCGATGCGCATGACAATGCACAGATACCAAACTTTACAATTTTCGCTGCCACTTTCTGCGCCAGAAAAATGTGTCGGTCTATAACATTGCAGCCGTCTGTTGCAATAACCACGAGCAGGAAAACATGCTTTCCTCAAATCGTTTACTTCAATACAAGGCAAAACCATATCTAGGCTTTCAGAATTTAGGGTGTCATTGCAAAATTTTAGGGTGCCATTTTGACCTTACCAATTCCACCTTACCAATATAAATCCTACTACAATATGGGTTTAATGACCTTCGCGAAGACTGCACTTAAGCATTCACTTATAATTTTAACTTTTAACCAACAAAAAAACTTGATTTTAAAAGTTCTTTCACTAATTGGGATGCATGCTCGTCTAGTTGACACCGCTTTACAAGCAACGTACTGAATTCACTGGCAGAGGAATCCTGTATCGGCTATATTACGCCAGTGATAAAAAATGATAAAAATTGGCAATGCAATTTCTTGGCGCTTCTTTTCGGCTGCCCCAAAACGCCAAGTCAGGTTCTGTCATTACTGGCAGGCTTCACATTTGTAAGAAATGCAAAATTTTAGGAAGCGACGAGTAATTGATATATAATTAGGCAGAATTGTTTGATGAAGATGTACATTGGGTAAACAAATACGTACACGTTGCTGCAATCAAAGCACCAAAACAACTGACGAAATATGCAACTTGATACTGACGGACCTGTGCTACTTGATCCTGAAAATGTGTCACTTGATGAAAGCGTAGATGTGTAACCTGATGATGATGACAATAAAACAAAAGTCGTTATTGAGGTAAAGATTATAAGCTTGTAGAGTTTAACCATTAAAGCAAGACGTGCGAGATCAGATTCGAAATTTTTACGCAAAATCCAGATGAATTCGGAACCACTGGTCTAGCACGAGCCGCCACTGGCTCGGCGGAAAGTGAAATTGGTATCCTGTTGACTGGTGACGTCACTCGGTCGCGTAGTTTCTTTGCGCTGTTTCGAGTTAGCCATTGTTCTGTTCTTGCAGATTTCGTGGCCAGCTAGATGTGACGCACTGGTAGAGGCAGTGCGAATCCATTGCTGCTTGCAGAACTTGGTGCCTCTGCAGCAGTGGGATAATTACATGAATCAGTGAACTTGTCAACGTTTTTCGCTGACTAAAGTGGTTGAAAAGTAAGCATGAAGTGAAGTTCAGACATTAAGACGATAACCGCATTTTCATCTTTGAACAAACGCAGTTCAAAGCATTAACTTAACTTGCGATTAATTTTTCTTTAATCCGAAATTAAAAGTAGAAGCAGGAATTTCCCAGTGATAAACGTGAAATATAATTTATACTTTAAAGACAGGCATGAAATCAGTGTACTTGTACTAGGTAGTGTATCCGTATTGCACATCCTATGGTTAAGCAGATACCTAACTAGAAATCATGTGGTTATGTAATATGTTGGACGCCCATGCATTCTCTATTTGAATAGGAGTTGATGATGCCTGTGCATTAGGAAAAATATAGACTCTGATTAGATCATACTGTCTGATTCTTTCCTGTTAAAAGATTCTTTCAATAGCCAGTTAATCCTGACCTATGGTTATGTTTTTATGTAAATCAAGCAGCAGCATTGGTGTGTGTCTTGTAATCCTAACAAGTAAAAAGTAGGTTGATAAATGAGGAACCTTGCACTAAAGAAAGCTTTTTTGGAAACTTTCACAATGCCAGGATTTGTAAAATACCATACTAAACATTCAAGTGCAAGTGGTTTGACTTTTAAAAGTGTAAAAAGTTTAACTAAACTAAAGATTCCATTGTGCTCTGAAAATAAGACATGTGCTTTGATCAGGGTTTTTTTTAAGGAAAATGTTAGGTACCTGGTGTGGACGTGTAGGTACCTGATTCTCTGATTCTAGGAACCTGATTATCTCTGATTCTAGGAACCTGATGATAATTTTTTCTGATTCTAGGGACCCGAATCGGGTCCCTAAAACACCTTATAGGAACCCTGGCTTTGGTAATTGATTATTTTTTTAGCATTACCCAGTTTTTTCCTAGGTACTAAAATGCTTTGTTTGTTTCCTGACTGAACCAGAAATCATGTGATTCTCTACCTGCCATTATGTTTGTTTCATGACTTATTTCTAGAAGTAAATTTCACCTTGGTAAAAATAAACCTCACCATACTTCATTAGGTGGGCAGTGCATGCAGAAAAACAAACCAATTGTCTTGGATTTCATTTAATCAACTAATGTTCCACTTGGGACTAGGCTACAATTACTAATAGTTTTAAGTTAGAGCAGTGTTTTTTAAGGTGTTTCAGGGACCCAATTTGGGTCCCTAGAATTTCAAATCGGGTCTCTAGAATCAGAGAAATTAGGTCCCTACAGATCCAAACCAGGTTCCTAACCTTTTCCTTAAAAAAAATTTAAGTGTTTAAATTTTTATCTGGTTTCATGTTAATTGCAGAGGAATTGACAAGCAGATGCCTAACCAGAAAACCACCTGGTTATAATAGATTTCCCTGCAGTGAAATTGTGGGACAGGGAGATTTGTAGACCCCAACTATTCTGCTTTTGGGTAAAATCATTTAAAACATGAAAGCAAGTATTGTGTGCATTGAGGAATCTTTTCAAAATGGTAGCTTTTCAATGGGTAAGACTTCTTTTCAATGTTAGCTCTACAAAATCATGAACATTTGCTGCATTAAATGCTTTTATGTTACACTTAAACAACTTATTATGAGATCGTTGAAAAAAAGACAGTATTGAATTAAATGTTTAGTTTTATAAATAATAATTAGCGTAAACTGCAAGCATTAATTTTTTTGTTAATTCAATTCTTATCTGGTTTCCAAGGTGGTAATTGTATCTTTGTATTATGTAAAAAGGTGAAATTGTAAAATTTTTTGAAAATTTTACTTTTGCGCATGAACATCGTTATATTCAGAGATAACGCTGTAGGTCTTGAATGTTTTGTCCCCCTATGTATATGGGATCTTGGGTTTAAACCATTTTAGTAATAATTCAACAGCTCAAAAAGTATTCATCACAGCTAAACTACTGTATGATGTTTTGCCTAAATTTATTTAAAGTTTGATTTTTTTTTCTAAATTCTGAAGTACTTAATGTGTAAGAAAGTCTGTTGATGATACTGAAACAAATCTTGCAAAGTTGCATTGCCTCTGGTGCAGATATATACTTTTAATGAAACTATTTTTTGTGCGTTTGATTGGTCACTGTGATTGCCACAAGCTGATTCAAGAGACTTAAAGGTGACAAGGTATTGATACAAGAAAAACATTTTTTGGCAATAGCACCATTTGCTGTGAATTAAAACATACGCTCAACATTACTGAAGTAGGAAAGCTTACAAACACTACCATGATATTTACATGCATTTAAGCATTTAGTACCCAAACACCTTAACACTAGCAAAAATTCCATAGCAACAGCTTCCCAGTTGAAAAATTGTGGATTTTGTTTGCTTGTCTAACAAGTTACATGTCATACCATTTTCAAAAAGAAATTTTCAGAAGCAATATATTTTCCAAGTTATTAGGTTAGCATGCCATGAAACCAATGTGTCAATAGTTTTGTTGAACTCCTTTTTCTCATTTGAGCTACCAAGTTTCTAAAAAGGTAATGAAACTTTTATTTGTAGAAACTTAAAAAAATTTTCCATCTTTTTCTTTAACTGCTATGCAGCAAATGAAAGCACAGCATACATAGTATACATCAAAACACTATATTTAATCCAAACCAATAAAAAAATTTTAAACGACTACCAGGGTGCCTTCTAGAAAATTTTCTAAAAATATCTGGAGTTTTTGTCATATGATTATAGCAGTATAGTAATTGGTTTTGCATGATAGCCATATTCCATTGGCATGCAAAGTACTTTTGTTTGTGCATGACTTACATATGCATTTGCTTTTGGAAATAGTTGCTTAGCGTTGCTGTTTGCCTTATGTCAGGAACTACAATGCTTAAGAGTATCGGGTGGACACGAAAATAAAAAAATGGATGTCTGCAGTGCTTCAAGACCAAGTCCTCATTTTGAGACAAAAGCAAGTGGATCAGAATTCGAAACCGAAGCATACTTGGAATACAGACGGTTTGTATACATGCTGAGAATATTTTTGCAATTTTTAAATTTTTTTGTTGGGATGGAAAGGTTTCCATAACTATGTTACTAAACTTCCACTTGTTAAAACAATGTTTTGTTATGCAAATTTCTTCTGAATCAAGGTTTTGCACTAACTAATTTTGGAATATATGCATGAAATGTCTTTTAGTGCAGTGCTTAATTACCAGGTGAATGGTTCACCCCAGGGTAAATGAGAGGTGAATGAAATTTCTATCCCTAATTTTTTGTATCCTCTGGTAGTGTGCATTTATTGCTCTTTTCTACCCGACACATCAGCAATCATGAATAAAATGACAAACTTCAATCATTCTGACTTAGGGTTGCCAGATCACTTGAATTTGTTGAAACATTATTGAANAACAATGGGTACTTTTTACTGCACATTGGTTTAAAGATGGAACAAATCTACACGTTATTCTGTTCAATTACATTGTTTANTCTTGAAACTTGAATGTTCAGTGTAACCAACAGTTCAATANTGAATAAATGAACAATTTCACAACTGTTCAAGAACTTTCAAGGAAGCCCAAGGACAACAAAATGTGTTCAAACTTTTAAAGGATCAAGGACATAAGCAGTTTTGATAGCAAATTCAAGGAAAGTGCTTGGGGGTAAAGGACGTCTGGCAACCTCATTCTGACTTTACGTCAACAGCAGTCATCAAGTTACTGTACATTACTTCAGAAAATAGGTGCTATGGTGGAAGTAACTGCGTCTATGTCGTAACAGAGATAGACTTTACCGTGATATGTCAGGTTTCATTCGCTCGCAGTGTTGCCACTCGTAGGGAAGAATCCCTAGAGCAGGGATCTTTAGGCTTTTGTAGGGAATAGGGAATCCCTACGGGAAAATCGCTATTTTGTAGGGATTCGTAGCTATTTTTGTGTTTAGAATTTTTATCGCTTTGTTTCTACCTTTGTGACGCTTCACGGACGTGTATGGTCAAGAAATATTTCTGGAATATTGATTGAAAAGTGTTCTTTTCAGGTATCTTGTGAATTCAATGCACAATTAGGCGCGATCGACCAACTGAGATCCGGCGATCGACCGGTCGATCGCGATCGACTTATTGGTCACCCCTGACTTAGACATTTACGAATTACATGGCGAAGCAAAAGAAAACATTTTGAAAAATTAAAATTCTGAAGCTGTTGGTGCTATCACTAATGAGACTTTTTCCTTGTTAATTGCAACTAGCTGGAGAGTTGCAGTGGATTATGCTTAGATTTATTGCCAAAGGTGCTAGCTAATCTTAGAAGACATTGAGATAATTAAAAAAAAAAAATTGACATGTGGTTATGCAGTGGTGCTTTCTGTAAACTTGTTTTATTTGTAATTTTGATCTTGCACTCTTAATTATGCAACGTATATGGTATCTCGTGTTTCAAGGCCAAATGTAGCTAAAGATGATTGCGTTTTTTGTTTCAGCTTGTGTAGGGAAATGTAGGGATTTTTCATTCTTATTATAGGGAAACTTGTTAACACAGAGTGGCAACACTGTTCGAATCTCAGTTGCGCTTTGCATTTTCATGTGTGAAGGCTACCTGCTATAATCGCAGTACCTTCGAAAGTTCATTTGCAATCTCGCGTGAAACCAAACACTTGAACAGTCATTAGAGTAGCCTCAGCAGCCGAAGTGCAGGCCTTGCCACTCGAAGTAGAGTAGCCAAATTATGCTAATGATATTAGTTTGTTACCAGTTTGATATTGCTTCCATTTCCAAAAACGTAAGTGCGTGTATATATCTGGTAAAACCTGCAAAATTTGTAAGAAATACGTGCGAAAAAACAAGTTGTTTTGATGAAAGCAAATGTAAATATATAGATCAAATCAATTAGACCCTGCGGTTTCATCAGCTTGCAGTAGAACCAGGTTTAAAAAAGGTTAGCGTTGAGAATAAGCTCACTTCAAAAATTGAAAGGTGAAAGTAGGCTGATGATTGTATCAAGAAGTATGGAATTTTTTTCCCAAAAGTGAAGAATCGAGCCATGAGACGTCTGCTCAATGCATGTCTTGCGATTTAAAACATAGCAACGAGCAGCCAGTGTTAGGTTCTTTCGAAACTGCTGAACTATACACAAAACGAACACGACATTCATCAAAACAAGTTCTTCAAGCAAGTGAATAAGTATTTTGTTCAAACAGCAAAATTCCCTTCAGTCATTAGTCGTAAATACGGTAAATGACCTCTTCTCTTTTTTTTCAATTGGAGGACGCTAATGAAGCAAAAAAAAATTTTGGTGCGAAGCTGATCTTGTCGTCAAACCATGCTTGAAATCGCAGCCAATTTGCTGCAAGCATGCTTTGATAGAGCAAATACCGTTGTCCAACAGTGAACATTCGATGTACCATGATTATTGTTCTATCGGCCATACATTCACGAAAGAGTGGATGGGAATGCGGCAATCGATGGCAGGATGAGCGAAACCGAAAAAAGTTAGGAAGCACTGGTTTAATGGAACTTCTTAGCATTAAAATCATTTTAATTATCAAATTAATTAAAACCATCATAATTTGAAACGCACCATATTTCACTGAGCTTTGAGTCTTTGTTATGGGGTGAGCTATCACTATGAACTACGTGGTTTAAAACAACATTAAAAGATATTTTCTTAGTTAATTTTAACAATAACAAATAAAAAGCTCTCAGTTGCTTCACGGCTGTGGGACTGAGATGAAAGGTTGCGTAGGTGCAAATGAATGCAATTCATGATGTAACAGAATTAATAGACGGACCACAGCTGAGACTTAGATCCATCGCGCTTGTAACAATTAGTCTCGCAACAAGTTTAATCATTATTTCAAAGTTGAATAAGAGCTGATGATGCCTGCATAGTAGGCGAAATATATGCTCGGTAAGCATCAGTGTCTGCTTCATTTGCTTTCGAAAAAATTTTTCGATAGAAAACTGTTGTTTCAAAGGTATCTTTCTTTACTTCTAGCTCACTGGTAGGCTGCTGCGATGCATTTCATTTATGCGAGTCTTGAAGAGAATTTCGTAATCTGTTAATGATCGTGCAACTGGCGAGGAATGGGTCGAATTTGCTCGAGAGAAGCACCGTTGTATCCTGACAGATGCAAGGCTTTAGAAACATGCAATCCAAAAACGTATTCCCTGATATTTTCGCCTGATGGCCAGAAATGTTGCGTGGTAGTTAATGCAATTACCAGTCACGTTTTAAGTGCGAAACCCATTAACCGCACATGATTCTAGCAGTGAACGAATCGTTCTACCAGGCACGCCTGACTGCTAGCACTTCGTTGCAACTGCATGCTTCGTAGATGGAGCTGGAATTTCTCCCTCGATCGAGTTTCAACTTCCGCGTGTTGGAAAGCTCGTATTGTGTTACGAGGCGGTCAAGTCGAGTGGCTTTCCGTTAACATCTGTTTGTAATGGGCTAGATCAGTGGTTTTTAAAAATTTCGCTGAATGGAGCCAAATCCAGACCTACGATATTGTCAAAGAGCCACACTAAACCCAGTCAATCGATACATTTTGTTTTATTGCAGAACAAGTCTGGTACACAAAATATTAGAAATGTTACTGAAAGCCGCAGTGGTGCTTGGAAGCCGCATGCGGCTCTAGTAGCCGCAGTTGAGAACCACTGGGCTAGAACCTATTTCAGAGAGTGCTGTAAGACTTACGCTGCACAATATAAAAAATTTGAAACAAGTTACAACGGTTAAGCAAAGACTCTTATTAATTATCACGCCGCACGAGTATAGGATTGTCAGCTGATCGAAGCCTGGGTTTTCATGTTTAAGTTCGCCAGGACAGTACGCACAATACAAATTTCTAAACGTATTGATTCAGGCAAAGGACCAAACTCGCGTAAACAAACAGACCATCTGGAACTACTAAGTGAACGTTATTTTACTGGTGCAGGGTCGTCGTTGACAGTGTTGCTGCAACCAAATCGATCTTTCCCTGCATTGTTATGCACGAAATTTATCTAGATGTGTCCAGCTTAACGCCGAGTGGTAATTAGAAGAAGCAGAATTAAAACGACCTCGCTAGCAATCGAAGTATTTGCCAAAGAAAACTGCAATGTATCCAGTGTGTATTTGTGTCAACAGTCACCTTTATTTTCTTGTTCCGACCTGGTACTTTTGGATGTTGGTGCGGTACACGCTCGTGGAATCCTACCACAATATATTGTAACTCGCTAGCTCACGCATCAACGATGTATTGATGGCGATACGCGGCGTAGCCAAGGGGCAATTGGAAGCTCACGGTGGAGTGCATTTAGTTATTTGAGTCGAGACTTAAAACATGGTGATGTTGTGACAAAGAGAGTCCACAATCCTTGATACGCACCTGGTTAACTCAAGGCGAAAACCATGTCATAGCTGACGCTGCTTATTACACACGTAGCAGAACACTTCCTGTTCAGTGTGCATTGTTTTGACCGACTGCGCAGATTACCTGCGCAAGTTGGACCGATGTCATGCTCTGATTAGGCCGACTCCGCTTTGATATGCGTCGTGGCCTCTGCGCGGTATTGAACCGCGTAACTTCTATTCATTGCAAAACAAAAATCCCGCTTAATCACTGCGCTCCCAGTTTTAAAAGAGCGATTCAAGTGTAAAAACAAAAAAAAGAAAAAAAAACAATTTCGAGAAACGTTGTCTAAGCTGATCGGAAAGCGGTCTTAGAACTTTGTGAAATTTGGTAATGTTCAACGAACAGTTGCATGCTTGACAGCAGGCATCATTAGCTATGTGGCATGCGTTTCTTTATCTTCTGTTATTGCCCAAAATAAATGTCAAGCATCATCCTTGCTGACGGAAAACAATAAGGTATAACCTCACCCTGATTCTGATTCTGATACTGTATCAGACAAACAGAAAGTGGAAGGACGTTATCGTCTATAGTAGTTAATCTTTGTTGATTAAGAAAAGCATGCGGTTAATTTATACAGCGCAATGAGTGCAGCGTGACATGTTTTAGCTCCACCCATTTCTGCACCTTTCTGACTTCACCCTTTTTTACTTTCCAGACGAGTATTTGAACAACTTGCTGAAGAATATGAAAATGAGAAGCAGAAAACCGCCTCTGGCGCANTTGAAGAGGAACAGAGCGACCATTTGCCCCCGGATTTACATGCATCTTATGACTCAGCGTACGGCATTANCGGCTATAACATAAATGACAATGGTAGTGAACCACTGAAATTTTCAGCAGACCTGCAACCCACCTGGGACGACTCAGATTTAAGATCTGAAACATACACCTTACCTTCGGACGACCAAGGCAGCCATGCCATCCCCTGGCAAACGAGGCATTCGCCGTCAAAAGAACTTACGAACCTGAGCAATTCAGTCAACGCTTTGGACAATGCGAAAAATGGAAAAGCTTTAATTACGTGGTCATCATTTGACGATCGCATACAAGAAGCAGAATTGGAAGAGTCGAACGATTCCCTGACAGAAAAAAAGGACAAAGCCCGTGAACAGATGCAGAGATCGTGGAGGACTGGCCGAAACTCATTCCAGGTATGTGTCTCATGTGTCAATTATGCTACTACTGTCAGTTTGATTAACTTTCCTCTCAGGTAAAAACTGGCTTACAAGTGTCATCACATGTGGATATTTGCGCGACGCGACACTAATCGATGCATTTGCTCTTAATTTTCAAATGGAAAACTTTACGGAATTGTGCAATGTCGAGCCACATAACTCTGACTTCTTCTTGTGTGAGAGCAGCGGTTCAAACAAAATCCACAAGGTCCGCAAGCCGTTTAGGTTTGTTGATGTTAGGGGGACGCAGGTCTTCTGGGCAGTTAGGAGTGCGGAGGATGTTACAATCGAAGATTATATGATTTGCCCACTACTCCTCAGCGCCGCAGATGTATCTAGCATGCCTCAGCGGTACAAACATGTACCAAAGCGGCCGACGCCATCTCTTAACCTATTTAGTGCTATCCACAGACTCCGGGGAAGCAGGCGGGAGGCAAACGGCAGGGGTAACCAAAACCTGGGCCGGTGGTCATCGCGCTGACGACGCTGCTTATTTGATCAAAGGCCGGTGATGATAATATACTTGTAACGGTAAATACTTTGCTGCTATTTCGTCGGCCATGGTGGACAAATGCTGTGCTATAATGGAGGTCCACCTTTGACGCGTCATATCGGGCGTATTGTGTACACGTGCGGCCAGTTATATACTTGCTCAAAACAAGTTTTCATTCAGTTGGTTTCTTCTCAAAAAAGAGAGTATCTCCAAATGTTTAGCAAACATTCTTTTGTTCACCCTGCGATCACACCACTGCAGGGAGAAAGTAACTTGTTGAATCATACCGCCATTGTTTAATCACAGTGACCGCGTATTTGAGTTCACAGGAGATGATAGCGTGATAAAAGTGAGTACAATTGCTTCATGGAAGATAAAGTTCAGGCGTTTTACGCGTGATCACCGAACGTCTCTTCTTCCATGACCTCACATTGTATATTTCGGATGCTAATCTACATCATTCCAGTTATGCGATATATTTCCTACTCGTAATGGTTGGCCTTCAGTCTGCCACCATACGCAACCGGCCAGAGTGTTTCTACATACTTTGAGAAACACTGTTACAGTGATGGCCAAGCTATCAAACAAAAATGCGGGACTAATTTACCAGCTTTGGTCAAGAATAATTTTTCTGATGTTCCTCTTCGTCTCAAAATGACTTTCAATTAAAGCTTGCCATTGTTTGTGGTCACTGCTTCTTTTGCTCGGCTTTGCGAATGTTTTGACTTTTTTCGGATGTTTTCGAGAACATTGGTTTTGTAAGTTTTGTGATCGCTTTTTTGTAAACAAACGTGGTTTTGCATTCGTCATGCAAGAAGTAAGTTTGCGCAGTTTATATATATACAGTATAAGAAAACGGCCAGTCATCAGTAAATAGTTTTTGAACGAAACTTATAAGCGTTTTCCTAACGATTGAAGGTAAGTACTTTAGCATTCATTGTATTATGCTAAAAGCAATAGTGCTGTCATAAGCGTAGCCAAAGGGGCCATGTTGCCCCCCAAATTTCTGGCATATCTTTTAACGTTTTGTGTTCGAGACGCGTGGTCCCAAACCAAATACTGTTGCTCGCTTAAGTTTCAAATATTTGCCCCTCCAAAAATTTGGAACAGCTACGCTATTGAGTGCTGTATTTCATAAATCATTTCACCCTTTTGGTGGCTAAAGTTACGCGGGACGACTTTTGTCACCCAGGCGCTAGGCGACTTGTGTTCGTGTGTAGCCAACCTGCTTTAGGAGCGTGAGTGCAAACCCTGGTAAAACTGTGAAACGTGAATTCGCTGCAGAAACTTGTATAAGCGCTAACCGTACACCGTCAGTTTGGAACTCGCCCGCCGTCGCATCATCATGCTCATGCACCAGCAGCGAAGACGTGCAGACACGACGTGCTGGAATTACAAAGTCGTGAATGTCACATGCTACAGAGCTGGTGTTGCATTGCACTGAATTCATATCCTGTGAATTGCATGACAGCAGAATTGTTGCAGTAGCTTGATGTGATTGATTACGCTAAACATTAATTTTGTGGTGGTGAAATGATTGCCTATTGCAGTTAGGTGATATCTTTTAGCAAAGCTGCTCACAAGTCACCAAACTGCTGTGAGCAACAATAGAAGTATCTTTCAAGTACACTATGCTAGAATGGCGCACGTTACATCAGCGCTCTGAACTCTACAAAGGCAGACTGTGTGTGAGCTGTCTAGTCACGAATTTCCGATGTGCTTGACTGCACGCGCTTTCGCTAAATTTCTCGGTGAGTTTCAAGTGGCGTCATCCGCGCTGTCAATATTTCACGTTTAAATCGATCTATGGCAAATCCAACTTCGTTAAGACTTGCCGCCGCAAAGAGCTACAGTGTATGTGCTCACTCCAACTGCCGTTGTGTTTTGTTAAAAGGGTTGTACTCTTTACAAAAACACCCATCGTTGACATTTGTTTAAGCAATAAAGTGGGTAGTTCTGCCCGTACTTGGGTTTGCAGGCTGTTGCTACATGTTTGTTAGTGCATTGTCCGGTCCTAGTTTGTTGCACCATGCGGATTTCTTTTGCTCAACGCAGTTGGACTTTGGCTTCGCTGGGATGGCTCGCTAGCGCAGCATTTTAAAGTTGCCGGGCGCTTGTAAACTAAAGGGATCGGCACGGGCTTGCGTTTGATTCGCTTCTGCTAGCAAATGCGATGTTTGACCTGACTCTTCTGTGCAAATATGACACATCTTCCCGTTCTTGTCAGCAAACAAGGACATTTCAGTTGTAGTGATTGCCAAAGTGCAATTCAGATTGTGGGAGTGGAAATAAGATCTGTGTTATGGTAAAAACTTAACGTATTGCAGTCGATTACAGGAAAAGTCAGTGACTTTGATTTAGGCAGCCACAATCTGAGACGTGTAGGTTAATAGTGGAAGAGCTAAGAAACAAGGTTGTGATAACGCATACCCGTGGATGATCGATATAATTGGCGACCATCGTGACTGTGCTTCTTATGTAGAAGACTTTGTTACGCTTTCCCTCTGCTCAGCGGCAACGAAGTATCATGTACGAGGATCTGCGCCAGTTTCGCAGACCTGCCGACTTGCCTTTTGGGAAGCGGCAGCTTGCAAATTGAGATTAGAGCATTGTTTGATCTGCTGCAGTCTCCTGCGGTCGTTTGTTTTCACTGCAAGTTGAGTAAACACCGCCTTCTTCCCCGTTTTGTTATGTGCCACGTTACGGGAACGCACTGTCAGCTGATGAAATAGAGCAACTGCGTTCTATCAACGGTCAGCGCAGCTCATGTCTGTGAAGAGATGGCCGTTGGGATTCAGTGATTTAGCCACGCAGAAGCGCGGATTTTGCATGTTTTGAAAGTTTCAGATGGTGTATCTTGCGATAAATGCTGTTCCATAGCGTAACATGGTGCTTGACAGTTGTATTGTTTTCGACAACATGCGCAGGATGCTTAATGTCTTGTTTTGTGGAAATGCTGGAGGCAAGGGTCCAGGATGCCGAGTTAAATCGGCATACACCTGTTACGCATCACACGGACGCTGCAGTTTGGTTGTACCGCAGTTACGAAGAAGATATATCGCGTGCCGGTTTAACGTTGCGAGAGATCCTCGCGTGCCTTCGGCGTCGTGACAAAGACGACACCAGGCTATCGCAGCAGAGCCATGTGCAGGACAGCAGCGCCGTTGGCGCGTTAGAGAGCAATGAAAAAAAACACGCTTTATCCCTCCGAGAGGTATGTGATGTTTGAGCAATGTTAAGATTGGAATCGGTAAAATATTTACCGAAGGTTTGGTTAACAAATACGCAAACACCCTCGTGGTACTTCGGTTTGAAGTTTGGTTTGGCGCAGAAACATAAAATAGAAAAAGGCGACATCAGTGTTATTTTTCAGTACCAACATGCTGTTGCGTTCTCGCAACTGGTGTGATATTCATCGATCTTGTCCCCGCCTATGCAAATGCTAATTTTATGAACAATTGCTGGTGGTGTCGTTCGGTTCGGCCGTTCTCGGCAGAACAACGGACTCGGCCATGTTTTTCCTTGTGTTGACGATTTGATGAAAGCAAAAATTGCGTAAGTGCCAGCGCCTGCTGGTAACAAATTGTTTGTTTTGATAACACTGGTTGATGGATTTTGAATCTCGTGATTGATTTGTGGTGTTGTCGAGGGCAATGCAGGGTAACGACGCAATTGCTTCCGTTAATTCAGTTTTTTTTAAGGAAAATGTCAAGTATCCGGTATGAACCTGCAGCGACCCGATTTCTCTGATTCTAGGAACCCGATGATAATATTTGCTGATTCTATGGACACGAATCGGGTCCCTTAACCACCTTGAAAAACCTTGGTTAATTGCTCATGTGGTACCACGGCATCGGCGTTTTTGTTCCCATATATGGTGAATTTTTTGAGATAGAAAAGATCCCAACCATCCGCATTAACTACAGCAAGACGGATCTTCGTTTTGATAAAGCGTTCTCCAACCTATTTCAACCCCGCACCTCAGCGCACCATCCACTTCGTAGAACGCTGGCTCCAGAGCGGCTTGAAACACGGTGCATGCAGTGGTGTAGCCAGCCCAAAAATTTTGGGGGGCCAAAATATTTGATTTTAGTCGAATAACACTATTATGTTTAGAAAAATCGCCTCTCAAAGCACAAAATAACTACATTTTCTAAAAATTTGTGGGGGGACGTGGCCCCTTTGGCCCCCCCCGGCTACGCCTATGGGTGCTTGTCCACAGTTGTGACCAGTTGCAGCCGTTGACCGCAAATAATGTAAACAATCTGTTCGAAGCAACCGATTGCAACATTCCCTAGCGCTGGGTTCCACCGACTTAGGGATATAGGAATACTGTTGGTTTGGTTGTTAGGTAATAAATATTTTTTTTCGATTACAGAAACAGAAAATGGAACGCGAAATGATTCGAAAAAAGTTGTCGATGACCGACCCTGATGACGACGACTTCAAGTTTGGCTCCGATAAGCCGTGGTATCAACCAAGGTAAGAATTTGGCGCTTGTCAGAACAGAAAGTGCAGCAACGTGCGTCTGTCTATGATCGAATTGTTGCAACTCAAAACCAACGAATTGTCTTCAAACAAAGTTCGAACTGTTGCAATGCGGGCGAATGCGTTTTTCTGAATGATTGTTAGGTGCTCTTATTTAGATACGAAATAAATTACCGGCTATGAATTTTCTTTGAATAGATTGCCGATGACGTTTGTTGCAGTAGGCAACTGTTGTGGAGAGCGTTATCTTTGCAATCCGCTGCAACTGAGGCTAGATTTTTTCCTTGTTTTCTGTATCCACAATTTTATACCTTGCTGTCGGTACGCTCCGCGAAGGTAGTTCATCCGAACACGAATGAACCTCGTGTGAACGGTGGCGTCGGTGTCG
>JGI24158J21664_10005719_pt1 | contig 16282 bp, 11 predicted proteins | sample Ectturendosymbi3_FD_21664 | JGI IMG/M metagenome (IMG submission 21664)
TCGGAGGGAATCTCCGTTATCGTCTGCGTCCAGAAACCATCTCACCACTTTCTGCAGACCTTTCGTGCACTACGCATGTTTAAGATTGTGCTCCGCGGTACTTCACCTTATCTGAAACAATTGCCTTTGCAGTTGTAAATTGCTCTGACGTAGTGATGAGTTGGTTTCACTCCCCTGTTTTAACGCGCAGCCTGATATTTTTGCAGTTATGAACTGCTGCTCAGTAGCGTTCAGTTTGTTTTTCTCCCATAGCCTAATTTGGAGCGCTGGTAGTTTATATTCTGTGCAATCACACATAAAATGAGGGATGCGGATGTAGAAAAATATGCATATTATGTCAACAAACTTCGTCAAAACGTTGGTTTGGAAAAATGGAAATGAAGTCAAATTGTGACGACACAAACAGCGCACACCAAATACAAATGACCACCATATAACCCTGAAACAATCAAACCCCATAAAAATTTTCTGCGTACGCCACTGCGTCGTTACGCCCCTAGCTGCGTGAGAATTAGAAAGATTCGCAAATCCAACGCTCCGAACTATGGAAGACACCACATAAACCTCAAACTATTAACTCAGTCGCGCAAATACTCCTCGACATTCCACATAGATGAAATTCCGCTGAAATCAGCAGCCAGTCAACCACCATTACATTGGCTGCCAGCCCGTAATTCCTGGATTTTACCAAGGCTTTCGCACAGATAGCGTTGCTCGCGTCAGTGAATCGACTTGAATCGACGCGAGTCACTATTTTTGCCGAATGAATCGACTCGAATCACAAGGAATGATTGGAGACCGAGTCATAGCTCTTTTCACAAAATTTCTAAACATCTAATTGACAAGCCCACTTGGTTTGAACGCGAAGAAATGAGTTTTTTTTGCTTCAGTGACCCATGATTAATATTGCTGCCAATTGTCTGTGTCTCCTTGTGGTGCTATAGCGGATTTTCAGTACGCAAGACCAGTGGCGTACGCAGAAAACTCTGATGGGGAGTTTTTCATTCAGTGGTATGTGGTGGTCATTTGTATTTGGTGTCCGCTATTTGTGATGTCACAATTTGACGTTATGTTCATGTTTCCAAACCAACGTTTTGGCGAAGTTTTTGACATAATATGCAATTTCTTCTACACGCACTCACCTTAATTTATGTGTCACTGAACTGAATACGAACAATCATCGCTCCATGTTACGATATCTGAGGAAAACGCTGCGACACAGAATTTAATGACTGCAAAAATATGAGGCTGCGCGTCAGGCCCGTCGCCAGCATTTAGCAGCAGGGGGGGCAAAAAACAGAAGGAGGGGCCAAAAACCAGAAGGGGGGCCACATTTTTAAAATTCTGTATTGGATGTATGCAGCAACCAGGGGGCCAAACATGAAATGAGAGGACACAGATTTCAAATGAGGGGAACGGCAACACTGTTCCCCCCGCTGGCGACGACATTGCTGCGCGTGTTAAAACAGGGGAGTGAAACACACTCACCACTGCCTTAGAGCAATTTACAACTGCAAAATGAGACTTTGCTAATGTCTTGCCAAATACGAGCAGTCGGGCACAGAAAGTGTGCGGCTGCACTGGCTGGCGCATACCCCTGTTAGCAAGATCAAATCTTGCTAAATACACCAATTGAGAATGCGCATCAAGTACGCAAGTAAACTTTCAATGTTTCGTTATGCATAGAACTTCAGCAAATTTTAGTTTTCCTTTTTCCCTGCTGAGACTTTGTCAATCCCTGAATGCTTCTATGTTACGTTCTTAACAACTGCTGTTTTTGAGCTTGTGCAACAGTTTTATCATGCTACAGAATTTGGTAATCTAGCCAATGCGGTCAGCACGTGCTCTGCTTAGCCATAGCAGTCAAAACAAAGACAATTGTTTCGGATAAAGTGAAGTATCGCGGAACACATTCTTAGACATGCGTAGTGGACGAAAGATCTGCAAAAAATGGTGAGGTGGTCTCTGGATGCAGACGATGACCCTGATTCCCACCAAAACGTAGTTATTACGTTTTCACCCATTTACAAAGTTCCATAAAATTTGCATGCAAATTAATTCCGTGGCATTTCCATTAATTTTACAAATTAACAAGCAAAATCTATGCGAAAACAATTATTTTCCTTTGCGCAGTTAATAAAGTCTTCATAAAATATCAAGCTCAAGAGGGGGAGTTTAACCCCAAACCCCCCTTTTTCGTACGCTCTTGCGCAGGACCTCCACCTGACACTGAGGTAGAGCTGAGATTTTACTTTTCACTGAGAGGTCAGCAGCGTACCATACTTGGACACATTATCCTGGTTTAGTGTAGTACAGTAGAAACCACTTAAAAGATCATTCAATCTAATTGCTTTCTTCTATGAACGCGAAACCATTTCAGTAACTTCCAAATCTGTAACATTCCGTGGGAATGTTGAAAACATATATTTTTTCATTGAAATAAGTTTATCAAATTGAAAGAGGAAGTATTTAGTTTTTTTTGTGAAAAAGACAACAAATCCACTATTTATAGACCTACATAGCAAGTTATTCAACAATTGATCAAGATGACCTTGAAAAGTTCCTTGCAAGCTGGGGAGGTGATGTGTAATTTAAATAAAATTGCAAGATGCACGGAGGCTTGCAGGTGTAAAACAAATGTCGCTTTGCCCATTAAACGCCCAATTAAAATCGTTCTATCTCAACAAATGGCACGTTGCATTGCTAATACAACCTTCACGTCAATTCAATATTACCAAAATAGTACATCTTGTCACCGTTTTGAAGTATCATATCAGTTACCTCCGAAAATCCATGTTAAACCTCATATCTATTCAGTCCTTTTAACCCCACAAACAAAGCTCCAAGCACCCCCAAATTGAAATATTAACATTATAAATCAGTGCAGTTTTGTCAAATTTTAGAATTGCAAGCCCCCTGCACAAATGCAAAGCCCCCCTATTGAAGACTTCCTGGCGACAGTTCTGCAGCCTTTCTATCCCTACTAGTGGCGACTCCGACACCCGGATTAGCCGGAGTTTTCGATCACGATTTATATTGTAAAACGTCAGCTTGCTTGCTGTTTAGGTTTGTGCCGCCACCCACTCCAGTGATTGCGGTCGTTAACTCGGGTTGTTTTCACTGTGATTTGTCACCAGATGCGCACCCAGAATGAGACCGAAGAGGCCATGCCCTTCCCGAAACAAACTTGCTAAGATTTTTACTGGTGCTTTTTATCATTTTTCAACTGCTATAAAAATATCAGTGACTGACAACGTCACTGACTGGCCCCTACCGAATAAAATTGTTGGCTGCTCTCATAGGCGTAGCTATGGAGGGGCTAAGGGTGCAACACCCCCCAAATGTTTTGCATATCTAGTCATTTTATGCTTCGAGAAGCTGCGTATGAAACAAAACTACTGTTGCTCGCCTAAAGTCAAACATTTGGCCCCCTAAATTGCTTACTCCCCAAAATTTTTGGGCTAGCTACGCCACTGGCTGCGCTACTGTTTGTCACTGTTCATATATTTTCGTTCCATGTCTGGCCTTTCGCGTTCATTTGCAGATGACCTGAATCAAAAAATATCATTCGCAGTTGTCGTTTTATCGACTTCGTTTGCTCGCGCTTTGCTCGGGCTCATCACTTAAAGCTGAGCTGCCACCTGCAATTAAGTATTTAATATATTGTAATTCATATCAGACTGAATGTTTTTTTGAAGTAATGGATTTGCACAAAGCGATGGATTTGAATTCCTATCCAGCGGACAGTTCCTATTAGAGAATTTCAACGAACGATAAATTGTCCGGTAACTCGGGCTAATGTGAATGATATTAGTACGCAGAGATATATTTTTGGCCACATCCGTTAAAGCCCAAGTTGCCCTCTGCAATTAAGTATTTTTAATGTAATATATTTCATATCAGATTGAATGTGTTTTTTGAAGCAATGCATTTGCCTGGAACACTGGATTTTAATTCTAATCCAATGGACGGTGCCCATTCGAGATTCATTTTGAACGAACAATACATTGTCCAGTACCTCGGTCAAATATGAATGAGCCTAACGCGCAGGAGGACTAACTGGCGTTGTCATTGCTTTGTGACGACGTGCATTACGCAGCAATCCGACGTATTCACATGAAAACTTCTCATTTATTGTCACGTAACTAACACCACAGACTACCAGTAGTGCCAGCTAAAATGAGAGCAAATGAAAATTTCAGTGACGCAAGCCTCGGAAATTGCATTCAGTCAGAATAAATCTCGTGATGAGCACGGGTAGCCCAGTTGCCCTGGAGTCGCCCTGATCCCTACCCTGTCATTCCTTGTTTTTTTGCCTTGAAATGTACTTTTTTATTCCTGGAAGTTTCACAAATGTTAGTTTCATTCCCATGATTTGAATCCCTAAGGGATTTCCATCTCGACTTCTATCGTTTACCCCCACGTCCAACAATAAGGCTTTCTTGCAACAAATCCGGTACCATGCGCTGTCACAAAACAAATATGCACTTACAGCACCACTTCTGGCGTGATGAAGCTCACCTTGCAATGCGAATAAATGAAGTTGTTGTTACTTAAGTTGTGCAACTAGCATCACATTTTTCATTTATTTCGACCCAATTACTTTTGCAGGTTTGAAACAAAGAACAAATTAGGAAATTTCTTCAATTGTGAAGTTGGTGCATTGATTTTGCAGAACATCATAGGAACTAACGCATACCATTCACATTCACATCTCCTCCAGCAACTATTCCGTTGTTTCCCATCGTGCCAATCTGCATGCTTACGCTACTACCTAAAACCAAACAGAAAAACGTTTATAGTAAATACATACAGTTGAAAATGAGAAAATCAAACCGTTTTCTCTTTGTGGTAGTTCTCGAATTTTAAACAAAAAGATTTCTCAAAAATATTAGTTGATATACGAGTATTTGTCTCAAAATGGAAAAGACAATGAGACATATGAAATGTTTTTTTGAATCCTGGGACCTCGTAGGCTTGCGTAAATTGTTTCTGGAACCAGATATTTTCTCATAATGGGGCAATTTCTATAGGTTAAAATCAATTTGCATAGGCGCAAAGGTAATTCAGCACATCCATTCGAAGCATTTTGCCTGCATTTCTCAGCTTTATCGTGGGTGTTGGTCTTGTAAGTTTTGTAACATGTAGCTGCTACATCGGATATAGTTTTCATTTAGGGTAGATTTAATTATATTTAATGGTAAAGGCCCAGCAGCAGCAAGTTTCTCACAAAATATTTTTCTGGCACATTTAAAATTGATTAGCAAGACTACCACAAATCATCGATAATCATAAACTATGGCCATACCAGGGGTGGCCAAACCTGCTCTATGTATGAGCCGCATATCGTAAAACCCAAGTTACAAAGAGCCGCAACTGAAAAATCTGAAAACACGAATCTGTTTGCAATCTACGCTTCTGTGACATTATAGTTCTTTTTGGAACGACTTGCAAAAGTAATACTGTACGTCGCACTAGCTAGTAGCTACCACAGCACCATTTTACAATATTTCTACACTTTGCAATAGAAATAAAAAATAAAGAACAAATATATAATTTTTTCTAAAGCTCAAAGCGCCGCATGCAAAAGTTCGAAGATGCGGCTTTGAGCCGCAATCTTGGGCCACCCCTTCTGTATACGATAAGATCATTTCGCAATAACGTTGAAAGCAGCCTAGGCAGCCACGGTGTTCGTCCAAGTATGAGATCGACTCCTTCGAACTTCTAATTGTGGAAATAGCATATTCGTGGCCAGTATTACGTATAAGGATCTGACTAAACGTGAACATTAAAAACGTAAGTAAAACATTATGCGATAAATCTCGCCTAGGACACACAAAAAAGTTATGTCGAAGTTCTTGTACTAGAGTTCAAAAAAAATTTTGGAATGTGTATTGGAACTTCAAATTTAACTATATTTCCCTACCTTGACTGCTTGAATCTATATCTCATGAAAAATCATAACTACATTTTATGTTTGAGGTTTTTCAATTGATCACAAAGGTTATCATATATTATATAAAATGCATTAGATGAAATAGTGCATCCATAAACCTATACTCTGTGCAGTACTTCGTTTCTAACTTTTTCTAGTATTTTGTCTAATTAGCTGAGAGCAGATATGAAAGGAAACAAGAATAACATAAGCTATTGTCACACTTCACCTTCACGCAGTTCTGATTACCTATAAAGTATTGGTCATACGTTTGATATTACTGTGAACTTTATTTACAACAACTTTTCATAGAATGTATAATGTATGGTTTGTCATTGATTGAAAACGTCATTGATTAAATACATCGAAAGATTTTCTAAGTTAACAAAAGAATCACAAAACCAACATGCACAAACAAACTAACTTTTGAACTTCTTTGATGGCGGTTCATTTACTAGCGATTCTGTTGTTGCATTATCCGATGACATGCTGGGTTGGAGCTTCTTCAGCCGTACCTGCAAGAAATCATGGTTGCTATAGTCGGTTTTTACAACAAAAAGATTCCATCCAACACTGATTAAGTGAGATATCGCCAAGGTTTCAAAACATCAGCAAGTGCAGTTTTTCAAAACTGGTCTCAGTCCGGAAATGTAATTTGTTGTGGTCACGCTCACTATCGTGGAAGATACTCTAACAGATTTGATTCTGAAAAACAACCTTCTAAAACACTTGCAAACATACTTATGCATCCAAGGTGAAATGATGAGTGACTTTTAAAGAAACAAGGAACATGACAACCAAATATGCAATTTAAAAATTACTACAATAACATGAGATATGAGGACTGCACAAACACAAGATGAGATATTTTCTCTATCGCTATTTTTTCGAGAGAAAAGATGAACAGAAATCAAATATGCATCAAATATTATTTACTGATAAGTCACTTGTTTCTTGCATGCTTTTCGAGACGCTTCCAGAACGTGTTCTCTACCCCCTTTTGAATGACGATCAACAAGTTGAGAATCCCTGAGCTAGACCATCCTTATCTAACTGAACTGTTAACAAGCTGAAGCCACGACGTCTGCAGAATAACAATTCCCAGCATCTGTCAATGTGGTTTCAAAGCTTCTATTACTTTCCAATCGGTGCACCAGCCAAGTGGAAGTTAAAAAAGGATTTGCATAGATTTTTAAAGCTTTTGCGAAAATAGTTTAATCAAAACGATATGTTAATAATTTTCGAGCCACCTGTAAAAGCTTCATGTAATTTACAAAAGTTTGATTTGCTTATCTCTTTGCCAGCATAATGTGGACAGTGAGATTTCAATAATTTACAATATAACTTGCCTGATAAACAAGTACAAACAATTAAGCTTAGCGATAACACCCTTTTTAATTTTTATTTTGAGCCTCCCTGCCAAAAGTTTTATTTTAACGTCTTACTTATACACTATTGGGAATGGCTACACTTGCTTTTGAGGCTGCAACACATAAGCTGAATGCCTCACATCCCTGAATAGCAACGTGTCACGAGCTTCCCTGTACAAAGCAACTTACTGTGGCGACAACTGTTCTTACAACGCCTGTTCCTCTTAAAACTCAGTGACGAGTGACGAAACATTGAAATACTTTCAACGCTTCAGTTGTTATATTCGTTGACAGCGCATGAGCGACTGAAGACCTGTTGAACGAGGCCAAGCTATGGCAGTGTGTAATGTTTCGAAGAGGCTGAACCCCCAATAATTTCTATTCTTATTCTATCAACAGGCAATCAATGTTTGAACTCACTACAGACGGTAGTGGACGTTTTATTTGTTTTATCGTCTCATTAACTTGTTTTTTTGTAGAAAAAAAATTTCGTCTTATTGTAATAGCAAAAAGTGATTTGCTGCTTCTTTTGCAAACATGCATCAAAAATATTTTTACGTTTCGCAGCAAATACGCTTATGTCCAAGCAATTAATCCCTACGCAATAAAATGTAAGCAATATTGTTTGAAAGCTACTGCATCACAAAACGTGATGAAAATTATCACTTTTTCACCTGATTTCTTCCATCTTTGCAAATTCATGTGTGTTTGATTTTTACCTTGTGATTCCCACAAGCGTTGAGCAAGATGCGAGCTCTTGTGTTTACGGTTTGGTAAAATACTTTGTTCCCACATACCAAAAAAAGGAAAAACCATTGCTTTTATCACTCAGCGCTTGATCACTGTACGTAAGGACAAAACTGAAGAAGTTTTGGAACCATGCGGGTATGTAATAAATGTTTTCAGAGCAAAACATAGAAATGTATGTGTAAGATCATATTTGAGTGAAGTAATAAAAGAACTTTGCGGATAGCTTAAAAAACTTAAGTAAGCACCTAAATTTCTGCTTCCAAAACTGGAAGCAGAGAATATTACTCGCTGCGTAGCGTAAGTTTTCTACGTTGTCTGGCGCGTACAAACGATACAACCAAGAAACCTTTGGGAACGTGTCTTTGTGAAACCAGTAGCAAGCATGTAAGCTCTCATTACATTTGTAAACGCTTTCATTGTAACTCTCACGGCACCTGAGTATGAATGCCGCTGGTGTTGTTGTTTTACACATGTTTCCACTTCAATGAGAAAAAACGGGGCATTCGTTGCAAAAGTCAGCTTTAGGACAACGATATGCTTCAAATTGTGTGCAAACAAAACAAGTTCTGTAAAATTATTTTTGAAATAAATGAAATTATTCGCCTTCAGTACAATATCTATACTTTTCAATAGAGGAAATATTTTGAATTTAATGTATATTGAAATATAAAGTGCCCAATATTGATTTCTGTTGCATTTTATAAGGGGCGTGATGTACAAACTAGAAAACAGTAGTTTTGAAAATATGACTGTTTCACGTACGCTTAAGGTTTCGCATAATTCGAGTCCAAGTCAACAAAATGTTATGAAATTGTGACAAAAAACTGGAATGTGCTTTTGCCAGATAAAATGATGTTCTTTTTTGCTTCACTTATTTTCCGCTCATGTTTCAAGTTGACTGGTGTTAAACTAGTTTTAGTGACAATAAGAATCGGTTTCGTAGTAGTTAGAAAACGTCCGCATCCACTTGTTTATCTGCTTTTATGTCCTAATATTTCTAATCTGGTACAGCTCCCAAAATCTTTCACAAACCTGATAATCTTCTTGGAACCTCTTTTAAATCTATCGTCAATATATATATAGACATGCTGTAATTTGAGAAAGAATTTTGTAACAAATATAATATTCCAAGGCGATCTTGCAACACAGGTTTGCTTTGTTTAACAAACACGCATCTGTCACGAACAGAACAGAAGTTTTTAACCAATGAAACAATGCAGCCTGTAATATCCTAATGGAGCAGTGGAGACTCAATTATATGCAGATGTGAAAAATCACTTCTATTCGACGTAGCAACAACGCGCGTGTGACAACTTGTGTGACAAACGCGCAATCACGCGCGAGATAACACAGGTAGCAAGGTATATGTCTTCATGTGTACTGATGTCCAGGGGCGGAACGAGGTTAGATGGCGCCCGGAGCAAGAAACAAGTTTGGAGCTCCCATGTTCGAAACTAAGGTCTTTCGGAAGCAACTGTACTGCAGTAAAGAAAGTACTTGCGACATTATTGGGACTTTTCGGCGCCCCTCGCAGCGATTCATTGCCTGGGGAACTGTGATCCCCTCGTTACGCCCATGCTGATGGCAAACACGTTTTGTTGAATACTCAAAACCAGATTTCACAACAGAGCAAGCATATGTTAACGAAATGCGCGTAAACAGAACATTTTCAGAGTTTTTAATTTTCAACCCTTACGTATAACTTGCTTATCGCTTCCGTACTTGTAACGTGATTAGATGTACCTGACGAAAAACACCACCGCTACAAGAGAAAGGGGAAGAAATCTCGGTGATGTCTTTGATTTTTAAAGATCTACTGTTTTCAAAACAAAGAAACAACGTCTTGCCAAAACGTGCCCTTGTTCATGTATTTTAAACGAAAAGCTATGAAAGACATGCAACAGCGTGTCCATTTCATCTATTTTAGTAAAATTTCATTGCTGGATTGAATCGGCGGTCCCCACCGACATTGAATTGTCAACGAATTTTAAGAGATGCAAGCACTAGGCCCGTGGCCAAATAATTTACTCTCCTTTGCTGCTCCATGTGCAATTTCTGTGGCTTGATCAAATGTTACGCGTGATACGACGAATCAGAAAATGTAACGGGCATAGGCGTACGGCATGGGGATGCAGGGGATCCCAACGCTGAAAAATTGGCCATTATTCGGGCAAAAATTTTAAAAATTTGGGCAAAGCATACAGCTACATTCACATGTAATTTTCCAAAATGAGGCAAAATAATGACAAAATCAACGGCAAAATAACAGCCAAAACGGCTCAGATTATTTTGCCATTCTTTTTACCCTGATGACAAAATAAACACTGCCCTTGAGTGAACTGGAATCATGTGGTATTTTGTATATTGCAAGGACCGTCGTTTTTATTTTGGCCATTTCCAGCCAGGTTTCCTAAGTCGATTGGAGAAAACATGTATGAAAATTGAGGTTTTATGGAAAAAGAAGGGTGAAATCGGTGTTGTTTTAATCAAATTGGAGCTTTTTTTATTTACAGTGGATGCATATGCAACCACCTGATATTTTCGGGGGAGGTGGAGAGGAAAATGATTGCAACTTTTTGTTTTACCTCACACAAAAAATGTTTTAACGCTCTCAAAATGTTTCTGAAAATTTCGGAGGGGCAATTTCCCGGTTGAATCCCTGGTTGCGGGCCTGTGCGTAAGTAATTTACAGTGGATGCATACATAATTTCACTTTTTCGCGCAAACAAATGCAAGCATTTTTCAAATTTGCATTTTCTTTTTCTGAAAAATCCGAGTTCTCCTTTTGTTGCATCAGAGACAACGAGATTTTTCCTTTGCGATCTGTCTCCTTTCCGAACTTGTCGCGCGTGTGCGCACGCAAGCTTGTTTGGAGCGATCTGTAATCGCAATTCCATGTCAGTTGGGAGTAGGTCTACTGCTTCCGTGTGGTTCGTTATCGCTTCCACAGAAGCACCGCTTTAGCAAAGCATGTTATAAGTAAAGTTCGTGCTACTGCATCGGGAAAACCTGTCAACTAACGTAACGTGGGAGAGATTGCTTCGACTTGGCAACTGAAAATGTCGTTTCGCGTGTTTGGTCGACTAGACTAGCGCTTTTACATTGATTGAGTTAGACCTCGGTGTTCGAAGCATTTGGAAACACATTCAACCCAGCATACAAATCACATACAACCCCAACACTGGATCATAGATTATCTACTTCTCTGCGTGAACTCCTACGCAAAGACGTAATGTTCGTTTGGGAACAAAAACACCATGAGGCTTTTCACTCGTCTAAACGTCTATGCAGTTTACCGAAAAGTTTGTGTTTTCACGGCTTTCGCAAAGGAACTATTGTTTGCGCAGATGCTTCGTCTTACGGACAAAGAAGTTTACTCTTGCAAAAACAAGCCTCACGTTCTCTAAACGACACAGAAAAACACTATGCACAAATTGAAAACAAAGCTTTGGCTATAACGTGGGTCTGTGAGCGGTTTCTAACTATTTAGCGGGGTCGCAATTTCAAGTTCAAACTGATCATAAACTACTGGCTTGATTGTTGGGCAAAAGAACTCTCGGAACTCCCACCGTGAATTCAGCGATTCCGCTAGAGGTTGATGCGTTATTATTACTTATGCACGTACCTGGTAAAGCTAGTTGTAACTAATGCTCTCTCACGCGACCCTGTGGATGCTCCGCTAGCCGAAGAGAAAGAGAAGGCTGAACTTGCCGATCACTTTCTGCGTATGGGGACTGTTAATGCTTTGCTAGCAACACAAAAACACTTAGCAAAAATAAAAACAAGCTAGCCGAAGATCCTGTGTTCGTTACAGTAATCAACTACGTAACAAGAGGCTGCCCCCCAAGGTCAAAGTTGTCGCCGTGAACAAAGCCATTTTTCCCTTCAGCGACGAGCCATCAGTTCATGACGGATTACTTCTACGGGGCAGTAGACATGTTACCTGTGGTGTAGAAAGCAAGGGTGCAGGGGGTGCCAGCGCACCCCCAAAAGTTTTGATTTGGTGAAAATCCGGGCAAATCTAGGCAAAATCTGTGAAAACCTTCACAAAATCCCTGAAAATCTGGCAAACGTCTTGAAAATACGAGCAAAAATGGCGACCAACCTCTTTTGATTTGAAAAAAATGGCGTCCAACGTGCTCTGGTTTGAAGAAATGGCGCCCAATATGTGCTTTAGTTTGAACAAATGGCGCCCAATATGGTCTTCATTAGAAAAAATTCGCACAAAAAGTGACCCAAAAATATTTCGGGCACGTTTGGGGAAATTCGGGCAAAAATCCTTCGCACCCCCAAAGGTTTGTTTGCTCCTACACCTGTGATTGTTACACCCACTATTTGCGACTTTATATTTTGGAAAATATCAACCAAGGAAATTTAGGAACAGTCAGATGTCGATCCCGGACCAGTGAGGCTGTCTGGTGGCTTCGTCTTAGCCTAGAGGTGGAGGAAATTGTAAAAAATGCTTTCTTTGCGCGAAACATATGGCCAATAGGCGAGAGCCTGATTTGCCCAGTGCGTGGCCTGCACAACCCTGGGAAACGGCCGGTTCCGATTTGTTTGAGTTTGATGGGAAGCATTATTTGGTTGTGGTTGATTATTTCTCGCATCGGATCGAAGTCGGGCCATTGCGTTCTACGATGGCAGCAACCTTAATCAATCATATCAAGTCTATTTTATTTATTTTATAGGATCATCATGTATTTGAGCTGATATCCGAATGAAAAACACACTAGCAACGTCAGCTGTTGAGCAACATTAAACGCAGCTGTTTGTTTTGCAATATAAAGAGATTAGACAGCACCGCTGTAAACCGCAGTATTCCTCACATTGTTCTATTCTGGTTACGAAGCTAGATTTAATACATGGTGCAGTTGCGGTTACGATTATATCAGGCATATTCTTTCAACTGACGTTTGCTGCTTTGAAATATTTCGCGCTCTTTCAAGGGCATGCTTCGTGTTAGAGAAGTTAAAAAGCCACGTTACAGCGTGACTTGATGTAACGGTCCATCGGAGAATTTGCACTCAAGACTACATAACAGCTAGCACGCAAAGTTACACACTATGGCAGTTTTTCTTAACCTTTTTTGTCTCATTTACTCTTTAACAATATCAAAAAATTGATTTTACCCCCAACAATATTTGGTGTGTCAAGGCATGACTTTTCCGGAAAGGGGCCGGGCAGGTCTCCTGCAAAAACGTTGTAAACTTACACTCAGATACATGAATTTTTGTGTTTACTGGAACCAATTTTAGGGTAATGCTGGCGTGAAACTTATCAGTCTCTGAGATAAAACTTAAATATAATCCTCTCACAAGCAAGCATGAATACTTTTAAGTGGTTTGCTGCGGTTGTTGAAATTCTAAAAACATTTTCATACGAACCGGCATATCACTAAATCAAGAGGCAAAACATTTGCAAAGAACGCACAGCCATGTTAAAATTTTTTTATTGAAAAAACACAAACAATTTCAACCAGTCGGTTACTCAGTGAGACTTGTGTGCTTGTTTTCCACGCACAATATCTGACATTCTGGGCACAGTGGTTGAATGAGATACTCTCATATCATCTTTGGGAATTAATCGAGATCGATGTTTTGTTTTATGGTCATCATTGAGGAGAACCCTGCACAGATAACTATTTTGAAAAGGTGTATTAACTTCAAATGCGTGCTTCAACAGCGCTGGAAACTTCGCCCAATCTACACAAAAATTTGGAACAATCGCAGTTGCATGATATGGATTTGGAATAAAGAATTGTTTAGCATTGAAGATCCATTAATTCATCTTTGTAAAGCACTTTGAAAAGACGAGCCTGTGTCCTGATAAAATTTACACGTTGAGTTTCAAAACTATTTCCAAAATTCTGGAAGTGCTTTACTCGCCAGTGCATGCCGATGAAGAACGCATGGGGTAGAAATGATGTGCAATGCCCCTTTATTCGCCAGAGTTGGAAAACCTGAGTCCAGTGAGCGTAGAAGAGCTGCCGTCTGTGCATAGCGAGCAGGGCCCGGACATGGGGAAGTGCCGCCCTGGGGCGAGTCGAAAAGTGCCGCTCCCCTAAGCCATGGGTTAAAGCAAAGTCAAGCCTTTCAGGACGGAATTATTTCATAACAATGCATCATCAGGCTNGAGTTAATTTTGAAAATTTCACTTAAGTGATATTCCGGGTCATTTTGCTAACNGGGAGNGGACACCGGGACAGACGTTTAAACCGGGACGTATGGTAGGTCCAACCTTAACCAAAATCTAAAACCTAAACTTAGATATAACTTCAGGTTCATTCGTGAAAGACCATTTGCTATTCCTTCTTTTCACCAAAAGTGCCGCCCGTCCGACAAGTACCGTTCCAGGGCATTGCCCCCCAACCCCTCCCCCTTGTCGGTGCCCTGATAGCGAGGCAATGTTATTTTATTGAAACTTTTGATTCCAAAAGTTATTTTTTTGAAAGAAATTATTCATTTATTCCTGATCATCAGTCACCTTGCTCGTCGTCTCTAGACTTTCGCACATGAAAAACTCAATCTTTCAACTCAACTGCATGTATGCATCGACAGTAAACCAACAAATACGTGCTGTTCGACACGTCGGTTGACTTTTTTAGCTGAAGGGTTACTATTGCCTTATTACTTTGAACTTCATCTGCTACGTGATCTAAAATATCACAAGACATAACGCTTATACGCCAACGTACTGTACGGTATGATAAATAAATGTTCTTAAGTTTCTTCGTTTGTTCTTCCTTCGATTATATCCATAGTGTACTGTTTGATAAGTCGCTCCCCAACTGCATGCGGTTTCTTTCCTTTTGCTATTGCAAACGTAACACGACAAGATGCTTCAAAGCCTAACGTGTCTTCAGAAACGAACCCTGATATAGGCAGAGTTCCTACAGCACAAAGTTGAGCGCAATAGGTCTGCAAAGACATGTGGTTGTCATGTACATGTGTGAGATGGAGTAAAGCGAGCTTACAAAACTGTCGGCTTTTATCGAATCATTATCAGGCACTTTGGAGAAAAAGATACACTGAGGTTTTTGAACATTGTCTGTTATGATGAAGCCGATCCAAAGCCCACTTTTAACTCATGCTCATGAAGAACTCGTTCACTAAAAAGAACAAAAAATACGGTCCGCTATCCAGTTTATAGCAGGTTGTGAAAAGAAAGAGAACGATGGTGCTAACTTCTGGCCATTGCAAAAACAGTGAAATTGATTGCACAATAAAGGGTTTTTCAATTCTGAAAGAGCTACAATCTCCGTTTACGTACTAACTCCAAATGAGTTCGTTAACAGTAACAGTGTTGCGCACATAAGGTGCTCAAATGAATGGGGTAGCGCTTACGTGTGTAAAGATGAACTAAAAAGAGAAAGCTTATCACTAAGCATAACTCTGAATCATAATCCAAGGTGCAAAATTTCCTGTTTGTACGATATATCCGTAAACCCACTTTGTAGCAATGCTCTATGAAGCCTGACATTAAGCCTCTCATCAATCTACGAACAAAACACTGTCGGATGTGTTTTGGGTTTTGTCCTGTAACTAACTAGCCTAATAATCCAGGATATTACGTTTTGTAAAAATTTGTAAAAATGTACGTTCACTATGATTTATGATCCAGTAAATTTACCCCTTACAAAGGTGAAATTTATCCCTGGGGGTAAATATACCGCAGGTTAAGAATCACTGCGCTATGGCATCCCGAAGTGATCCATGAGACGTCACCTCTAATAGTCACATTGATTCAGATATCTTCTGCCTGTTTGTTACTAAACAAAGAAGTTTCATCCGTTCAAAGTCTTGTACAGCAATCTGGCGCAATCGTACATTGGTGTTTGAACCAAAAGATAAAACTATTTTAATGCGTGATAACAATTCGTGTTTGCCTTATTGGCATAAAATTTGCAGCTGTTTAAGCATATAGCAGTGGTATAATTTTTGAGTTTTTTTCATAGCGGTTGTTGATCTTTTTTGTTTTCTCTGTCAAATTTGCCAATTGAACTGCTTTGTCATCAGACAACGCCTGCGATAAATCAGAGTTTCCTGCTCTATTTAAGGCAACATTCAATCTTAACATTAAACTTGAGACATTTCCAGCTTAACTCAGTGGGATTTCCACTGTGTACGAAAGTTGAGATTTCTTGAAGAATATTTGTAAAGCCACAACAGTGACCCACACCAAGCGAATCTATCGCAATTTATTGCGTAAGGAAACTAGTTTCGTGTAT
>JGI24158J21664_10005723_pt1 | contig 16279 bp, 14 predicted proteins | sample Ectturendosymbi3_FD_21664 | JGI IMG/M metagenome (IMG submission 21664)
CCCGAAGAGGATTTCTTTTTTGTCGGGTTTTTCTTTTCCTCTTCGTCTGGAACCTTGCGGTCCATGACAATTAAACGTCATGGCCTTTTGTGCCCGACAATAGTAACCTTTTTACAATTTGGCCATTAATGCCGCAACCTATATGGATCGGACTGTGACAGCACGTCTAACGGTCGACACAACCTTCACCATGGAAACTTTTATCAATCTCACGTAATTTATAGGGCACCTGACTAGATAACCTATGTGTTTTTTCGGTGCCCCGGCGTTTTTTTCTGTTTTAGAGAGTACATCTAGCGCAAAAATTCAGTACCGCCAAATAAATCTATCTATCTATCTATGCGTGCACACATGCGTGGATTACGTTTTTTCAGGAAGAAGAACGACAACACATCACGCTGATTGCCACGAAGGCTTACCCACACAACAGCGAGTCCTCGTTCAAATATTATGTGGAATTTGCCGACGGCGGCGACAAGCTCGAGGCCGAAGCCACTTTATTCAATCCATACACGCTGCTCCTTGAAAATCCCGGTACGTAAGACGCGCGCAAAGCTGCATTGGCTTTTGTTCATATCATGCGACGTCGTTAGTTTCGATAAAGTAATTCTTTGCTTTATTTCCTCTTCCATGCGTGACTTGATTTTCTTCCTTTCTTGGAAGTGTGGCCATTGTGTAAGAAAACTTAAGAAGTATTGTGACATCCTTGCTTGGCGAGGCGGCCTTCCGATCGTGGTGTTGCTTCCTGGTTCAAGATTATAACCAATACTTTCAGGATCCTGTCCAGGGTGCTTGCATGGCCTTCCTGATAAGCAGGGTTATCCATGAGCAATCCATGGGAATCGATAGGACATAAAATTTTCCCCATGTCCCATTTGGGACGTTTGCCATGCTAGCATTTAGGTCTACTTAACAAAATGTGATGTTTCTGTCTTTCACCCGCTTCTCATAGCACATAGCATTTTTAAGATTTTTTACAGTTTTTTTTAACCGTCCTTGCACTTCTTTTAATCTCTGAAGTGCGCTCAAAAGATAAGATTTCCACACTTTTTTCAGAATAAGATGAGATTTCCACACTTAATGTGCTAAACAGTTCAGCTGAATAAATTTCGTTATGAATTCACTGTCTTTCTTGCTCCACATTAAGGACGTTTTAATGATAAGACAAACACGTTATCTAATGCACTTTGTATCACCGGATTTCATGCGAATCACATGGCATGGGATAGCACGAGACAGTCGTAAGTTTCCATGGGATGGTATAGAACAGGGGTGGGCAATTAATTTGGCTCGGGGGCCACTTTGAGAAGGCCGTGTATAGTGGAGGGCCATACCTTCCAACGTAAATGGAAGCAAGTCACGGTTCAAGTTAGCCTCAGCACTACGTTTACTGTGATATTTTGGAGGATATTTCATATTTGAAGGTTTTCCTGAATGCTTCCGCGGGGCCACTGAAAACGTTGTGGCGGGCCACATGTGGCCCACGGGCCGCTAGTTGCCCACCCCTGGTATGGAACAAAAAAGGTGTCGCATGCAGAAGCGGAGCCAGCCCAAAACTTTGGGCCAAATTGTTTGATTTTAGACGAATAACACCATTTTGTTTGGGATACCGCCTGTCAAAGCATAAAATGACTATACATACTAAAAATTTGGGGGTGCACCCCTGGCTACGCCTATGGTCGCATGGGCAAGATTGCTGATAAGTCCTTTATGCACGATGCCTCCACACAACGACAGTGTGCTGAGCCAGATGGTGGAATGGCCAGCCAGCAGCCGTTTATTGGAGAGAGGCTTATACAGTATTCACTATGTAAGCTACGAACGTCAATAATTGTGATCACCATTTCCACCTTATCTCTTTGAACAGTGCGGATACGTTTTTACGCAAATCACTTCCGTAAAACTCCAAGCTGCTTTAAACAGCAGCGAGACTTCTACTGAGGCTAAGTTTAATAGTGAAAGAAGGTTTCCAACTGCTGAAACCACAAACAAAGATTTTTAGTGAAAGCCCTTGCTACTGGTTGCTATAAAAACACGGTTGCTTGTTCTTACCTGTCATAAATTGAATAGCTAGTCGAGTTACGTACGCTTCGAGTCATTGCAAGCAACTTATCGCCGTCCAAAGCGAATGGTTTAAGCTGGTCTACCGTTCTTTGTAGAACCTTCTATTTTTGAAACTGGAAGCTTACATGAACTCCCGGAGCATGCGCAAGCAGCGAACAATTGAAAAAGTGAAACATGTATAGTTTTAGTGAAAACGCCATGATCGTGCTTTTCAGTATTTGTATGTGTGCAGGGCACTCGCCTGGCATGGTGGAAGTCAGTGTTTATTACTGCCCGAAGGGCCACGACGGAGAATACCACGAAGACGATCGTGTCAAGGTAACGCCCCTGAACCTCGTTTTTTATCTGCGTAGGTGCTTTGCATGTGGCGATGATGTTGGTGTATTTTTCAGATCGGCGAGCCGATTAAAGTCTGGTATCAGTCAGCGCTTGACAAGGTGCACTCCACCCTAGAAAAGTCATCTAACCCGTTCGATTTCCTATGCCAAGCTCTCAACCTGAAAGCAAAAGACGGTGATGCCTGTGATGCTGTTGACAAGTATGTTTTTGTCATGTTTGCTGTTGAATATGTTTTTTGCATAGGCAAACAAGACATTTTTTAGCCTGCAGGACATATGGAGTGCTGATGGCTTGCGTTTGTTGTGGAACGTGGTTTTTCAGGAAGCTGACTGGTTTTTCGTGAATCTTCGTAAGTTAGCTACTGGAAGGAGTCAGCCACCCACAGCGACATGCCAAATTTTTTACCACACCATTCAGATTCGTGATTGGAAACTCTTGCAAGATTAAAAAACCTGTCACCCTGTTTCTTGCGAGAAAGTCTTTCTGTCTGTCCATAGACGACGTCACATTTTTAAGGGGAGGGGGATTTCGATTCTGGTGATGTTTTGTGACAAGCGCCACCGAGTGTAAGTAAAAGATATTGTGACGCCACAAACCTATTCAGGGTTCATTCATCCACCACGTCTGGCTTGAATTGCAAATGCTTTTAATATCTCACTTTGGAGATAGATGTCTTGGGCCATGTCGTCATTATCAGAGTTCGTCACTAATTGTTGGCATTTGACGTAGGCTTAATAGTAATCTTGTGCAACGTATGTATTCGCAGCGACTTGCCCGTTTTCCACATGTATCTACTGTATGCCACCACTACTGCTGATGTGGGGTTTTTCTGTTTTTCTGAGCGCAATATCGCGCGCTTGGTTTGTAGGGAACGGCACTGTTATTCATGACCAAATTTTAAGTAAGAAACCATTGTTCTCGGGCTTGCATTTAATTATGTACCGGTGCATTGATGAACTATTCGTGACACAAAATGCTTGCATCCACATGTCACCAAAGACATGATCGCATTTTTGTGTGCGCTTTGTGAGGCGCGCAAAAACGACATCATACATTCACATAAAAAGATCAAGTATAGTGGTCAGATGACTTGTATGAACGTTTGTTCCTAAGTTTTGTGTAACTTACCTTGAAAGTAACGCGTGAAGGATTAGCAACAAACAAGAATAAAATCAGCTGTTGCCATACATGCAAAAACCTTGCTGTATGTCTGAAGAAAGGACGTTCGTATCGCACATGGGCCCTTCTGCTCATATGCACGGATGCGGTATGAAACGTCTGCTTTCAGCCTCTGGATTTCAATGCATTGCACATCTTACTGGGGATGAGGAAATCAATAAAGTGTTTTGTTAAACGCGCATACTCGGAAATAACGCACATAACTGCTTGTTATATTCAGGCGTAAGTTTGTCACAAGTTCAGATTTGTGCAGAACAAGATCGGTGCAACTGATTGACGTAATCACACAAGTGTGATGCTCGCGTGACGCCAGGCGTACACGTAACGCGAAGGGTTGATAATACTCGCGCATCTTCTCTTCTTTGAACAAGTACACCTTCCTTGCAATTTCAGTTCGGTTTTATGTACCTGAGACCTAAAGTTAACCCACTGCGCTGAAACTGAACCCTTGTGCGTGACGAAAGGCCGCCTGACGTTCACACATTACCAAAGTAAAAACTGAGGTCAGGAATTGACGATATGCCCTCAGTGCGAACACAGTTCCTTGCGTGAGATATTCTTGCTGGTGTAGTTTGTTGTTTCTGCTTTGGTCCTCTTTGTTCGGTGCAGGTGCTCTTATGCCTGCAACGGAAGGCAGTGCGTGAGCGTCATTCAAAGCTGCCCGCAGTCCGGTTGGTGGCTCCTGCACGGCGCACTGTATAGATGCTGACAATAAGTGTTTCCACCTCCACCTGCGCTAGAGCGGTCGAGTTAATGAACGAGTGCCGGCAACAGAGATCAGGCGTTACAAAATGGTCAGGGAAAACAAAAATATGGGTTAAGAAAAACAAAATGAACGTCGCTACTAACCGGTAAATGATTCCGAAACTTAAAAAATTGCAACGAGTTCCAGAAGTAATCGATTTTAAGCCTTGTACAACAGAATGATCGTTGGGTCAGCCTTACTTCCCGGTGGAGCGTGTTGTCTGATACGTAATGAGTTCAGGTTCATTTTTGGCTCAAGGATACTCTTCTTATCGCCGACTTTGCTTTTCCGCAAACTGCGTCACAGTAGTTTGAAAGTCGCATCCTGTTCTTTGACAAAGGACTGTTTCTTACTCCATTCATCGTTCCATTCAGAACATGCATGGTGCTTGCATTTCTCCGTCCTTGTCACCTGGTTTTGCGTGCGAGTTGGAAATTGGTGACTGTGCATGTGCTAGATCAGGGGTGAGCAATTATTTTTGTTCAGGGGCCACTTTGAGAAGGCTGCATTTAGCGGAGGGCCGTACCTTCTTATGAGAGTAGAAGCTAGTCTTGGTTTATAGTCCCAACACTAATAATTACTGCGAGAAGTTGGAGGAACTTTCAGATTTGAAGATTTTCCTGAACGCTTCTGCGGGCCACTGAAAACGCTATGGCGGGCCACATTTGACAGGGGGCCGCTATTTGCCCACCCCTGTGCTGGATAGATCGAGATTATTTAGTGAACTGTTAAGTGCAGGCTTAACGGCGATGCGCCATTCCTGTTTGCTTTCAGGTTCAATTCATGAAATGTTTGTAACCAAAACAAACTTAGCAGCACGCCGGCCGCGCCGCGCAATTAAAAATCTTGTATGATGGATCTGTTGGCGGCGTTGTTCCGCCAAGTTTCTTGTGGCAAGAACTTACCTTTCGTACCTCGCCGCCATGTGGTCTAGTTCTGGATATTCACGAAACTATAGCATTAGCAAAGTTATATCGTGGTCAAACAACTGTCACCGGAGAAAGAATTAAGTGCTGTAGCGTGATTGTTTCATTTGCACGCTCTACATGCTCCACTTCCACCTGGTAAAAGTGTCGGTTCAGCGCGCGAGCCACCCTGGGTCATGGAAGGAGCAGTTTGCAATGGTCGTCCACTCAGGTATCGGTGGGAGCGGCTTTGATTGGCTCACCGCTGCTAGTGCGGCAGGCACTGCAGCTAGTGCCAGGTGAGGTAGGCGGTAGACACAAGGAAGGAAGCGGTGGGAATTCCCAGCTTTTGTCTTGCGCCTTGCTGCCCGCAATAAAAACTGATACTGCACATTAACTAATCGTCATTTCGCGGGCTACTTATCTGGAAGGAAGACCCTCGAGATCATCAGACAAATGCGTGGTTGTCTGGCTTGAGTTCGCGACGCGTTGCTTGAAGTCTACTACTTGGTGAAAACTTATGCATTGCTGTGCTGCTCTTTTTGTGCGATTATTTGGGACAACTAAGATCTTTTCTTAGTCCTCTGATATGGGTGTGAGTAAACAGATAAGGCCTTCCGTCGGCTTAGCGGGTAGTTAACCGACGTTCCTGTTCTGTCTCTTCTGTGCAGACAGGCCGATGCAAACAGTCGCATGAAACCTTAATTGAGGGTAGTTGAGCCAGTTAGTGGATTGGCGTCGGCGAAAGTCAGCCCCGGTTTAACGTGATGACTTCGCCAACACGCTACGTACATTTTGGGTTGCGTAATTTGCAGGACGTGAAAAAGTCTGCGTTTTTGTTTGCAGAGCGTTGACTAAATCGTTCGAACAGCATATTCCCGATGATCAGCTCGTGAGAGTATTTGGCAACGACCAGAGCGTTGACGCGGATCATGATGAAGGTAAGAGTCCATTGCCGTGTCGTTCACCTCAATCGTTTAAAACGTTTGTAAGTCATGTACAAGGCGTTCTTGTAACCTGAAGTTGATTTGCACCATGCGAACGGCGATCGTCTGACGGCAGTTGCAAGGCGAAACTTTTCCGCTTTGCCATGATTATTACTTTCGAATAGAAGCGTTTCGCTCCACTTTTCTTTTGCAATGAAGGTCAAACTTCTTTGCGAGGATTTTGCTTTGAGGCTGGTGGGCACTGACGAGCCTAATTAGCTTAACCAGTGCAGCACATGTTGAAAGAATTCCCCTCTAGTCTGTATTTACACACTTGGAGTTTATTTTTGATTTATTAGCATACTTGCATGTATGGATCAAGTAGTTTTCTCGTTAAATGTATAGCTGTGTTGGTCGCAAATGGCGAAACTGTGAAAGGGGCTCTATTTGTTGGTAAGAAACGGAATGAACCTATGTATGTTAAAGCTTGAAAGCTCCGGCTAACATGATTGCGACAAATTCCATGGCTGATAAAGGCTGCTGCATGCACAGGTTACAGGAAAGAGTACGCACCGACTCTGCTTCACTTTGCGGCCATGTACGGCCTGCGCAACCTCACAGCCCTTCTGCTGCGTTGCCCTGGTTCGGTTCGGGCCTATGGAACGGCAAACTGCGACGGAGACTACCCAACAAACTTGGCCGAGAAAGCGGGACACTGGGATTTGAAAGATTACATGAAGTCGTACATGGTGAGTACGCTGTGTAATGAACTTCTTGCTTTGACCGTTGACGTTTGTCGTAGCTTGCGGAGGTGCATGTTGCTCGGACTGGGTGTGGTGGCGTGTGTTGCAGCAGGTTCCTTACGATGTCCTCGTTGCTTGCGCGACTGCTTTATTTCAGCGACCTGAAAATTGTAGAAATAGTTGAGGGAAATACTCTTCTGTCACTCGGGCCAACATTCACTGATTCTGAGTCCTGAAGACCGGGGTTGGTTCACCAGGGAAGCGGAAGCATTTAATTAATCATAAACGGGAGCTTCTTCCCAAATGCGCTTGCAGTGTGTCTTTGATCTATTTTCTTGTGCTGCGGCACAAAAAAAATCTGCGCGTTTTGGCAAAATCTCGAAGCGGACCGGGATCGCGGATGTTGGGGGCGTCTCGTGCAAATGTGGAACCGCCGGCTTGAACCCAACCCGCTGCGAAAATACCTTCAAAGCTCTCCCGATAAATCTTTTCGAGTTCGCGTTGCCTTTTTCGTTCAAGGCGAATCCATGCTGATTGAGGCCAGTACTATTTCACTCCGTGGTACGCTCGTCTGGAAGAGTGCCGCGTAGGAAATAGTGCATACTTCGGTCAGCGCTGTCTTCCTCGTTACTTGCGCCGTGTAGACGTACGTTGCTGTTGTGGAGTCAAGGAAATGAAGGGCTGCGCTGTCTCTTCGTTGCTCATTATTTGTCACTCAGAGAATCTTCAAATCGCTGGCGAAGTTAAAAGACGGGTTTTGTCGATTTGAAAAAAGCTGAGCCGTTTCGCATCCAGGCGGCATCCTCGAAACCTTGTTCGTTTTCGATTCCTAGCGTTGTGCGCTAGACACGTTTAAAAAAGAGCAACTCAAGCTGCTCATAATCGAGTACGCGACGAACGAGTAATTTGTTAGATCGATCCGCGTCTTCAAGTTAACGCACTGGCGGCCTTGTATCAGACGCTTTCTTTGCACGCGCACGTTATCCACTTTGGCTGCATAAGTGTTCCATGCACCCGCACACGGCTGGCGATCAGCAAACGTGTCATAAGAGACTCGATGCGAGTAGATATGATTTTACGTTGTTGGTTAGGGAGCAAAGAGCCAGCGGTCGACCTCGCTGTGCCGACGTGCGTGAGTACCATCATGCGCCATGCCCGATCTTCTTCAAGGCATCGCACATGATAGTACGACACGCGTGGACGGTTTCTTCAACTGCACACTGATAATTTTACAGCTGCCGGGCAATCTAGATGCGCGTCCAGCCAAGTGGTAGAGCCCAGGCTTTTTTCTTGTTTGTTTTTCCATCGAGAAGCGTTCAACCTTTGATCACTTGTGCGGGGTTTCGTAAATCCGTGATTTTGGCCAAACAGGAGACCAGAGACAGCAGACGTCTTAGATGTCATGTACTTTAACTGATCCTAGCCCTTCCATAGCTTAATAGCAAAAGTAGAACTCTTGGATTTTGTTTTATCAAGATGAAAATTTTAATTTCCTGTGGCTGTGGCTCCCAACTTTTTTTTTAAATAAATTTCGACGCCCGTCCACTTTTGGTGTTGCGCGCATGTAGACAAATATGAAGTTATAGCGTAAAAGCAAAGTGAGACCAGCACGAACAGCCACGGCAACCATGTCGAAACACAACTGGCTTAAACGACTATTTTTCATTTCTCGAAAACTTCGCGAATCACCGATCGGAAAAAGCGCCCTGTGGTGTGCGTGGTAGAAAGATAGCTTGCGATGAAAAGCCTTGATGCTTTCACAGGCAAAACGTAACCGGTTCAAACACTGAGGCTAAATCCGCTATAGCAGATGCGATCAGCCAAAGCGCGACAGCTGCTTCTTCCTTGTTTCGTCGAACCGCGCATTTTACCCACAGTGCTTTGCTGCATTGGCGCAGGAAACCACTTGTCATCCTGACTGCAGCCTCCAAAAGCGCCCGGGACGCCAGCAACTTACGATCCGGCAGCCCATGCGCTGTCGTAGTTTCCATAAATACACAAAAGACTTCCGTGTGGTCGCAAGCTCAGACAAAACTGAACGCGGCTGGTGCCACCATCTGTGTGGGTGTTTTTCCGACCGCCGCACCTCGCTGCATGGCAACGCAGGGTTGGCGATCTCAGGTGCTTTTCCCGGTGAACCCATGTGTGACAGCGACAGCGTTAGGTATCGTGCGTTGCGGTTCGACGACAGAAGTGTGCCGCGCCCTGGTTTGAATCTGCATGCTGGCGGAGGTTCTCGTGACTCGATCGAGATTTTCGGTTTCAGGAAGTATCGGCAATCTTGGACTACGAGCTCGGGGACTCTCAGCAGACTTCGCACGTGATGTCCCGGATGGTCACTGGCAACTACCTCTCGTTATCCGAATATGACGCCGAATCGTAAGACTTCGTTGGCACGTTTGGCGTTTTTCAGATCGAAGCCAGATGCATTTCAGAGAATTTGAAATCGCGATGATGCATTTTACGTCTTCGGAGGGATTATAGCGACTTTCTTTTGTTTCGTGCCTCGACGTTTTGACAAGAGCTTTGAGTCAGCCGGGTGTCTGCATTGCCGGTGTGTCGAAGTGAAAGGCTCGCTCGCGTTGTCCAAAATTCCTACATCTCTCGACTTTCTTCACAATATCTTATGTCGATCAGGTGCTACGAATCAATCGCGTCGACATCGAACGAACCCCCTCCCGGCTACCTTCGTATGAAGCCGCTGCTTCCAACTCACTCGGAGCCGTCCAGCTACGATGCGCCTTTCATTGTCCCCATCCCGTTGGTGCAGGACTCGTACGAGTCGATGTTAAACCAGGTGCTTGGCGGTGAGTGCCGCAGCAAGCAAGGTGGTTGCTCACACCCGAGCAATACGTGAACTCGAGTTGTTGTCCAAGCCTGCATTGTTTCGCCTTGTTTTTTCTTTTGTGACGTCTCACAGCAAACCGCGCTGAACTGCGCACAGCCTAGCAAAAGATAGAGAGCCCCGTGTGTCTGTGTCGGATGGCTGAGTTGGTGAAATGCATCAAGAAGCAGTGGTCGTTGCAGGCGTCGCCGAACGTCATGTCCACCTACCACTTGGAGTCGCAGGGTTAAATTTTCGAACGAAGTCACTGCGTGACTACACATCACGTGTGTTTTGAATCTGATGCCTCAAGCACGAGCGTCCTCGCTGTGCGATCGATATTAGGCCTTAGGTTGTTTGCTCTCTGGCGAAATGCCGTTGTGTGGTGGTTCGTTTTTTTTCGTGGTTTTTCATGTATTAAGTCGCGAGGCCGCGTTGTTCTTTTTTAGCTCGAACAACTGTCAGTGTTTACACGATGCTTCTCATTTCGTGCGATGAATATGTTATTTGTCCAACTCGCCTAATCGGCGCTGCTGTTCACCGCTGACGCGCGTATATTTGTAAGTTTGTAACGCATAATAATGGCAGGAGTCGGTAATAATTAACCATATGCTAGCGAGAATGGCTGTTTTTTTCACTGCGTTAAGTGTCAAGTAAATGTGTTTGGTTTTTTTTTGGTGTGTACAGCTGACGATGAAACCTACGCGAGTCTGGGAACGATTGGTCAGATTAAAGAAGCCAACAAAGAATGCGGTCAGTTTGATCGACGCGTTGTAATAATAGCTTGCTGACATTTGTTTCAAACTGCGACGGAAATGTTGCGCTATGCCATGCAACAAGCAAGACTTTGGCCCGACTCCAAGTTACTGTTTTCTGCGCGTATTTTTAGAGCTGACGAGGTACATCAAATGATTACCTGGTACAGGTTTTGGCCGTTTTTAGAAAAAAATTTGTTTACATGTTTGTGTATCGCACCATACGCGTAGCTCCAAAAGAACTGAAAGGCGTCTCGCCGGCGCTGCAGATTTTAGCGTTTTTTTCATACAGCTTCTCCCGCTTCTTTTAAGTTCGGAGTCGGTGTGGCGATGTGGACTTGCCTGTTCACATTAAGTGGAGCTCAGGCATTTTTTTCGTCGCACAGTTTGAATCAAGGTGCGACCTGCGCCAAGTCCCGCTTCCTGTTTGGACCATCGCTTTTCCAGTAAAGTAGCTTTGCATTGAAACAAGTGAACAGCTTGCCGCTCACCGACTTGGTCAAACCTGTGTTTTCCGCACTTGCCCCGGTCACTATTGTTTCGCCTGAACTCCCAAGTGTCCCGTTAGTGCTATTCGTTGTCTGAATCAGGAACGCTGGCAAAGTAACAACTTGCCTGAACGGAGTGATCTAGGCCTGTTCTGTAACCCTGCGTGACAAGCAGCTGCACATTCTTCCTAATTCTTTTATCAAATCGTTTCTTATCCTTTGTTCATCAATCTGTCGATACTGCACAGATCTGCTCCACATTCCTCCGGTCCCTCCTCGAGACGACCCCGTATCAAGCGCAGATAGCATGAGACTGATGATGGAGGAGAGGGGCGGCGGCAACGCATATTCAGCCGACCCTGTGTCGAAATCTCCCGGAAGAGTCCCTGGCGCAGAAGTAAAGTCGTACGAGTCATGTGAGTTTGTTGCGAAGCCTCGCCTGCACGCTGTGCACGCAGCAGGTGTCGGATTGTTGCTGCTCGGCAGCGTGTTTGTTGTGACGGAGTTTTGGAAAGCACCTAAGCGAGCCGAAGCGAGATCGCAGTACGTGTCGGTGTCAGAACATCAGTTTTTACTCAGAGCAAATATAGCTTCGACGTAATCTGCGTCACGGCCTCTGAGCTCTTTCGCCCTCTCGTGACAGCGCTTGGTTTTTGTGCGTTGGCAGTGAAAATGCCCAGGATGGTTTCGAGCATCAGCCCGGCCCAGCAGGAACTGGTCATCTTGCAGCAGAGAGTGAAAACGGGCGAACTGACGACGAATCAGGTAAGCGTGCAGACACTTGGGCGTTCTTGCACGAGCTCTCGCGCTGAGAGATTAACTGCACGGTTTGCGTTGTTCTTGTTTGCCGTTGACTTTTTACCACTTTAGAACCAACAGCCCTTCTCACCCGGCTGTTATCTTGAACAGAAAACAAGCGTTTATCGGCAATCTCCCGAAGTTCTCGAGTCTATTCAACCCTGCTTCTTCGCTACTTTTCGTTGTTTCCCGCCAGACTAAATGTTTTTTATATTAGTTTTTTATATTAGTGCCGCAAACATCTGGCAACAGTCTGCTGATATTTTACCAGTCTTTTCTGTCTATCAAACCTCAATCATCAGTGACGTGGTTGAATTCGACATCAGGGCGTCAAGAACGATCGATGACGCCAGCTCCTAACTGTCGTTTTGTTTTTCACAAGAATCGAACGCTTGAACAGCGTCGTTGTCCCGGCAGCAGTTCGGGGAAAGGTTCTGGGGGGGAACGACGCTTGTTTTTGTGCGTGCAACGCCCGAGTGACGTGACGGTCTCTTGTTCTCAGGCGATCGGGCGTTTCAAGGAATGGGAGAGGAAGCACAAGGAGCAGGCCGCAACTTTTCAGTTTCAGCAGGAGTGCCTGCAGAGGATACGAATGAGCTTAACTAAAAGCAGAGAGATGAAGCGTCTGCGAGGTGAGTTGGTTGGCGTCGTTCTTTGCTGAACGCTTTTCCTGTGGTTAGGTGGAATGAGCAGCAGCGCATGCTGAAATAAAGTCTGAAACAGTTCAACATCCACTATTGAGATCAGATTTCTGCTTCCGCAAACAGCGCAATGAATGCTTGACGTATATTTGTGCGAGAACGTTAGCGTTCTGCACATGTTTGGATCATGGGCATCGGAAGGGGGGGGGGTCAAGGACCTCCACTGGATGTTAATAATTTCAGCAGAAAAAGTTTGTTTTCTTAGTTTCGCGTGGGAAAAAACAAATTTCACCACTTTTGCCCCCTCCCTAGAAAAATTTTGGAAAAATCGTCTAGTGGCGCCCACTGGAAAAAATCCTTCCGACGCGCATGGTTGGGCATAGCATTCGGCAAGGTTTAAGTGCGCACTTTGGATTCCTTGTGGCGGTTGTTTGTTTTTGTGTTGAGCCGAGCGCAACCGCCGTCCAATCTTACCTTTCCAGGCGAAAGCGACAGCATAGAAATTACCGGACCAATCACAGCGGGCTCGTCGACTTACGACAGAGTTCTCAAGAAAACCGGGGATGGCGCCGCGAAAGAGGCTTGCTACGGCGAGGTCTCGAAGCCCCGCGCCACTGCCACGTCGCTAGGTAAGCGAGTAAATGCGCGCAACCAGCCTCACCTCTTTCCTTTAACAATAACTTACCACACGCGTGTCTACCTTGAGGAGGAAATGAGCCGGAGGTTTTTTCCAGGCGTGTCATAAACTGTCATAAACTTTCGCTTTGTATGCTCAACTAAGCTGTTTACCTCGTGAATCTAAGCACCTCTGTTATAGTTCACCCCCCCCAGCAAGACACTACATGAACAAACGTTTCGGTAAGCACTGTTGCCACTAAGATTTAAGAATCTGCAGTTGCCATCAATTTGTTGTTGTCGTTGCCAGTGATCTCGCAGTAGTGAAAATCAACCCGACCATTACCTACAGTTAGTGGCGGCTGCAGGAATCTTTCTTGGTTTAAGAACACGATCTAGAGCTAAAGGCGCAAATATCCCCTATTGATGCCTCTGTGCATTTCAACCTGTAACAAACTTCGTGCGTGATCCGTGACGTCACCGCCGGTACGAATCCCACTGCTTTCGGTTTTTCGCGCTTTTCTTTCGTTTCTTACACTATCAGACACCCCACTGGCCGCGAAAAACTTGCAGAAAGTGCACTACACTTGGTGTTTGCTTGTAATAATGATCGTAGCGGTGCTTACCGAAATGTTTCACGATGTCTCTCATTTCGTCTGCGTTGGTCGTTACTGTTGTCATCAGACTGTCCAGCACTTCTCTGCTGCCGTGTACTCTCTTCATCGTGCGAATACGTCTTTCGCACAGCCTGTGCAGACGTCCTATGTTGTCTGGGCTTGCAAGCGGCCAAGCAAATTCAGTTGAAGCGTGCGTTGAGCATCTTACTTGTTTTCAGGCACGCTGACCGAGGGTACAGTTGCTTCTCACGAGCCGCGTTGGGAAACGGAAAGAAACGAGATGGCGGTGAGTGCGACTTTTTGCTGCAGAAGCTGCTGCTCGCAAAGAGCAAAGCAGGGTTGTGGAGTCGGATGTTTTTGGATGGAGTCGGAGTCCTAACATCACTAGGAGTCGGAGTCGGATTTTTTTATCCGACTCCGGAAGCCCAACTGAATCATTTTTTACGTGCCACTCCAAAGTTGATAATTCTTGCCGTGTACCACGATTTCCACTGATTACCTTCCTTCACGTCGTTATGTTAAGTTAAGGTGTCGGAGTCGGAAATCCTGGAAAGGTTATAGTCCAGGGTCGGACATTTCCACTCCGACTCCGCAACCTCGCCACAAATCACGCACTTTGTTCGACAAGTTTGTTAAGTTCGCCGGGCGCTGTCGTTTCACCCTCTCTGTTTGAATTTTTGTACTGAAGATCTGTCCACCTCTCGCCAGACGCCATGGGCTCCGTTTCGATAGGAAACCAGGTTTTGCGGATCACTGGCGGTGCAAGGAACAATCGCTGGCTTTTTTGGAGAACTTCCGAAAGATTTTTATCGAGCGTAGTTCTGGCCACTCGCCTGTGGATTTTTCATGAGAGCTAAGCGCCAGATGAGCGCCGTGCATTCGCAACTTTTATTTTTAATACACGCTGTTGTGAGCTACGTGACATTACCGTGACCTGAACACCTCCATGCTGTTAACCAATAACGTCATCTATGACGAAATGTTCTTCTTTGCACCCTGTTGCTCGTAAGTGTTGATATGCTTTTTTTTAAAAAAAAACAACTGCTGTTTTTGTGTTCAGTCGCACCAGTTCGACCAAAGCTTCCACCGCCGCTCCACGCGTTCTCGACGCAAAGAATTCTCGCCCAACGTTTCGGTCGGTTATTCAACTGGCTCCATGACGCTGCCGTCGAAGAACATATCTGCGGTCATGGGGTACGTCGGCTGTTACTCCGAAGTAGGGAGGTGAAGAAAAAGCTGCCTGTCGTCTTCAGAACCCAGTGCTACTTCTAGAAGTTTTGTTAGAGAGAGTTAAGAATGGTTTTTAGTCGCCACATCCCATCTTCCGCTCAGGAGTGTTGCTGCGCAGTCGCAACTGTTTCTTGAACTCGGGCTCGACTTGGATGAACGTCAATGAAGGGCACTTGTCGCTCGATTTGCAGCATGCCAGCCAGGGGCGTAAGGAAAGGGGCAAGGGGCACAATTCTCCGGGCGCCTAATCACTACGAGGGCGCCGAATGACTGCGGGGTGCGCCGAAAGGTCCCAACAGTGTCACAAATACCTTCTTCAATACAGTGCATTTGCTTCCGACCGACCTCAGGTTCGAACATGGGGGCGCCAAACTACCTTCTTGCCGCGGGTGCCATCTAACCTCGTTACACTTCTGATTCCAGCGAGAGCCGAACGGCCAGCGTGACAATCTTGTAAAGATTTAGTAAGTATCGTGCAGTCGCGTAGTTGGGTTCCGTTCCTGACGGATTGCTAACTTTTTGATTTCAGGTCAATAAATTTTGGCCAATTTGGGGGTAAGACAGACGAGGGGTTTCAGTGAAGACAAATCGGTTTCCCAGTTCGATTTTTACTGTTCTAAAAATTTGTTTTTTTGCAATATTCAAAATTTATGGTATTTCCACCATTATCTTACTGTAACATGTATCTGCTCATTAGATTAGTGCACCATTTCAAAAAACACTTTTGTCCACAAACTTGTTTTCGTTTCTTTGTTTTCCAAAAAACGTCTAACGATGTCAGCACTTTGATATAAACTGAACGGCGGTTGAACTTTAGCCTGAAGAATTGGAAAACCTAAGTTTTTTTACCTTGTGCTATTAATCATTACCGTTATACAAGTAGTCAGATATTGACGTATTTTTCAAACTTTCTTCGCTTAGTGATGCTCGCTGTTGCAGCCCAAAGCTGCATATCCTTCACGTTTTGCAGTGAGCCGGTCTTCGACTTGCAAATTTCAGTCAATCGCTTGCGTTTGATTCACGTCTAAATACGCTTTTTGTTGCTTTCACAGCAACCAACACGTGCCTCCCCCAGTGCCTCCACGAGATCAGCAGCACACCGCCGGTCACTACGACGCCCCTTCCGTGCCCCCCCGAAGCTCCCTGATGCGTTTGTGATGTTTTCGTCACGGGCCCACTCGCCGGGGTGGCAGTACCACTTGGCCTCTACCAACCACTGCTGCCATTTGTCGTGCCTTTTTAATCTTTTCAGATAAAACATCCATCCTGGTGTCGATCATGTCGTGAATTGCGACGTTCTGTCACGAGTGTCTGTGCAGGTTGCTTTAAACAGCACCTGGCCCAACTTTTCCATTCGATACCGACTTTCCAAGTGTTGCTTTGTTCTTATTTCGAGAGCAACCCACGAAA
>JGI24158J21664_10005726_pt1 | contig 16277 bp, 14 predicted proteins | sample Ectturendosymbi3_FD_21664 | JGI IMG/M metagenome (IMG submission 21664)
GATGGTTGCAAAATACCAACGCACAGGAAGAGGCACTTAGACTTCTCTGTTTACTTTGAGGTAGTACAGGACCTTTGCTATTGCAATGATGTGAATGGTTTGTTTAATGCTGTTGGAATGGAACATGAACCGACTCAGTGGCAACTTTTTTTTGACAGTTCCACCCAAAAGCTTTGAAGCAGTTTTACTTCATAATGGGAACAAATATCCGTAAATTCTTCTAGATTACTCAATACAAATAAAAGAAGGCTATGAAAATGTCAGGAAACTACCGCTTAAAACAAACAATGCTGAATTCAACTGATATGTTTGTGATGATTAAGATGTTGGGATTTTTGTTTGGTCTGCATGGTGGCTACACCAATACTCGTGTTTTCTTTGCTTGTGGACCAGCAGCGCTAATGGAGAGCACTATAAGAAGGTCCATTGGCCTCCAGGGGAAGAACTACGGCCAGGAAGGCAAAATGTCATCAAGGAGTTACTTGTAAGCAAGGAAAAAGTTTTATTACTGCCCCTTCACATAAATGTAGGTTTATTGAAGCAATTAGTCAAAGCTTTGGATTTCAAAGGAGAAACATTTCAAGAAAACAGAGTAATGTTCCCAAAATTGTCAAATGCCAAACCAAAGAGAGGAAAATTTGTTGGTGGCCGAATAACTACCATGTTGAAGTCAAGAATCCTAGAGGAAAAATGACTGAAACAGAAAAGAAGGTTTGTCAAGCATTTCTAGGTGTGGTTGAGGTTTTTTTTAGAAAGAATAAAGATCCAAATTATAAGGAGATAGTGAAGACACTGATCACAACACAAAGGAGGAATGTTGCATGTCATTCAAACTTCATTTTTTATACTCGCATCTTGATTTCTTTTAAGAAAATCTTGGGGACTTTAGCAAAGAAAAGATATTTCAAAAGCTATTCAGCAAATATAAAAGCGGTATCAGGGCCGGTGGGACAGCGCAATGATGGGCGATTAAAAGTGGTCTTTGATAAGGGGAGATACATGTGATGACAAAAGAAAAGCTGGTTCAACAGTTAATTTTTGAAGGTCTTATTTCATTGAAAGATTGTGTTTTGATGGTTTAAAGACTAATGATCAACAAAATGCTGTTTTTATCGTGATTCTCGTGTTTGAATAAACGTTACAAAAGATCGCTACAAGTTGAAATCTATTATATGAGAAATATGAAAATGTACATAGAACGAGCAATACAATTTCAGTCGGATGAACAAAAATTGTCAATACATTGAAAACCGTTGATGATACGAAAAAACTAACATGATTTTCGAACTCAGCGCCCCCAAAAACATCAAAAAGCATGAAAAAAGCAGCAAAACAAAAATTGTGTTACGTAGTGTTATATATTCTTTTTGATGATTAAATTGCAAAGCATGTGTTTATATCCTAAATAGTCCTTTTGTTTTGTTAATTTACAGCGTTTCACAATGTACATCACAAAGACAAGTCCCAGTTATCCATTGGTGCTGTATAAAGAAATCCAATCAGTGTTTGGATTACGTAATAAATAAAGTGGAGATTAATTGTTGGATAAAGCTAGGAGAGAGTTTCACTTAATGATTGCAGATTAAAATATTTTAAGCAGTGAATAAAACTAATATTTTCTGCACTTCTCCGCGGCAGAAAAATATTCTCGTGCTTTCACTACGCGGCATGGTGGCCAAGTATAAATTGATGTTAAAACTTACAAAAGCTTGCAACCGACAAAATACAAGAGAATAGTAAAACGACCATCTATCACGACAGAATAACCACGAGAAAGTGCTTTTAGACTGCTGTTTGAGATGTCTTTTTGTCGTTACTTCAAATTGTTTTCAATCGGAACAATCTATTCTACAGGATGATGAGATGCAGCAAGTAACCGAACTATACTGTTAATTTGGTGAAGTTGATCGTTTTCGAATTCTCTGCTTTTATTCATGAGGCTAAAACAGTGTAGAGGTTGATTGAATAATATTACTTAAATCTTTCGTTACTTTCACATATCTAATTTAACGTTGTAATCAAGCTGCCGCGAGGATTTTGCACCTGAAAATATAAGGGAAAAGGGATGATGCTAGCTCCTTTTTCAATACTAAAATGCAGGAAATATTATGGCTGCAAAGCCACGTGTTAATGGCACAAACTCTCTTTGGGCATAACCGTGGTGAATGGGAATGTTCTGTTTATTTTAGCTAAGCAAATATCGCAACATTTCTCTAAAGTTGTTGTAGTGCTGTTACTATATGTTCACGGCTGTCTTTTTATGTATTTGGAGAACACTTTTTGCAGATAGTAACCTCTTCAACCAGGACATAGTGAATACTTTGAAGTAGATTGGCGATGATAAGCAACGATGTGGTTACATCTTGATGGATAAAATTCGACCTAAGGCAACGCGAAATTACATTGTGGCTTCTGGCAAAGCAACCCCTGCACGAGTTCTGAGCGAGCCAGGAATATACGGCGGTTTTCTTGCGTATGTTCCTTTGGCAAAGTTTTGTTTAATTGACAAAAAATGCAATGCAAAAGTTTTATGAAAACGTTCGGTGAAAGTAACAAGTGAATCTTAATAAAGTTAAAAGTAGTTTTATTCATAGGTGCAAGAGCAGGCAATTTGGGGGATGCAAAGGATATTTTGCCCAAACTTTCCTAAATTTTTTCGAAAAACGTTTAAACGACAAACCTTCTCCGTACAAATTTTCTGTAGCTGTTGGTACATTACATTTTCCTCTAACAAATTGGCAAAGACTTTAGAATATAACGTTTGGTACTCGAAATTTGGTTCTTAATGATCCAACTGAAAAAAGTACGCTAGGCTGTGTAAGAATATAGTCAGAAGCCAACTGGCGCTGTACTCTTGAACATCTGCCTGACAGTGCTGAAGTTTTACGTTCCATTCACATACCAGCTGTTGCTGTCAACAAGAAACCTCACGCCTAGCTGAGGTATAGTCCTATAGCTGTTTCCTTCACCGAAGACAGACGGTACATGTGACATGTATCATTTTATTTATATTATGACTCATTATTTATATTATGACTCAATATGACCATGAGTCTCACAACATTGTCTGTGCAACCGCACATATATGCTGCAACAAACTGTATAGTAAATATTCATGCAAACACTGTAGTTAAAATTAATATCAAAAGTTTTTCTGTGCTCGCCAGGAATGGACTTTACCAAAATGAGGTTGGTGTCCCACAGCATGCTTAATTACCTCAGTGTGCAATTAATACAGCACGTAAATAAAATGCCTTCTTTTGACAAAACTTACAGGTGAGGCAGCTACTCAGCAACTCTCACAAACTAAAACACGAAGTTCCTAGAAGCATTTTGTTGATTTTATATTTATTTAATGCGTTTTCTATGACATAATAAACTTAAAACCATAATAAACTTTCTATGACATAACTTTAAAATTTATAAACTCAATAAAAAGAAGTATAAATTCATTGATATTAGTAAAAAATGTCAAAACGTTTTTGCCCAAATTTTTGACAAATCAAGATTTGTTGGGGGAGCATTTGCACACCCTGCCGCCCCAGCACGTATACCACTGGCTTAACTTATAAATTTGCATCAATTCTGACTTGGTGGCGAAATTTCGAAATTTAGTTCAGATATAAAAAAGTCACTTTACTACCTGGCGATACAACCACGGCCGGACATAGCGAGGACAAAGTGGGAACCTGCCCAGAGGCCTCCACAAAATGGAAGCCACCATAGTAATGAGTCTTGAGCCACCTGATTGGTTTATCATATATAATGTGAATAATCATAAAAATAGTTGATAACAACAATATTGGGAAACAAAAAGCCTATATTTTGTGAAACTACTGTAATTTTTTCTTTTTTTACTGACGGAAAACTACAACCAACAGAACGAAAGCAATATTTCGGAAAAATTGAACTTTACGGATCCCTAATGAAAAATATAAAAAACTAAGTTCAATGTACGGCTTTACTATTACGCATTTACAGCAAACTGATGATAGTATTTCCTTGATTTGAGTAATATTTTCTTGAGGTACTGAGTGCCTCTACACAAAGGCTGCCCTGGCCTCTCCACGTGTTTAAATCCGGTCTTGGATATAACTGCATGATTCCTTCAAAATAAGGAAAGTACTTTTTACCGCAGGGCTGGTAACACGTTCATAATGAACTCAGCAATAGGCCACATGTTCCGGGTAAAGAAAGAAGAGCTTATTGACAACAATGCCTATCTTAAAATGAGCCTCAGCTATCCGTTGCTTACGGAGGAATGATGCGACATTCGGTTTGATTGGGATTTTTCCTGGACTCTTCTCATGCACCGTAGAAGTCGCGTGCAACCATCTGCAATTTGGGAGCTTGATTGGGATTTTTCCTGGACTCTTCTCAAACACTGCAGAAGTCGCGTGCAGTCATCTGTGGCTCTGCAGTCTTTTTGTGGCTCTGTAGTTTGTGGCTTTTGGCTGTGTGCTGCATTAATGTTACGTTGTACGTGCGCTTGCCGACCCCTAGTTACTTGGCAGCGAATTTAGTGCTTGTTGGCTGTATTCTCCGCTAAGTTCCTGCATTCTCTGTGTATTTGTTTGTTTAAGTAAACTGCTATTGTCCCACGAGGTGTGGACAGCGGTTCAGGTTTGATCAGACAGAGTTGCGTTTGGGTATTGAGTTAGAAGAGTTCTGCCACTATTTCATTAGCTACGTCTTTAGCTGGGTTTTTCCTAGCGTAACCAGGCACCAGTCCGGTGTAGTCTCGCGCAGGGCCACGATCTGCGAACCCGTCAACACGCTCGATCCTAGTAGTTATGTATGTTGTGATGAATCTGGATTTCGGGCTGTGACGTCATAAATTCGGGCTGTGACGTCAGCATTTTTTCAATGATATCTCGTCAGGTTGCATCATGGCCACTATTTCATCAACAGTGGTGACGTCACCATTGATTTGTCACGACAGTTATTTAATGACGTCATGTCTTATGTTGTTATATCCGATGAAGTCACATTGGTCGTCATTTCGTCAGCAGTTTACGGCGATGTCAACATTCATTTGTAACGACGGACATTTTGTTGACATCAAGGTGAATAAACAAGTGCACATAAATTGTAAAAAATTAGGTTTGCATATTGTCGCAATATTCGTTCATAAAACAACAACATTCTCACCAGTTCTGCAGGTGACGTCAGCATTTTTTCAGTGACGTATCATCTGGTTACATCATGGCCGCCATTTTGTCAGCAGTGGTGACGTCAGCATTGATATGTTATTTTATGACGACATATCTGATGACATCATATCTAATGACGTCACAAACGGTTTACATTTGGTCATCAGTTTATGGTGACGTCAACATTCTTTTGTAACAGCTGCCATTTTGCTAGGTGTTTTAACAATGGTGGTCAATTTGTTTGACAGTTGCAAACTGATTGAAGTGAGGTAAAATATTGTTCATTTAACATGTTTTTAATTAAAAATTAAAATTAACAAAATCATTTCGTTGTAGAAAAATTAAAACTAAATTGTGTTTTTCACAGAGGATGACTCGAACCCAACAATTGTCCAAACTGTTATAGTTTGTTAAACTAATTAAATTGATAGCGACGTCAGCAATAGTTGTAGCACGGATGTGAAGCTTGCCCGAGCGTGTCTGGCATTGCTGCTATTGCGCCACGCGCTGCTGACGTCAGTTATGCTGCAGCTGTTCGCTTTCAATCTTGCTGTGGCATTTGAATGTAGGCAAAGCCCAATTGATATAATATTTGATGTCTTTGTGTGAAACTAAATTGCAAACGTGATTAAGTATCACTTTTGTTCGATCAACAGATCTTATTCACTGACACGCCAGGGCAAGTCCCATCCAGTAAAGAGCAACTATTGCGACACGCGCTGTTCTCGCAATGTGACGTCAGCACGGTTGAAAATCTGCGCTGTGCCGCAGCTGTTAATTAATTAGAAGTGAAACCATGACATTTGACTGCAGACAAGACTTTTGAAATTATTTAGATGAGGTAAAAGCACTCAGCAGTAGCTGACGCACCATTCTCGATGCGATGTCACTCTGGGATATACGTCTTGTCACAATGCAGCGTTGGAGCAGCCACAAACCATTTGCAACATCTCAGATTTATTACACACGAAACAACACGTCAAATACACATTGTCGGTTAAGGCTGAAATATTTACCAAAGCAAATTATATTCAATGTGTGTGGCAGGACGTCAGCGAAGTCGGATCGCATTTAGAAAAGAGTAGAAAAATTTGTTTTCACTGAGTGTAGATGTCACAATATGAGCTTTCGACGTTTTCAAGTAAAAGCGTGTAAATGTTTTTATTAAAAACGACAGCACTAGGTATTTCAGACCAATCAACATTCAATCACTTTATTTCTGCTGTAGTGAAATTCACACTAGGAGAATGTAGATGCAGTTTACCTATTGCCGAAAGATGTAATAACGTATGAAAAAAACTATGTAAATGTGTCTATTTGCAAATACTTTTGCTGTGTTTGAAAAATATTTTGAAACGCGAAAAATTCGGAATTGTTTTTCCAATGGATTGTTAAAGTGATTGAATCAGTTAAGTTTTCAATTGTTTTGTTTCAAGAGCATGTGTTTGTTTGCAAATTTTCGATTGTTGTTTCTGAACCAACTTATACCACACATATTTTTCAGAAAGGGAATACTATAAATTGAGCATTGGAGTTGTACACCATTTGAGTATCAGAAAATCGAGTTGCACAAAGTCATGTTTATATCAAGCAACTGAAAACGGTGATACGGTGTATTTTGCATTAGTCAATTTTAATCATTTTTAATGCAGTGAAGCCGCAAATGTATCTTTTCAAAAAAAGTTAGAAACGAGACATTTCAATTACACTCTGATACATAAAATGTACCTGATAGAGAAACGATATTAAAAATGGAATTGCTGTCAGTTGTAGTGATATCACGTCTGTCGCTTAATATTGCATAGGTATGAAATGTAACGAGTTTTTATCATGACTTGGATTACCAGATGCAGTTATCATCAAATCAAGCTCTTTTGCAGAGTTTTCAAATCATAGGCAACTTTATACGATGCCAAACAAGTAAGTGTGGGTACCGTAACGGATCTTTTCAGGTCATGCTCATACTTTTTCAAAGTTGTGAGATGTTTCAAGGTAGTGTAAATCTGCACTGTGAGACAACCTGATGCAGCTTACACCCCACCAAATCAAGTTAATTTTTGCACAACTCTACGTTCAGCCACTTTTCTAACAATCAACACAAAAGCAAGCCAATGCAAAACTATTGAAACCATTTTAGCATCTATCAAAAAAACACAAAATATTGACATAACGCAAGGTTTTTGTGAAATAGCTCCACAGTATGTTTCAGCATTTCGGAGCGTTTTTCGATAGACGCTTCACTACACGTGTAAAGATCCATGTTTGCCTTTAAGTTTCAAATATTTTTCCTTCAGTTGTTCAAAAAATATGTAATTTCTTTGCAGATAGTTTTGGTGCTTGCTTCTTGACATCAAACACAGAAAAAAAATCGAAACCATTTTGTTTTCAATGGATTTTTTAAAGACTGTCTTGTTTGCAATATTATTTGAGTGATAGTTGAGTGCTTATCCTATGCGTGTAAAGAAATTATATTTTTTCATACATACTGTTTGCGTAAGGTCATGTTTCAGTATTGCAAAGCTGAGAATCCGTTCACATTTCAGAGAATTTGCAGAGCGCAAGTTGGCGAATCGAGTAGTTCGCTTACAGGAACGTATTGAAATAATCAGAACTATAATGCTCAAATGTTTTAGGTTGATCGGTGAAAATGAACGTGCTTACGAATATCTTAGTGATGTTTCCGCTTATCTGAATGCCAAGACTATTCTGAAACGCAACTAAGTTGCATTAACGAGCTTCTAGCTGCCGAAAAACGTCGCGTCGTTGTTATAGTCTTAATTAAATTAGAATGTATTCTCTAGAGCAGTGGTTCTTAACCTGTGGGGAATTCTCCACTGGTGGGGAATGGCGGAGTTGCCAAGTCGGGAATGACCGGTCGGACAGTAGAACCACTGCTTCAAAATTTAACACATCACATCCAGATGTTGACTTACTTTACAAATCACAAGCATTTATGTGGGAAATGGAGAGTTGGCCCACTAAAAAGTGGGGAATTGGAGAAAAAAGGCTAAGAACCCCTGCTCTAGAGAGATGTCATGGGCAAGCAGTTCTTCATAGTTAATCGCATTGAAACTTAAAAATATATTGCGTCGCTCATTTTCTGTGAGGATGTTGAAACATTTTTTATCAAATATTCAAGTGTTACAATTAGAAATTTACAAAAACTGTAGAAAGCAGGATATGTATTGGAGTGGAAAGTTTCTTGTACTTTTGAAAACCTACTAACCGATCGTACGCGACTGCGAGTGATGATTTAAATTGTTTCAACAGGGACAATGTATTTGCGGTTTTGATTACTAAGGGAATATGTGCAATTTAGCTTTCACAACAAAACCCTAACTAGTGTCGCTACAAACCTAACCGATCTACAACCATAAGGGGTATCAGATCACCAACTTATTAAACAACATGAAACAAAATGCAAAGCCAAAACACAAGTTCCTCACTCTCAGATTCTCGTGCTGGACGAAAGTTTCATTTCAAAATGAAAATGTTTTCTATTGACTTGCTCAGCACATGACAACCAATCATGTTTTGCCAAGTAAATCAGGAAAATTTTGCAAAAAATGAGGTCACATTGCGGGAACAGCGCGTGTCGCAATAGTTGCTCTTTACTGGATGGGACTTGCCCTGACGTGACAGTGAATAAGATCTGTTGATCGAACAAAAGTGATACTTAATCACGTTTGCAATTTAGTTTCATGCAAAGACATCAAATATTATATCAATTGGGCTTTACCTACATTCAAATACCACAGCAAGATTGAAAGCGAACAGCTGCAGCATAACTGACGTCAGCAGCGCGTGGCGCTATAGTAGCAACGCCAGACACGCTCGGGCAAGCTTCACATCCGTGCTACAACTATTGTTGACGTCGCTATCAATTTAATTAGTTTAAAAAACTATAACAGTTTGAACAATTGTTGGGTTCGAGTCATCCTCTGTGAAAAACACAATTTAGTTAAGTTTGTCTACAGCGAAATGATTTTGTTAATTTTAATTTTTAATTAAAAACATATTAAATGAACATTATTTTATCTCACTTTAATCAGTTTGCACCTGTCAAACAAATTGACCACCATTGTTAAAACACCTAGCAAAATGGCAGCTGTTACAAAAGAATGTTGACGTCACCATAAACTGATGAATAAATGTAGACGGTTTGTGACGTCATCATATATGATGTCATCGGATATGTCGTCATGACCGACAGATAGGCAGACATTTTTATTTAACATCTGAAAAAATCAGATGTCGGGGGAGGAGAATGACCGCAAGGTCTTCCAGTCATCCTCCCCCGCGAAATGCAAGTCGAACTGCACAGAGTACGATTCAAAATCTACAGAATTCGATAGGCCTACATGTATCTGCAAAGACGGTGCAGACATATCCACAAGACATAAGCACGTATAAAACAGGGCATAAGAACAAAAAAGACGCGCTACAACACAACTACAAGAGACGAGTGGAAAAATTACGTTTTTATAATATGTGATGATGGTCAATTGATTGGTTTTTCTGTAACCTACAAAATAGAAAATAGTTGACTAGTTTAAAATCATTTGGAATAATGATTCCATATTGTTGAACCTTGAAAAGATGAGTGACGTCGTTCATTAAGTGTCATAGCTAGGGGAATTTTTTAGATTAATTTGGAAGTTTGTCTCGTTTCTCTGATTTTGGAAGTAGCAGAAATGTTGAAACTGTTTATGATATAATCAGGAATGATATTGTGATAAATTTTGTACATATGTTTTGTCAAATTCATAATTGAAAATATCCTTGATCTGTAGTATTAGTGCTGAAAAAAATAGATCTCTAAGTGGAATGCGCTCTCTACGATTAACTTTCGGTAGACTACGGATATTTCTATTATTTAACGTTACTATATCAGCCATACTTGACCAATTGGCTGTAGCCCAATTCAAAATTCTGTAAATTAGATGGGAGCAGACCAGAGAAAAATAAACTATTCTTAACAAATGCACATCAGCAAAAAGTTGGAGTTTAAATAAAACGCTGGCTCCACAAGCGACTTTTTTACCTACATTGTCGAAGTGGGAAGTCCAGTTTAGTTTAGAGTCAATAAGGATCCCCAGGTATTTTGCAGAATCTACTTGGGAGATAGTTTGCCGAGAACAGAATATATTCATACTGTGTCTTTGGGTTTTATCACCGAAGAGAATAAAATTGGTCTTTTTAAATTATTTGTTAATTTGTTTGCTTGCATCCAGGCTACAATATTATTTAACTCACTGTTGACAGATTTCTCAAGTTCACGAACACTCTCATTTGATAAAGTTAAGGTAGTGTCATCAGCTAATAAAAACGTATTGAATTTAGTTACAGAGGGTAGGTTGTTTATGTACAGTAAAAAAGGATAGGACCAAGTGTAGAACCTTGGAGAACCCCGCAGGTAGCGTATCTTGTATTTGATTTAACATCATTTGCATACACAAATTGTTTTCTTTTGGAACGGTAACTTCCAAAGAAATTTGCTAGTAGTTCCTCTTAATCCATACTGGCTTAGCTTTCCTAGCAATCTTTAGTGGTCAACAGTATCAAAGGCTTTCTTAAGATCCAGAAATATAGAACATGTAAATAGTTTTATGAAATTTTGCTCAAGGATATGATCTTGGAGTTTTAGTAGTGCTAGAGACGTTGAAAGTCCTTGGCGAAATCCAAACTGTTGTGAGCAGAGAATGTTATTTTCCGCTAAAAACGACAGTAAATTAGTGGAGACAAGTTTCTCAAATATCTTTGAAAAGTGAGACAGCAGGGATACAGGTCTACAGTTACCTGGTTCCGTTTTGTCTCGAGATTTATAGACAGGTATTACTTTTGCAAGCTTTAATTTTGTTGGAAAAACGCTATCAGTAATGCAGAGGTTGTGCAGGTCATCTCAGTGCAGTGAAATTACATGTTTACTGATTTTTAAGGACGAAACGGGAAGATCGTATGTATTATTAGATTTTGAAGAATTGAGTAAATTAATTTGCAGAAAAATGTCTTCTGGTAAAATTGGACTAAGAAATAAGTAATGTATGAAAGAAGAGCCTGAGGTGTGGGCAACCTGGGCTGTAGGTGGAATAGAAGAAGCTAGAGTGGGTCCGATTTCAACACAATAGTCGTTAAGAATATTAGACGGTTTTACAATGTCTAGTGGATTTGAAGCATGAGTTGATATCGCTAATGGTGGGATGATAGTTTTTACTTTTGTGTAATAATAATCGCATTAACAATTTTCTAAGTCTTCGAAAGATTCCCTTTACTTTCTGTGAGGTTTTGCTTATAGTGCATGATTTTGTTTTTCCTTTTGATGTGCGTTAAGATATTATTATATTTTGTATAGGTTTGCAGATATTCTACATTGTTATGATGTCTAATTTTCCTTCTGAATAAACGTTTTTTTGTTTTTATAGATTTTAATATACCTTCGGTCATCAAGGGTTTAGATGCTAATGTAGTTTTTCATCTGAATAATTTCACTAAAGGGCTATGTGTGTTGATTACATCAATAAAAGTGTCCAAGAATAATGTAAATTTAGAATCAGCATCTAATGAGGTATTAGAGAGATTGTGTCTGAGTTTGTCATCTAGCTCAAATAAAAATGAGTCCACATTAAGATTTTTGTAACATCTTCTCCATATGGGAGCGTGCTGTTTGTTTCCCGAAAATTCAATTAATAAGAAACTAGGAAGGTGATCACTTATGTCTAAAGGGAAAAGACCAGGATATAAGTAATGAAGATTATCTCAGTATAGATATGATCCAAAAGAGAAGGAGTGCAGTTATGCATAAATCTGGTAGGCTTATTTATTAAGCAGCGAACTTTAAGGGATGTGACGGAACTTAGGTAAGCATGAGTCATACGACTGTCTGACAACAGGTTAATGTTAAAGTCTCCTAGAATATAAAATGTTTGCATTTGATTATTTAATTTTATGATTGTATTTTCTAAATTACTACTGAACTCATTAACACTGTTGTTAGGACCGAAGTACATGGTGCCTACTATTATAGACTCTTTAAACGGTCAGGTAGCAGTAAGTTGCTTGCTAACATACATATTTTGCCACAGTTTTCACATGCGGCATTATGGGAAGAGCAGTGATATTATTTCCGACAAGAAACTCATCCATTTACCTTTATGTCGCAAAACTGCTACACCATGCAGGGGCGCAACGAGCGGGGGCAAGAGGGGAGCAAATCCCAGGGTGCCGAATCATTATGGGGACGCCGAATGACGGGCGCCAGAAATTCCCAACAGTGTCACAAATACTTCCACCAAAACAGTAAATTTCTTTCATAAGACCTCAGATTCAAAAATGGGGGCGCCTTGTCCCGGGCGCCATCTAACCTCGTTACGCCCTGGTATCATGCAGGGAGGGCAAGGGGCACAATTACCCGGGCGCCGAATCACTGTGGGGGTGCCGAAGATCCCAACAGTATCGCAAGTGCTTTCTTCAATACAGCACATTTGCTTCCGAAAGACCTCAGGTTCGAACATGCGCCAAAGTTGCCTCTTGCCCCGGGCGCCATCTGCCCTCGTTACTCCCTGGTGCACTGGCAGCGTACCTGAAACCGGTTTTCGGCTTTGCAAGCTTCCTAAATCGTGCGTCAGTTATAGGTTTTCGAAGTATTGCAATACTTAGGTATCAAGCCCCAAAGACTTCGGCACTTCTGCTTCTGACCAAAAATCTATCCACCATTTCCACTATGAAATGATCTAAATACGGTACAAATATGGCTTCCCGAAAAAAATGCTCAGAAGGATAATTATCTCTGAAAATTTCCTTTTTGCATCTTCTGGGAATCAATAGTGCAGAATCATATTCTTCACATTCATTCTTAGCTTGGTCAAATATTTTATGAAAGACGTTTTCGCAATTGCTTCTGTTTTGTCGGAGAATATCCAGCACACTATCAGTATGCTCAACCACTGCAAATATATCCAATTCTTTGTTTTGCAGCAGTGTTAAAACAGGCAGGATTATACCAGAAGTGTGTTGCATAACTAAGGCCACGATTAAAAATGTGCATCTCTGTACACAATTGAGCAAAGTTGCTGCATTGGTCGCAACCTCCACTTGCTTGTTTTCCCACTGCAATCCCTCAAGTGCAGAAACAACTGCCGGCAGTAGTGTCACGAAAATGATGATCGAGTCATATCTTTCTACCCAGCGTGTGGCGCAAATTGGTTTCAGCTTCTGTAGCGAAGAAGCTGGGCCTGAAACTTCTCTTTCAACATTGTCGTGAAATGTCGATACGCCTTGTGCAGAACGCGACAGAAAAACGCATATGTCCGATATAGTTGCCATTGCATTTCTAATAACTGGCAACTGCGATGAAGTACTAATGACCAAGTTAAGAACATGGTTGCAGCAATGAGTGTAGATGGCCAAAGGGTACAATTCTTTTACTCTAGCCTGGCCACCACGGTATTTTCCGCTCATATTACTTGCGCCATCATAACCTTGGCCACGCATATGTTCCAGATTAAGCACAAGTTGAGATAGTTGGGTGAGAATCATAAATGCAAGATCTTTGTCTGTTGTTGAAGAAACTGGAACAAAGCACAGCAATTCTTCGTGCACTTTGGTATCTTCGATAAACCGAACGGACAAAGTAACTTGTTCTGTTTGACTTACATCAGTCGTTTCATCCGCTAGTATCAAAAAGTATTTGCATTGGGAAATATCGGAAAGTATTTGCTTTTGTATGGCATCACCCATCAAAGACATAATTTGATTTTGCACTCTCCATCTTAAATATGAAGCGTTACGGGAAGCCTTTAAAAAGAGGCCAGGTGTTTGCTTGTCAGAAGCCTCCACTCGCAGTCTTAAGGCAGCTTTGAAAACTGCGTCATTGCAATCAGTTTCGTTCATTGAAAATGCACCAGTGTCTCTGTGACCCCTCAAGAGTATTTCTTGGCGACCGCAAAATTCAATAGTTCTGATGATATGGGAAGGACGATTTCGGTTTTCCTCGACAGCCTTATGTCGACTGCTGTTTAAAGCATTTCGTACATCTCTGGATTTGTCGGCATCTGTCTGCACAAAGTTATCGAACATGTCTGCACATAATTTATGATAGTGACAGTTATGGTGATTATTGTAATGTTCCTTTGCCTTTTTATAATTGCAGTGTGGTCCCGAAACTAATGAGCCGGGAGGTTTTGCGCCGCTGTCAGTCTGAGGAGCAAACACAAAGCACCATTTGCAAAAAGCTCCATTGTATATATCACTGTACGCTAACCATGTAAATTCGTTTAACACTTGCTTCTGGAAACTTCGATTTTGAGCACCAACTGTTACATATGGAAACGAGAAACCTGAAGGAAGGGACCAGCAATTAAACAATACCTTTTGTCGGTCAGCATCAGTCAGGGGAACGCCAACGAAGTTACTAATATCATTTTCACTACTGAATCCTTGATTGGCAGACTCTGAGCATGAGCTAGTGTCATTTCTATCTCTTTTACTAAAGTCTCTTTCTCTTGACGAACTGCTTTTCCGCTTGCGTTGTACAACTACAAACTTATCCATTTTTCCTCGCACTCTTCTGACTATCACGGTATTGGCGGCACTTTTAGACTCGCCCCAGGGCGGCTCTTCCCCATGTCGGGGCCCTGACGACGAATTTACACTTGAAAGAATAGATCGAAAACCGAAGCCGCTCACGTCCATGTGCAGTTTGACGTAGTGCAAGTGCTGTATGCACGATGGACACCAAAAACATAAACCGGACATATCTTTTCAGCTGTCTCAGGTTGTCTTGGCAATACGATCTTTACGGCAACCTACCATTCACATATTTATTCTTATGGATTGTCCTTCATTTTTGGTTGGATTGCTGTCGGAATTAACTGCGTAGGAATGATTCTTGCCAGTAACTGCTCCGAAACCGAAACTGGTTTTCGAAAGGATGGACAGAAGTGAAGAAAAAAAGAAACAGTGACAGAAGTGAAGAAAAAAAAGACATGGACAGAAGTGAAGAAAAAAAGAAACAGTTAGAGATTTGGTGTGATCTTTCATATTTCACTTCGAATTTTGAACAACAAGTTACGAGTGTCAATCAATTGCAGAAATACAACTGTATTTTGAAAATAAATATATCCACCGACATTTTTGAGTGTTTGTGATCTTGGCCTTCTCGTTGTTTTAACTAGTAATCTTCTCATTTTTCGCCACTGGTGTTTACATACTCCTACTGCCTCCTTCATAACACCAGGTTTTTTCTTTGCGGAGAGAGTAAATAGTAAAAATGAAGATAGCTGCATCGTGCTTACTACCGCTGAGTTTTTTTAAATGCATCCTGTCAGCATGGGCATCAACATAATTTTTTCCAGGTTGGAGCTAGAGATGGCACGGGCCAGCAGTTTTGCAGACCGGCCCACCCGGAGCTAACATGAAACTGCCCGGCCCGGCTCGTTTATGCCAACCCACAACATATTTTCTGGCCCGGACTGGTCTGTGGCCCATAATATAAAGTAGGCAGTATCTATTTTGCTGCCAAGATGGCGGCAAAATAGTCAAGACGGTGGTAAAATAGACACATGGCATAGGTTCGCCAGGGGGCTTTCATTAATCACTTTTGAAAACTTATTTGCCCAATGCCTGTAACATGACAGCAACACATGACAAAAGTGTCCCAGGCTGCACTACACTTGCTAGTAGCATAACGTACTAAGCCTAAACCTGGGATCCCCAAGATGGTGCCCGCCTGAACCAGGTCGCCGGTATGGACCATGCGGGTTGCCCGTGGCCTGTTCTGACAATAGCATGAACATGATCAGTTTCTTTACAATGATGAATATCTTTAATTTTTATTTCTAATGATAACATCATATGAAAATAAATCATGCAAATTTTTATTTTCAGAAGTGTGTGTGTCAAACTGGTAGACCTTCGCATGAATCTGTACCAAGAAGCAGCTCTGAGTTTGGTGACTCCTGCCTTAAACCCTAACCTAAGATAATATCAAACCAAGGGTACACAACCTTGCATGCATATACTCCTAGGGCTAGATTTTCCTATCTGAAAGGGCACATTTGAGGTTAGCAATGGAAGAGAAAAATTATGTTTGCATATTATTCATTTCGAAATACTCGCATTTATACA
>JGI24158J21664_10005730_pt1 | contig 16266 bp, 15 predicted proteins | sample Ectturendosymbi3_FD_21664 | JGI IMG/M metagenome (IMG submission 21664)
GAAACTAGTTGGCTATCAACAGCCTACTTGACTCTGTGTCAAGATGGAATTCGTGGTTAGAACCATTTCGCTTTCATGTGAATTGTTTTCACTTTCTGAAACTGCTTTCGTTCATGTCGGGCCGGTGCAATTGTGTACGGAAAATGGTGTTTCGATATGCATGCGCAATGCTGTGGAAGTTGCATTGTTAGCACAGAATATTCGACATGCCAATACACGTGTGTGATTGCATCTACAGTGGCGTTTAGGTGTCTCTAGTGAATAATAACGCTAGTTCATATTTAACGATATCCACAAGCCTATGTTGGGTTTGATAGGGTTAATCATAGCAACTTAATCTTCAAAACAATGAAAAATCACCTTGCAAGATAGACATTTATGTCGGCCCCCCTACTTTTTACTAGGCCCCGCAGTGCCCCCCCCACTTTTTTAACTCTAGAATCGCCACTGACCACACACTAAGTTAAATTTCTATTTAGTTTGCAATCGATGGTCTCATCCCTTGCTTGATACGTGGTGGTATCAAATTCGGTTGACTATCATTCTCAAAGCACTATGCATATAATTTTTCAACTATCTGCCGTCCAATACTGGTGGAAAGCACTGGTTTAAACGAGTTGAAAGCTGTGCGGTTTTTGGTTTCTCTTATTACTAAATTAATGGATTAACTAAGAATACTAACTACCTTGGAATTACTGCAATTTCCAATCTTTCGCATCTGGGACTGAACGAAGCTGGTATTCCAGCAACAGCAACAGTTTTTCTGACCTGAACTGCTTCAACGGTACTTTAATTAATCGTGATGAAGTTTACACCCGTCAACTCTACCAACATATAAGGTAAATTCTTGTAAAGTTTTCTTTTTTTGGCACTTGCCCCCATGTTTTCACCGACTATTTACCAACCATATTCCAAAGCTTGAAATCGAAAATCTTGTAGATACTTGTTAGTGAACGCCTATAACTTTATTTCTAAAAAATGGACCTGAGGAGCACCAACGTCAAGTCTTTTGTTTCTCGCGTAATATTGTTATTGTCGTTTTTTTTCACACAGTCAGCAACACGATAACCACGACGAGCAATGTTCATCTGAAGATTGCTGCTTTCACCACCTGGGTGTTGAGGTTGGAGGATCGATTCTTGATGAACAGCTATCTGCTTCTTCCCAGTGGAATGAATACTCACCGGCATCGAGAGGAAGGCTGAACATGATGGATCAATACATGTAAATATCAAAACTTTCGTTGGTGAAACCGCAGTAACTTTTGCCTTATGCTTGTTTAAACTGTAGACCTTTTTTAAACACCTGTGATCAGTTGCCTAGCACTTTAGCCACGTTTTTGTATTTAGTTTGCGTGTAATTTTAGTTTTGGTTTTCAGTTACTTAAGCTTTTTTTCTACAGCACCTGAAAATGTCATGCACAGCAGCTTTTACTTCTCGAATGAGCACATCAAACATGATTCTCGTTTGTCCTTTTTTTATGTGTAAACGTAGTTTTTCAAAACAGAGTGATTAGACCAAGCACACCTTGTGTGTCGATATTTTGCTGGCTCAAGTCAGCTTTCAACGACATACCTAACCCAACGTGAAAAAGGAAAGCAAGTCCATATGAGCTTAGAGACCTTGTGATGTAGACAGTGATTTTTGTGCGTAAAAATTCCTGAGCTTTGTTAGAAAAAACTTTGATTTTCTCGGAAAATGTTATTATGTTTGCAGGTTTTTCATAAACTACCAAATTTCCTTCACAATTCCACTGGTTGCGAAAAGTTGTCACCTACAATGAAAATATAAAGCTTTAACTCAACTTCGCCAAGATGGGCAAGAAATCCGTTCCCCTGGCAACACAATTTTTAAGCAACTGTTGCGCCAAAGTGTTAATGGCGAATCGGTGGAGATTTTTCATTGTTTCATTACATGAGGCTAGGAATTCATTTTACAACTTCCGTTTTCTACCACAATGTGATCGTCGCACCCTCACCATCCTATCAAAGCCTTTTTTAGTATGGTCAACATGAAATCTGATTTGGTATGAACAAACACTTTTTATTTTGTTGCAGCGGAATTATAGATAGAGGACCGGGACTTGGCGCTTGGATAGCTGCTGACAATGATCATAACCCTTGGTTCCAGGTGGATTTGGTCGATTTCATGGAAGTTCGAGGGATCGTAACCCAGGTGAGAAGTCACAGCTACTTTGACACCTTTAAATGGCAGTAATAATGCCTGTTACGTTTCGTTCAAACGACGTTTTGATTTTCCTAAAACTACCACCTGCACAGAATATAATCAGTGCTTTCGCGCTCTTATAACCATTGCCATAAAAATATGTGCGTAGGGTCGGAACGGATACAGTCAGCCGGAAAACCAGAACGACTGGGTCAAGAAGTATAGCGTTCAGTACATGGTCAACCAGGTCACAAAAACTCTGGAGGACTACAAGGATTTCGACGGATCAGTTTTGGTAACTTATTTGCGCTGGCTCAAACGCCAGAATTTTACATTATTCGACCTAATAAAACGAAATGTTTTGCAAGAAAGGCGAATGAAAAATCGGTAAATAAAAAGTGCAGAATATCACAATTTCGGACACAAAAAGTGAAGCACATGATCATTCATTGTTGCTAAATGTTGAACTACCTGAGCCACAGCTGCTAACACTTCGCCTCACACCAAGCAAGCGTGAATGCTTATCCGGGAATATTCTCGATTGTTGCTCACACGGACGTCACTTCAAGTCGTTTGATGCAAGGCTGAATACATGGCACTGGCAAATCAATAACATGGCAAGTCCTTTGTCAATTTCTGGCTGTTTCCTGCATGTCACAGCAAGTCGATTCGATTTGCATGCAGATATTTGATGCCAACTTTGACCAGGACAGTCAGGTGACCAACATTTTCCCACGTCCCATCGTGACCAGAGCCGTTCGCATCCTGCCAACCGATTGCCGCAAGAAATGTGCTTTGCGAGTGGAACTTATCGGTTGTGCACCGACGTGAGTTATGTTTTTGAGCATACCACTTTTTCACAGGTGAAACACTGCGGTATTTCAACTACATAAACTATAAATTCTCTGCAGAATTTTTAAACTACGCTGTCCGAATCGCATTATCACAATCAGCATAGAGCTTGTTATCTCGCCAAGCCAAATGCCAAACGTTATTTGACTTTGGCAACTGTCATGTTTTATTCATCGTGGGGCGCCAACATCATCGGTGCGTGATATCAACTATAGGTCTATATTAGGTTGAATATGAATCTTACTTGGTTTTGATGGCTGCGCGTTGAAAATAGCGTTACCTTGGACATATTAGAACAAGTTTAGTGGAAACTTGCTTTCAGTGTAAGTAGGGAAAAATGTATGTTGTTTATTGTACAACTGCTAAATCGCCACGTTCTGTTAACATATATCAGAATGCAGAACTCGCAACAGAAAATCCTTTCATTGTTCAGCTGGTTTCCGTCAGCACTACTCAGTGCACGTGGTAAACCACTTTAATGTTTGGCAGATTTGTTTCGAGTTTCCAAAACCTAATTAAACGAAAAGATCTTTTTTAGAAAATCTTATTGTCTTTTTCCGTTTTACGATTCTAGTAAGATTGGGGCCATGCTTGATTTATAAACCGCAATAAGTAAGAAGTGCCAACTTGGGTGTAGTCAAAAATCATCAGCAAACCTTTTTTTCAAAAAGGCAAATGTTCGAAATATGGCATTTCAAACAAACATTTTAAACTAAATTTGCTAATCCAGGGGTAACAGTCCCTTGCCGTCCTTGGCGACGCCAATGTCTGTAGATGATGCAAAATGTTTATATGTTTTATTTTACTTTCAGATGCGACTCCTCTCTTGGACTTTCATACCAATCGCCAAACCTTTTGCCCGATTCAAGTTTCACAGCTTCGTCCGAGAAACCCGGCTTCGAAGCCCACAACGCAAGACTGGATTTCAGCGCCGGAGGTTGCTGGTTCTTCTGGCCGTTTATGAGTTTAAACAACGAAACACTTGATTTTTTCGCAACAGTCTAAAGTATTTTGACTGCGGCTTTACTGGTGCGGTTCTCGATTGTGCTTCACAGAAATTTCATTCTTATGCTCACCTATGTTCTACAAATGAAGCATTTGTATGGCTGGTCGTGGTTTATTTTACATTCAAATCTTTTAATGCTAACGTAATTACCACAAATGTTTCAGATATGCAAGACATGCAGTTCTTTAAACTGGACAGCTCATCATTCACCTACGACTCAGCTCGGGCCCATTGCGTCCAAAACGGAGGAGACTTGTGCTCAGCAGCCCAGATCTGCCCGGACGGCACGCCAGTGATTGTTGGAGTATTGCCCGGTGATCAGTGGGCACCAATCAGGTGTGACTTATCACTACATCTTTCACAATATCGTTTGTTGTAGAACCGTTGGCGTTTTCACATTTATGAACTCAGTTCTGGGCAAATTACAAACACCATCTGCTGCATATCATGGTGACTTCTTTATTTTATTTCCCGGACGTGCTTCAAGCTTGCAAGATAAATCTAAGTATAAATGCGTAGTTTCGTTCGTTTTCTGAATGGACAAGCTTCGAATAGCAGCGAATCAACTCCATTTTAAGTGAAACCTTAATACATACGTTGACCAACGCTCTTCTCCTCAACACATTTTTGTCGTGAACGCCTAAAAATTTGGTTGCAGACGAAAATCAACAAATGATTGTTTAACGGCAATCAACTGCAGCCGTTGTCTAAAAGCCTTAGACAGGCAACGCCGCAGCGGGATGTTCAGGATTGATAAAACCACAAGCGCTTGTTTTTGCAGAGAACAGAATAACTTGCCGTCCTTATGAACTAGTTAGTGCACTAATATATCAAATTACGATTAGTTTCATTCTTTAAACTTATGCACGACTTGTTCTCAAATGCTGTAATCAACCTGCAGAGATTCATATAACAACTGGATTGAATTGGGAGACGACAATGGCGACGGTGGGCGTGTTTGTTACGTTCACAATGACCACTACTCGCCACCACGATGGGGAATCACCGAAGGAAATTGTGGTCAATGGTCCACTCCTTCTGATCCTTGCCCACTGAAAAGCAACTTGTTTTGCTGCCGTGAGTTTTAGTTTCAACTGCCACGGTGTACTCGCTCCTTTCATCTCGACGTGAGATGCTGTGGTTTTGACTGAAGAACGTAAACATTAAAGAAAAACATAACAAGTTAGAATTATGAGGTAAAACGAATGAATGATACGATGCTTAGCTGCTTGTGTTTCATCAAAGTAACGCATTAGCTCCATCAAGCGTATGCTTTTCTACTACCGCCACGTATCCTCGTGTTCTTTCATGTATTTGTGTGTTCGTTGTTATTGCGATGCTTGCTTAAGACTAGCGCGTTGCGTGTGGGAGCAAAGACGTTACACAATACAATACATTAATGATGTTATTCTCACCATTTTCAGCAAATATAGTCAGATAAGTACATCAACCAAAAAGATAGATCAAACGTTTTTTGTACCGAGTGTCTTTCCCGAAAAAATGGATTGGATACCGGGAAGCTTTTGATAGGTTGCCATGTTTATGCCAGTTTCATAAAACAGCTTGTAATTGAAGCCTAAACAAGGGCTTCAATTGTTAAATCTGCCATTTCTCAAGTAACTAGTCTTCACTTTTTTTCTCGTTTCCTAAAAAACTTTCGTTTTTTTCTCGCAGCTGTTAATACCCTCAGCTGGAAACCTGCGCAGAACTCCAAGACAGAATATCTACAAATAGATCTGGGAATGAGGAAGAAAGTAAGTGGCTTTTTCTTCCTTCGATTATCTGTGAATCTCCACGCCATTTTTGAGGCAAGACGTTCTTTTTCGTCACAGTTTGATTCGGTCTTTTCAAGTGTGCGATCGAAACCCTGCACCGCGTTCAGGAGCGCAAGACAGCTCGCGCCATTTAAAATCATTGTCTTGTATTAGCATACATCATGCAATTACTACTCTACGTTTTTCACAAATGCGTGGAAAGATACAGCACACGTGAATAAAAATGTATTAGGGTTGGCCATAAGCAAATTGGACCGACTGCGTCCAATCGCCTTTCGCGCCAAAGAAGTTCTGCGCTGAAGCGCATTTCAAGCCTAGGTTTGTGAAGCATAAAAACTACCTAGTGCGATGTATTGTACATATGAAACTCCATAATTGAGTACTTTCAGAAATATCAGTGATAACACATTTTGTGAAACATAATTTTACAAACTCGGCTGTGTTTTATGGCTTGTTCATATTTTGAGATATGTTTTGCCGCACTTGTTACTCACCGTTAATAATTTGTCAATTTCATAAGGCAGAAATTTCGGGATTTTCAGGTTTGGTGAAGTATTTGGGAACAGACATACTTTTTAGACTTTCAAAAATTTCCGTGCATATGAGAGGACTTTATAGACCTTGTTTTAATTTGCGATACACTAAAAGTTGCATGACAGTTGCTTAAAAATTTTATAGCCTAAATTGCTTAGCGTTTTTAGTTTGAAACACCAAAACGTTGGTCACTGTAGCACTTACAGATCTCAAACCAGGATTAAAAATGATGAAAATCATAACACAGGCCGATATAAATGGTAGCATGCGTCTGCTTAAATCCAAACCAATTCTGCGAACACAAGCAGAAGCTCAAAACCCATAAAATGCTTGATTTGCTTGCAACACACCGGTAGTATTTATTGCGTTTCCAAATGTTTATACTGTTCTTTGAATTTTCTTGACAATACGAGTATATAGGCACGAGCTTTCCCGAGTAGAAATTGATGAAGCAGACCTGAGGTCAACAAATGCCGCCAGAACTGTTGAACAGCTTGGCAATAATATTTATTTAATGTATAAAATGAATTTTTGCAAGCAATGTTTTTACTTAAATAAATTAAAGTTATTTTATCAATTAAAATAAATTTTTGTCATTATAACAAGTGTTTTCATAATTATGCGATATCTGATCTACTTTATCGCTACTTTTGTAGAATCTTCACATGTAGTCTTCCATAAATTAATTTGGTATTAATCCAGTGGGTTTATCTCATATGCTTTCATTTTGCAGACCTTGGTAAGAATTGATTGTTAATCTGGGGCCCCACCAATATGTTAAACCGCTGTTTCCAGAGCCGACCCAGCAGTGGCCGCATTCCCGAAAGTCGGCCCCTCACTGTGTTGTATAAAAATTGAGATCATGCAACTGATCCAGGTGTCCCCTTTATCTTCAGGTGTTCTGTTTCTTCAAAATCTTAATTTAAAAACTTTTTTGTTGCTTATAGTCAGGCACTTAAAACAAACTGTATGAAAAATTTTCTGGGCAAAACAAAATTAGGACACAAAAATTTGGGGTCGCCTTGCCCTCGAATGCTCCCCATGGCCAAAGGCATGATTATAGTTTTTGCCAAATTAATATGCGTAATTAGCTAAGCAGGACATTCGTTGTTGCATTGCTGATTTTTCTTAAGCAATCGCTATGTATTTCTCTTTGCTGCAAGCCATAACTCTTTATTCACACACATGGAAAGGATACTTGCGTTTCCTTTTTTTGATCAGGCTGCATTGTAATTTTACAGAACAAATCGATTGATGCGTTGCTCTCCAACGAACTTGTTGAATAGCTCGCTTGTTTGTAACTTTTCGAAATGACAGTAATAGCATTGTTGTTATTGGAAATTGGAAAAGTACAGTCAGCAAAAATGTGCCTGATCAACCATTTTGCCTTCCAGGTCGCTGGTGTCACAGTGCAGGGTGACGAAAACGCCGACGACTGGGTCACAAAATACTACGTGCAGTTCAGTGACGACGGCAACAGTTTCACCACTTACCAAAAACCAGACGGTTCATCGGAAGTAAGCGTCGCTAGCTTTTCACAGAAAAGAGCGAATTGCTTTCGTTTATGAATTTCGAAGTTGAAATATATTTTTCATGTCCTTTCCCGTGTCCATAGAATTTATTTTTCTGTATAATACAAGTTTTGAAGTTGGCAGCAAAAAGTTACTCGAGGAAATGAAATTCAGATATTTAGCTCAAAAGTTAAACTTTTGTTGCAGATGTTTCCAGGTAGCTCTGACCGGAAAACTCCTGTGGAAGGTTTCCTTCGCGAGCCCATATCAGCACAGTACGTTCGGATTAATCCGCAAGCATGGCATAATAACATCGCCTTACGGCTGGATATCTTTGGTTGCGATGTTGGAAGTAAGGATGGCATGTTTTTAATACTGCATAGGAGGATCGAGTTCAAGCATCAAACACATTTTTTGAACCCTTTTTGGTTTTGTGTTCTAGTATTCTTCCGAGTTAGGAGCTTATCGTTGAATGGGATAGGCATTAACATACAAGGCATCGCTGTCAGCATACCAGACTGTTAACCTAAAACCTAACATCGGTTACCAGATACTTGACAGTGAATGCGGCAAGTGCTTGTCCAGTTTATGGCAAATTGTGGGTAAAATTTTTGACAATTGCAAGGTTATTGGGTATATTGATTTTCGGATACTTAAAGTTTTTTGCAATTCATGATTTTTCCATACTTCCCAATTTTTTTATTTTTGACAATTGAACTGAAATTACACTGTAAAGCACAGTACCAGTAACTATGTGTCATGCTCTTGCCTGCAAATCCCACTAAGAACTATTTGCGGAAAACCAGGCTTTAATTCACTAAAGACACCGCTCAGTCATGAAGCGTCCTGCACGAAAAGATACAATGAACAGGAGAGCAAATAAACTCTTACGTGAAACAAACACAACAGCGTAACTTATCGAATGCTTCGCAGGACCGGCATGCTGCACTAAAAGAACACTTTGCAGTATTGCAATAAGAAACCGCAAGCACAACACAACAGCCGCGGGGCGAACACAGAGGCACAAGATTGCGGGCGCCACTACGTGACAAGGTAATCATACAGTCACCACACTATGCTTCGCGGAAATTTGAGGGTGATCATTATGATAATTCACAAACATTAATGTTGAGCTGTATTTTCTTGCTGAATTTTGGGTACCAGTATTCATTTGATGAATAATCCAAAATGGATTGTTTTATCAATACTGACAAGTGGTATTTCAAAAAATGGCAAAATTTTGGCATAGACAAATATTGCCAAAATAGTTGGCAATTCCTTCGGAAAACGGTGATTTTTGGCAATAATTGCCAAGTTTGGCAACATCTGGCAGCCCTGAGCAGGTGTGACAGTTATAGACTTACTACATCTGGCTATGGTACGCACATGTGCAGCAAATCCTGCCTTTTTTTCGTTTTCTGCTCCGCGACCGGGAGCCACGTGCTGGTGACCACCAAGAAAAACCTTTTTCGTTACCGTGTTACCGCCGTGCTGTTCAAATAAAACAAACGCAGCAACAAACGAATAAAAAGGCTGGTTCCTATATAGCAGAAGTTGCTAAACCTAATCGACGTATGAGCCGCGTATCGTAAAATCCAAGTTACAAAGAGCCGCAACACAAAGATCTAAAAACACGAATTTATTTGCAATCTACGCTTCTGTGACATCATAATTCTTTTTGAACAACTTTCAAAAGTAATACTGTACGGTACGCTAGCTACCACAGTACCATTTAACAATATTTCTACACTTTGCAATAGAAATAAAAAATAAAACACAAATATATAAAATTTCGGAAAGTTCAAAGAGCCGCATACAATCGTTCGAAGGGCCGTATGCGGCTCGCGAGCCGCAGTTTGGCCAGCACTGCTATATAGCATATAGACTCTACATATTGTGATTGGCTCCCATGCCGGGAATCTCTACTCTACACAGTTGGCAGTAAGCGCCTGTCGAGCAGCGCTTACATTGAGTGCGTAAGGAGAAGCGCACTGCGAGCTCAACGATCAAAGACATAAGATCCCTGTTAGTGGAAACACTATTGCAAGCTTCCTTTGGCCTAACAGGTTGAGCCGAAGTAAAACAAAAATGGTGGAGATGCGGGGCATCGATCCCGTACGTCGCTCATGGTGAGCGCGGCTCTACCATTTGAGCAAAATGGCTCCCAGACCGGAAATCTCTACAGTTCGTTGAGTTGAAATTTTTGTGTAGTAACCGAATCCCCAGTTTTCACAAAGCGCATGTTAAAATGATGGTGTTGTGTTATGTCTGGTCGCGGCGTACATTTAATCGCCACCGTTTAACTGTCGTGTCACGAACGAGGGACGTTCTTATCGCACAGATTTTGGCAGTAGTGAATTGGGGAAAAATAAAACGTAAGTTCGTGGTTGCTTGAGTCAAAGTAGGCCTTGCCTCCTCGTACTAGTGACAGTGACATCTGTGAGTCCACTGCTTTTGTACGTATGCTAAGGCACAACGCCAATTTGGTATTCTATTCAACCAAAAATGTTTTTAACACTTCAGAATACTTTTTAGATTTTTGTACTAGCTGATATAGCGTCTTTTACTCCTCGAACACGGATCACAACTTTATGAAAACAGGCAAATTCGTGGAGTCTTACATGATTTTCCAAAGTTTTCTGCGTATAATCTCTCAAAACGTTTGTCTGCTTGGTACTTTGAGGGGAGAGATGCTTCACTTGTTTCTACATGTGAAACTAGCTGAGTCTTCCTTTTTGGCAGCTGTGCTTTCCTGCACCGACACTGCTGACTCATATACCAAGGACAAGTTCGTGGTTGACTGTCCGGCTGGTTGCGACGGCATAACCGACAAGCTGTGGGGAACGACGGTCTACACCGACGATTCTTACATCTGCGCTGCGGCCATTCACGACGGAAGAATACGGGGTAGAATTCAAGTTTGGACGTTTGACTCCTGCATGAATTTTGCAAACGTTCATGGATGTTTGCTTCTTTTATTACGATTTACTCGTGCGGCAAGTATGCTGACGCACACCCGACTATCTATGAGTGTTGAAATGATGTGTTTGCTGAAACCCGAAACGCAACATGAGCGACTTGGACTTCATTTGATGAGGCAAATTACTGCTCGTTACTTACGCGTAGACGATTTCACTTATACACGCGTCTACTATAACACAATCAGGTACTCATGTGTAGAAATGTTGTTATAACACACATCACTATTAATGCACTTTTCGTGGAATACAACGTGCAACGTATTTAATAATAATAATAATAATATTTTATTGAGGACTCATGGTCCATACCACAGACACAAGAGCACAAAAAGTGGTTAGCTATACATCAGCAAGGGAAACTCAGTTTTATCTGACACTCAATTACCAAAAATTTTCGATTTTGAAACGTCGATTTATAGTGAAGATATTACTGTGCAAATGCAAAGTCAGTATTTGTGCTTCGGGCTGTGCTATGTGCCTTCCTACATTGCAAACTCTAAAGGGCGAAGGGCTTTTTTGAGCAGGGCAAATATTTTGCTACACTCATCTTTGTTGGATTTGCAGTTAACTAATCTTAATCTTCTCACTATTTGATATGGTTCAGTTCTTGGTTTTACAGTTTTGAACTTGTAAACATAAGGGTTAAGTCAAACGAAACTAACCGTGAACTGTTGTTTTTTATCCAGCAAATCATGGCGGCACTGTTGCTGTCAACAAAGTGAAGGGCCAGGACAGTTACGCTGGTTCGGTGCAGCACGGAATCACGTCGAAAAGCTACGCTTCGTGGCCCGGATCTTTCACATTCCAAGGTTAGTGCTGTGAAGCACTCTTAGCAGCTAATGACCTTTTGTTCAGTTGCCGATTTTTTGCGAACTATGGCGAAGATTCCACTCAACCCAACCTTTTCGTGGTCCTATGTGGTGTTCTTTGATGTAAACGTAAATGTTCATACAATACTGATGACTAGGGCAACCAAACGTCAATAAAATCAAAAATGTTCTGCCTTTTTAAATGTTTATGAAACATCCACAAACCAATTTTCACGCTGATACCATGAACCACTCGACAGTAAATAGGCCCCAAAAATCAAAATTTATCATTAGGTCAGAATTTATCATTAGGTCAAAATTTTCTTGCAGCAGAGTTTTTTATCGTTATCGATATTTTATTAAAGTTACAACAACAAATTTTGATTTGTTTTTTCAAGTTTAGTTACAATTCTGAAATAGTAATGGGTTTGTTGCGACTTTTGTCGTAATAATGTTCTTAGCCCACAACTGGACAATTGAATATTAAGTAGACTAGGCATGGCAATGCAAGAAACGTGGTCTTGCAGTACTTGGTTTGGCAAATGTTTTATCTATTATGTATATTTTGTGTCTTAACTTTATTATATTCTCAGATTTGACTCTACTGTAGTTATTAATGTTCTTATCCACATATCCTGCCTAAGTTGAAACAAACAAATTCTTCAAAAGGTCGAATTATACTGCATGAATATGATTCTGAGCTTACCTCAACACCTAAGGGTGAATTATTTTGCAAATTCTGTGACTACTTAAGTGAAAAGTGACAAAAGGTTTATGGTGGAAACACATCGCCACAGTGCAAAGCATCAACGAGGTTCGTTTCATGAAATTGAAAGTAGCCAGACATTTTTGAAACATGCTACCGGTATACAAGATTTAGCAGATAAACTACTTTTTGTTTCATTTCAACAGAAAAAACCTATGGGTTTGTTTTCCAATACTGTATATGAATATGCTTCGTTTTGCACATTTCAACTGAAAAAGCAGAAAATTGATAGGTCAAAATAAAGTCAAAATTTCTAAATTATAAAATCAAAATTTTAAGTTTTTGGGTCAAAAACTTGGTTGCCCTACTGGTGACTAAACGTGTTGCCAACAATCGCATTGTGTTCACTTTATGTCGCTCATTAAGGCAGAAGTGTAAAACTATTTGAAGCGCAAAGTACAGCATTGACTTACATGAGGGCATCATGTCAGTTGTCACTTGAAATGCAATCCGTAGGTGATCATCTGGGTTGTCCGACTGGCTGGGATGGCTGGAAGGATTGGTGNTACTACACGCCGCGTAAAGCCTCGGTTGCAAATTACGCTGACGCCGAGGAACGATGTCAATTCTACGGCGGCGATTTGGTCAGCATCCACGATCAAGCTGAACAATCTTTCGTCACTTACCTGCAGGCCTATGCAAGTGAGTTGTTTTTCTTAGTGATTTGCACGGCTGTTTCTTGAGCACTGACACCGAGCATCTTCCGAACATGTGCTACAAAACGCGTTGCAGTTTCCTCCTGTTCAGAAATTGAGTTGGACTCAGTTCTATATCATTATTTCTAGCGCCAAGTGCTTTTGCACGGACGCTGTTTGCTTCCGCTTTCAGAACTTACAGTGCCAGCAAGACACATCAAGAATAGTTGATGAGCGCCCTCGGATTTTTATTTGTTTCCATGTACTGACATCGGCTTAGGGTCAAGCCTGCCACACGTTTCAACTTCGATTAGCAATCATGCGTTGAGTGTTACATAAAAACCGGCAAAATCCAACAGAGTTATTCCTGCAACGATAAAATTGCCAAAAATATGGATTACTAAAACAAGCATTACGAACTTCCCAAAGATTTTGCCAAATAAATAAAAAATTATATAGATTTTATAGCTTTTCGCTTGCTTCGCAGTCAGAAAAGTACAACGTGTGCCTAGTGAAACCCGTATGAGTGCTGATAATTTTGTGGAAGACAGGCTTCTAGTGCGTGCTGTGTCAAAATCCGTTTGCAATGCGATTGCAACGAGAGTGTTCGACGTGTCCGGTATCAGAAGAGTAGGTTAGTCTGTTGCTGGCTTTATCTGCGTAGTTCAACTGCTTTGGACTTGAGTCAAGCTGTGATGCAGTATCGCAAGTGAGATCACTCCACTGTGGTGAAAGCAGACGGGTGTCACCTTTGCTCTTTGTTCAACTAGTAGAAGCACAAAATAGTTGATTTCGTTCCTACTACCTGCCAGTGCATATCTTCCAGCTTTAGTACAAGTTCACACAATCTTTTATTTAAGTCTATAAGCGATATCTACAACAGTCATTATGACTTACCGGGTTAGATTCTCAGCAGTGGCGTAACTGGAAGTTTGAGCCAGGAGGAACTTAGCTGAAGGGGGCCCAGTGGCTACCGTGGTGGGGGGCCACTAACCAACAATAAAAAAAGGAGAAATGTAAGTGAATCCTGGTGTGGGTGTACATTAAAACCCGAAATCACCGGAAAACACTTCGAAAAACGCAAAAACAACCTACTGAAAACAAAAAGAATGCTAAATACTAACATATAAGCCAAGTGGGGGCCCGATTTTTACATTTGGCTCGCCAGGGGGTGGTTCGCTCCCCTGCCCCACCATCAGTTACGCCACTGATTCCCAGGAGCTTAGTGATGATCAGCATCGGGTCCCACATTTCGTCAAGACAACTGGTGCTTTGACTGCAGCAACTCAAACGTATCTACTCAACGGTGTACATCTTAAACACCCAGCAATTTTTGCTCATGTCTGGTACTGGTGACAAGTCTTCATTTTCTATTTCTGCCCAGTAGGTAAAACGCCTGAATGACCATAACAGACTGCTGCGTATTCGTTAGCATAGTTTTGAAATTGTTAGTCCCCTCCAAGTATTTGCCCAGAAGCCAGATACTCAGGCGCACGTCTGCTTCATTGCTTTTTTTCAGAGCACACACATGTCATATGTAAATGTGCTTCATGTTGTTGCTAGCAGCTGTGCTGCGATATGAAACTGGGATTTTAGACAAACAAATAAGTAAAAAATATGTACTAGCTGTAAAAAAGTTCGCTAACTTGATGGACTGATTTTTCTTTTCAGCGGAAACGCTCCAGGACCTTTGGATTGGAATGAATGATCTGAAACGTGCCAATTATTACCAATGGTCAGATGGCTCTGAGGTCACGTACACTAACTGGAATTTCAATGAACCGAATGGAAATGGAGAACGCTGTGTGCAGATGTACAAGACCACGTGAGTGCGCCACAGGACTATCTAAAATTTTTCTTTCTATCTGCTGCTTGTTGCAACAGACATCGTGTATGGATACTGGCGGTTATTGGCTACATTCTCTTTAAAATGTTGTATTTTGTACCAATTTTTTGCGCAATGTTTATCAATAAATTACACTTGCGGACAAAGTTAAAGAAGCGTTTGCAAGTATTTGCGCGTTTCAGATTTTCAGTCATCACCCGATTCTTTATTCAGGAGCAGAAAAGGTCAAGCAGAAAAGGAGCAGAATAGGTCATGTTACAATGACAGCTAGTTTTCAGAACAGGAATATCCCCAATATACAAAGTCACTTTCCAATAATGAGGGGTGCGTTGTATTCAATCTGATAACATTGAGTTTGCAATTTGTAATAAAGCAAACTATTTAGGGCTGCATATCAAAATTTTCTATTTTCAGTCACTTAAATGCTATTTGAGTTTATTACTGAGCTGTGATACAGTCAACACAAGCGTATTATCAGTATAAATATTATCAATGGAGCATTCTAGTGTAAACGGCATTAAGTCTATCAACGTGGAATATTACATCATGAAGATAGTACTGGAATTACCTAGGTGGGCCTAGAATTGCATGTCAGATTACAGATGTGGTGCGATTAATCCGAATAAAGTCATAAATGGGCAGATGAAAACTAGCGTTTTTTTTAATTGGATTTCAGCTTACGGACCCCCTAAAAAACATTAATGAACCCCTAAGGGGTTCACGGACACCAGGTTAAGAACCCCTGATATAGAGTATCACATCTTGCTATTCCGAGGACACCAGGTTAATTCTCAGTATATCTAAAAGCTCAACTGGTGTATCAATAAAACGTAAAAACGAATACTGCCAACATTTCGTTGACGGTGCAGTCAAGTTCATCAGGGCGAAAACGAGAGTGACAAGCCATCTGACAACCAAGTGTCGAGCGGAGTGATGCCTCAGGTATACGCACTAGCAGCGCGGAATCACTGGAACTAATGATTTAAGGCGGGGTAGCAATAAAGGGAACAAGGAAATTAGCGTGAAGAGAATCACCGAGAAATCACAGTTTTAATGAGTATCACAGTTAATAGAGTATCACACTTTTAATGTCTTGTGCTATCACAGCTTTTTGTGCAGCTATTTGTGACACTTGGAAACAGAAACGTTTCTCATGTGCAAGCACTAAATTTGAAAACATGATTTAATAAGATTTTTACTTGCAATTTTATGTATAAATTTTCCCATTTCAGTGGGTTTTGGAATGATAAAAAGTGCGATGCTGTGATGAATTACGTTTGCAAAATGGATAAAATTCCTGTCAATCAACTTGATGAACAAGTAGAAGGTTGTCCTACTGGATGGAAAGCAAATGGAGCATCCTGCTATTTGTTTGATATCAATCC
>JGI24158J21664_10005731_pt1 | contig 16265 bp, 10 predicted proteins | sample Ectturendosymbi3_FD_21664 | JGI IMG/M metagenome (IMG submission 21664)
GCTGCTACATTCTATTGGAATTAAATTAATTCCAGTTTAATTTTGGCTGCGTCCACACCAGTGGTGTCAAGCTGCCGGAGCTCCGCTCCGCCACCTTTATCAGTGAATGCAATGAATGACGGGTCGTTGCCTACAAATAGGCAAAGATGCCCAGCAGAGCTCCGGCACCTATACAATTTCCACTACATCTTTGGTCCACACATGTGCATGTGTCTTTTGCTTCAGTTGAGAATTAGGTAATGTCTGTCACTGAAAAGGGTTTTGAGGAAAGAGCAGCAACTGTTTTCGAAGAAAAAAGACGCTTAACTGCGGCAATGTTGATAATCAACTTTTCAATGAATTGAATATATCTGGAAACTTCTTGCTTTTACTCTCCCCAAATGCCTCGGAAAATGATAAGTTCGGTTGGAACGGAATGTTTGAAAATATGAAACTTTTTCTGAAAAGGGCGAGCAATAGTGATCAAATCAAGAGTAGTATGTTTCTCTCCTTGCCGTTTTACATTCTAGTTGTTGAGGTGTTACACTATGTCAGCCAAAAATCCAACAGTTTCCCTTCATCATTTCCTAAACAAGCTAAAAATGCCTTAGCTTTTTGGTTGACTTCCCGTAAAAAAACAAAAGGACAAAACTCTCTGCAAAACTCTTCCCTTACTCAAGCATCTTTCATAATTGTGCACAAGTAAATATGTATAATTGCATTATTTACGGAAAGAAAAGGCTTCATCGCTATTTTCTAGCCTTGAATCCACTATTTCCAACAGGATAGACATTGTAGTGACGAGCTATTGTTGAAAAATTATGAAGAAACAATTACTTTTGAACCAGATAAACATAACAAGCCCAACTCAGGTGTGCGCTGCATGTAGCTGATCAACAGCTTGATCGGCAATCACTTAATACAGTTGGCGAGGAGTTATGCTTCAGAAGCACGGCCAAAAGCGCAACATTTAGGGTTAAACACTTCTAAATATAGAGTATACTTTAATAGAAAAATGTAGAAAGATAGAGTATACTTTTAAGGGGCTGACCAGGTCCGGCCGTCACCATCCAAAGTTCCGGATTCGGACCGCGGTCCGCCATTTGAGTAGCCCTGGTTTATTAGACTCTTTATCGGTAAGTAACAACACGATAATGTTGTTTGCTACGCAATGTAAGAATGACAATGCTGCTTTTTATTGGAGTTCTGCAGTGTCTGGCAGTCTTGCGTTGTTGCTAATCAGATGGCGACTAGACGATATTTTGGAGGGCGGCAACACGGTCCCGCATGAAAATGTATATTCGAAAAGTAATCCTACAAAAAAACGCTAGAAATGACGGAAATGTAACGAAATTTAACTTCTGAACTACACGAAAGAGCTACACATTCCAAAAAAATCGCATTGCCATTTGCTCTTGAGAAGAATATAGGTAAGATTTTAGTTTCTGTTGAAGATCTAAGGCAGTGATATTCAACGTGGGCGAAATCACCCCCCAGGGAGCGATTTTGTGGTTTATCAGATTTGGAGGTCGATTTCAGTTTCCAGGGGGGCGATTTCTGCAGTTTGAAACAAACGAACATTTTGAATTGGTTTCAAAAATAAAAACTATACTTGCCACTTTGGAACCAATTCATTTGATGCACTTTCGACTCCATGTATCGTAAAGAAAGGTTATAAAACACAAGATATAGCAGTGTTGATAAAACAATCAAACTAGCATTGACCTGTGAAATGCATTACTGCATTGACTATCGAAGGCCACGGAGAGTGCTACTGGTTGGAGCCAAGCACTGCGGTTCTGACGAATTTTCAGGTGTATTGCTAAGCCTAATGTTTAAAATAAGATAAAATAGTGGTAAGACTGTTGCAATAAGTATTTTGGTAGTTTGTTGACCTAGTCCAGCTATGTCCAAACCAAATGGCTTACTGAGCCATACATTATGTCACTATCTTAACCAGGGCCACACATTGGATGACATACTAACACCCGAGGGCCGCACATTGAATGACTTATTTTGATCTCAGCAAACTAAATTAAGTTTAAGCCAATGTACTGAAAGCGTTAGAATCCTGCCTGTAATGGTAACAGACACGATAAAGTNGCTCTGAGGACNATTTGCNTCAAAATCGTGAAATTCATGATTATCGAAACTATNGACAGGTTGTCAGTATGGAGGATACCTTTACCACAANCAAAACATAATGGNCCACACAAAACCTTCGACTGGGCCCATGCNGCCCGCGGGTTGGATAAAGTTGACCTANTCGGTGNAAGANCAGCGTCAAAACGCGACATCAATTGGACTTTTCTCTCTTATGCAGTAGNATGGATTAGTTTGTTTCACGATACTTATATTGGTTAAATTCGTATACATACAGTAGTATGCATTNGTTCATTTTATTATATTTATGTTGGTTGNAAGCAACCAACACTGATATGACAATCGGAAANTACTCAATCGACCGAACTCCATTTCTTTTAGACAAAAAACATCAGCTTCTTTGAAGCAACCAAAAATGGTCCAGCAATCATAACATTGCTACCAGTGAATCATCACATCGACTTTCGCTGCGAATAAATAAAAAGTTGTGATTAAGCTTAGTCTACTTGTTTCTCACTGTGAAATGACATGAATCCCCTAACTGTATGTGTTATTATCAGGGCATCAACAAAATTGCTTTGAAACAAGACTTTACATAGTTTTCGGTAGAGCATTGCCAAAACATTGTTTCGTAGGCAAAACAGTCATAGTCCGTTGTAATGTGTTTTATAAACTTTGGTTCGTAACTTGAACAAAATAGTGGAACAAAGTAGTCTTATCTTAAAAATACGTGAAAATAACTGTTATGAGACGACTTGCGTAGCACTTAATGGCTATCAAAAATAATTACAAATAGCCGTAATTGTAAAACGTGCTTGTCCTGTTTTTAAGTCAGTTTGAGTGTTCTACTGTCCTTGTTGATATTGCTGCAGGCTACTTTAGGCCAGGAAAAGGATAATTTATACTTAGGGGTGTAGTGGGGCGGGAACGCGTGGGAACGGCGTTCGAACACCAATTTCACGTTTTGCTTTAAAATGAGTTTAAAGCTGTTTTAAAATGGTTATTTTTTGGATGCGTTCCCACAGCTTTTTTGTTAGCACTGCATCCTTGCTTATACTAGCAAGTAAGTCCAACCACCCCATTTTGGCTAAACTAAAAATTCCAAAAAATTGTTTCCGCCACCTGTAGTTTGGTGTTTGCTAAAAAGTCTTTCTGTTGTGAAATAACGCCAAAAGTTGGATTGTGTAGAAAGCCACTGGGTAAAGTGTTTTGCCGGTTAAATAACATCAGCGAATGCAATTCCACATCTAGGAACTTTTCATCGACTACTCAAGCAATGATGAAGCCTGTGCCATTTTTTATTATCACAGATGGTCAGACGTTTCCACCAAGTGCAGTGAGCGTTTTCCGGAAGTTTTTGGGAAAGTTAAACTAATGTTACTACTGACGTTTCCCACGAAATATGTTGCTGAGCAAGTTTCAACCAAGTACTGCACACGCGTAATAAATACCGCAATCGTCTTAACATGAACAAGGCCGGTGGAAACACCATACGATTGAAGCTGACCAATTTGCAACCTGCTTTAAAAACTTGCAGATAAAAGCCAGGGACAAGGTTCGCAGTAGTTGGAACCAGAACTGTGGAGCCGAAACGCAAATTTCGGGTTCCATGAGCGCAATTTTGTTGTAACATGTGAGGGGGACAGCTTGGTGTGAAACCAATATATTACGAAACTTAAAGAGAAAAACCTGGGGAATATGGCACATTATGCCCCACTGTCTGAAAAAATGAGGGGACGTCTCCCCGTGTCCCCCACCTAATTGCGCCCATGTCGGGCTCCGTCTCCAGCTCCAGGCATCCAAAATTTTTCGCTCTGGCTCCAGAACGATTTGGTCCATTAAAAACGAAAACCCATGGCATTATTGTACATTTGGCAAAATCTGCCTTTTGAACGGGAACTCAAATTTCAGGCTCCGGCTCCACAATTCAAAATTTTTTGGCTCCGGCTCCACAGCCTTGGTTGGAACCCAACTGTTTTTGGAAATGAATAATATCTACAAATGCAACTGCATTCGTTTTGTTTGTTCGTTTTTTTGTGCTAACTAAGCTGGCCCTTTATTTTATTAGCATTGAAATATATTCAAATTTAAATGATATTTTTGCCAAACTAAAATCATAAGTGGGGGGCGATTTTGAAGCAAAGTTCCTGTAGGGGGGCGATTGAACAAAAAAGGTTGAAGACCACTGGCCTAAGGCAATAGTAGAACCAAAGTCGGCACTACAAAAGAAAGATTTTTGAGGGGGCACTACGCATCAGAGGGGCATACTTTCACGCTTTTCAGACAAACGGCCAAATGGGTTACACCTGCGTGGGGCACCAAAAACTAAGATGGCCTAGTAGGGCCCCACGCTCCCTAAATCCGTCCCTGACAGCAACAGCATCGGATCTAAGCCTGCTTGAACTCGGCCACCGCAAGCAAGTCTCCGTGTCGGAGAACTCATTCTGATGTTAAATTTTATACTTATAGATCGTATTAAGTTCAGAACAGTTGCCACAGTCGGCTTGAGCGTAACCCGCTCGAAACTTTCCCAGACATTCGTTCCTTGCAGTCTGTTAGGTAGAGCTTTTTCGAAGTTCAAACAGCAGGGACAGAGAGACCAACTCTCGCAAAGATAAATATATTTCCCAACGTGATTCTGCGTGACATCTGCCATTGGTCAGCGCCTAAGACTTGCATTTGGGTCTACATGCCACACAGTAAACTTTAAGGCGAGTATAGGTAGTTAACGGAACTGGTTTGACATCCAACATCAGCCAATTCTATTACATGTCCGAGTATGCCTTGCTCCGTTATTCGTATGCAGTCAGCACGGATAACGTTGTCAGTGGAAAATCTAACCCAGGCCAAGTTGCTCCGGTCTTCGAATCAGTAGACTAACTGTTGATCAGACAGTCGCCTGAAGTAGACTGCTCGCCCACTCAACTGCAGCAGTCATACGTGTTCAGACAGCCAAGTTAGTGAAGTTCAATGCGTGAGCAAGCAATGAAAAACATACGAACCAGAAAGCTTCAGTTTCATTTGAAAAACTTCAGCAAAAAAAAGCAAATCTGACAAGGGATTTTAATATGGTAACTGCTAATCTTATTGAACGTAATTGTAACATTTTAGTCCAAGAACAAGTGCATTTGGTTGTTGTAAAACATTTTAGCTACAGTGTATATCACCTAGCATTTTCTAATGTGTTAAGCCGCTGTGGGAAAAGATTATGTTTGAACTAAATTAGCAATTTACTTTAATTCAGAAACCATTTTGTTAGTTTATTACGTGTCAGTACAACTTTGCCGAGAACCTTCCATAAATATAAATCATTTCTCACTGAAAATATTTTTGTGCAGTATTTTCTGAAAAACCCTGCTGCAGTTGATCATGGATGACTCTCAAGAATCGGAACATGAATTTTCATCGAAACAGTCCAGACACAAATCAAGAGCCACAAAAGCTCAGAGCAGTACTCGAGGACACAGCTTGGGAAAAATCGAAAACCACAGTCAAACGAAAGGCGTTGGATTAGCTCTGCTGGGATCAGCGGTGAAGACTGGGAACACTTTATTGGTGCATAACGCAGGAGCGAATGGTTTTGACGCATTTGAAGTAATTCTAGCCAGAAGCATTTTTCAGGTGATTAAATTTTTTTCTGTTTCCTTTCTTTAACTTCTGCATTTGCATTGGTGTAAATGCGATGGACAAGCAACGGAGATAGTTATTTGCAGATGTTTCTTTGAGTCCACATCGCAGTCCAACCAGTCACGTCGCCACGGGGAGCTTTGGTGGGCTTAAACCTCCCAAACAAAGCTCCAAGGCCCCCCAAATTGAAATATGAAGCACTACAAGTTAGTGGAATTTTTGTCAAATTTGAATGTCAATCCTCCTGCCCGAATGTAAAGCCCCCTGCAAAAACGTAAAGCCCCCTGTTGACGACTTTCTGGTGACGGTTCTGAGTCCAACTACAGGAGAAATGTTGTTCTGAGCGCTTCTGACAGATACGTAAATTATACTTTTGCAAAGCGTCAAATGCAAAGTAATCAGGTTTCTCCTGTGATTAGTTCTGATTGTTATGTTTTCAAATCATTGTTTTCAATCAACAGTAAATGCGGTAAAGCAAACGCACATTGCGAAAAATTTAATTCATACTCGTTTTTGAGGGTCTCCCAACCTCTCCATCCAAAATAAGTTTTTTGAGATAGCTCCCGTTTGGGGCCATAAGTATCAGGTGGGTTTGAAACAACCCAAAGTCAGAAAACATCTTACCGGCTTGATAACGTTTTGAAATATAACATTTGTCAAATTTTAAGCTGAGATAAATCTTTGTAAATATTATGCTTGAAACGAAATGATAAAATAAGATACTGTTTTTCATCCAAGTATGCTTCAAAGCTATTGTCTGTACTACAAAAAAGGCTCGGACGCCGGGTTTGCTATGAAACCATCGAAATAAGCAATGTTGTTTTTTATCCTCCTTAACGCAAGTTACTGCATGTCAGTAGAATCAACGAAGTATTTTCTTGAAAACGTCGAAGTATATTATTCACTTTTAATTATCTCTTTGATTGCAGCGTTTTTATTTGACCTAAATATTTTTAAAAATTATGAGTGATTGAATAACTGTGCGTCATCTATAAAACTGACATTAGTGGTAGAGGTGCTTTAGAGTATTTTAACCGGTATTATTTTACCAATATAAACAGGTTTTGATGTCATATTTTGTGACGTCATGGATTTCGCTCACCCGTAGAAAATTCCGTCTCGGCGCCTAAGAATGGAATTGTATGGTTTTACTACTTTTTTAAAATGTAACCTCGTAACCCAAAGATAATGTATTCATCCAGCAAAATCCGAAGCGTGAATACACTTGTTGCTAAGGGCATTGCGATACTGACAAATGTTCGCTGTTCATTTTGTTATTGTTTAGGTAGGATTGTTTGGATATCTCATGAGAGGTGCGAAAGCTCCATTCTATCCCCCAAAAGGCTCAAGATTATTGTGCATAAGCATCGTAGTTTTAAATACATTAAATGTACTCTTTGGATACCAAGCCTACAAGTAAGAGTCAAAACAATACGCTATATCGTGTGAGAAGGTATGCTTTATTTGGTTAAGTGGTGACTGTTACTACGCATCAAACCGATCTTTCGCAATAATGAAACAATGCAATTTAGGTTTGGTTCAAATCTGCATATTTTGNAAGACAAAAATNGTGTGTTGTCGGGAAGAAAATTACTGAATGCTTGAACGTAATCTCGTGTGGTCACGAGTTTTTGCTAAATGATCTGAGTCAGTGAGTTTGATGCTTTTTACAAATGNTGTGCAAACATGTTGGCTATAATGGCCTAAAATATAGAAGCAAAAGTCGCAGAAGGTCTCTGTGATAGACAAAAATTNCTTAATTCAATACGTTTGGTATCTCAGAGAAAAAACGGAAAGATATAATTTAAAAATATTTTCAAAAATGTTGAAATTGGTGGTTCGTAGGTTTTCTTTTTGCANTGGTAATCACATTATTTTGCAAAATTGGTGTGTATTTGGAATACAGATAAAACGTAATATTCAAAGTTTCTGCTTTTATTTATATATTCAAAATCTTCTCAATATATCAATAATCCACTCAAAATATTTCCATAGGCATATATTTTGCAGCATGGTCATGCCTGGATTGGCAATATCAGCAAACAGGGCATCCAGAACAGTGTTCACGATGATAATGACCTGTCTTTGTACGACAGACAATTTAGTCTTGGTGGACTATCTATCCGCTGCTTTTTGTACAGCTGGAATGGGAATGATTTTCGGTGAGTGATACTAACTACATGATTTTGTTTCTAAAAATGTTTGTTTTTGGTGAACAATGCAGATTGAGTTATAAAAATGTATTGCTTAAACCAAATGTGAAATTTGCAAAATATTAAACATGTAAAATCCCAAATTCAATTGACTCCAAAATCGCGATTAACTTCCCAGATTTGTGACGTAAACTACGTGTTTTGATGTCTTCATTGACACATGGATCCCAGAAGTAAACATAAACAGCTGAACATGCTTCGAATCAACAGATGCAAATTGAAAAATTAATGCATGAGAGCGGCAAAGTTGGAAACTGCAATCAAACAGCAAAACTATTGTTAAATCGAATGTTTTGAATTACATGAGTCTATCTAANATTANCCTTGAAATAAAAACTAAAATGTCATCGCACACCTGTGCACAAGCACGACTGCGCTCACACTTTGCGCCCTGTCTTCAATCTTTCTTCNACAACAACCTTAAAATCTGCGATTTATTACGCTTTTCAGATTCATTATGTNTAACCGCTCAGAGGCTTTATCACTATTAACAAAGAAATAGCTTNAATATATTNCTTGAAAGTTATTTTTGTGGTGTTGGCATTTTTATGTTTAAAAAACACCGCAAATATGCATTGCGAAAACAAGTTTTTTACCGTCACAAGCAAATGCTTACGATATNTAGCATTATCCTACTTTCTGATTAGATTAGCTCCTCTTTCAGGAGTAGTTAAGTTCTGATAGCACNACATTTTTGTTTTCTTCCACCATGGCAAATTTAAACAAACTTTTCAACACAGCTTATAAGTCCCAGTTCTGGCGTGAGGTCTGTAGGGTGGTAAACGCCAACCGAATCTAATCAATGCAGTTGGCATTGCAACATTTACAGCAGATATTTGACTCACCCTCCCATCTTATATCTGGATAGCAACATCCGCAAAAACCACCAAACAATATTAGGTGACCAGTCTGCACAAAGGTGACGGAGTCGATTCAATCAGCACATGTTCTGCAATAGGGAATTGATTTCACGTGACTCATGCATCCTCAGTCATGAAATCCTATAGGATTGATGATACACAGAGTTCTATGCAATCGATTCCCTGTTGAAGAAAATTTGCTGATTGATCAACTTTGTCGCTTTTGTTGAGATTACTTACTTGAAAATATATATGTGTCAGTCCGAATCATTGCAAAGTCATGAAAGCAAAACCCAGTCGGCTGATTCCTGGAAAGCGTGCTGCAAACCTAGAGCTTTTAATTGTCAGCTGATATTACTGTGGAATGGTTGTTATTCAAACAGCAACCTCTCTCCGTAGAAAAGCAACAGAAATATTCCCCAGGCGTGCTTCCTTACAAAGAAAAGATACTAAAATAGAAATAAATCCAGAAGAAAGCTATAGAAAAGGGAATTTGAATGGAGATATTGCGACGACTAGGAAGTATCATGTGGAATGGTTCTTTGCGTTAAAAACACCAACTGGCTTGACCCAACTCAGATAAAAGAATGGCTTTCGAGGATATTCAGCCTTGTGCACAAAGCTTGTTTTCTCCGTTGTCTGTAGAGGACGTAGTGAAAATCATATATGCTTCGTTTTATTGCAAACCGGCGTTGTCATTCGGCTGTGCAAAGGATTTGCTTGATAATGTGCTTGTGCCTTCTACGACAACTTCGATCAAAGGGTATCTCATATTCTTTATAAACAGACAAAACACTTCTAACCTTGTGATCGTCGCTGGATAAAAAATAAAATTCGCAAATCTCGAAACAAAAAGATATACTGTTGTAGGTGTTTCAAGAGAGAGATAGGCTTTAAAGGAACTTCGCTTTCAGAGAAAAAAGCTTCATTCTACTTCTTGTGAAGCGTAAGGAGTGGTTTGGTAGCCTGGTAGCGCTCATTTCAGACTGCTGCGTTTAATTAAAACATTCTGAACACTGTCCTTGTTCTATTGGGCTAATGCAGTGCTTTTCAACCTTTAGGAAGACGGTTCGCACTCATTTGTTCAACGAACATTTCATTCGCACAACCAACACTAGCAGTGGCGTACACAGTAACTTTCCATGGGTGGAGGAGTTCATTCAGTGGCATATGGTGGTCATTTCTATTTCGTGTCTGTTGTTTGTGACGTCACAATTGAAGGTCACATTCATGTTTGCACACAAACGTTTTGGCGAAGTTTGTTGACACAATATGCATATTCTTCTACACGCACTCTCCTTATTTCATGTGTCATTGTACTTAATATAAACTATCAGCGCTCCAAGTTAGGATATCGGAGGAAAATACGCTCAACGCTACGACACACGAGTTCANAACTGCAAAATATCAGGCTGCGTGTNAAAACAGGGGAGTAAAACACACTCATCACCACGTCAGAGCAATTTACAACTGCAAAATCAGGCTGTGCTAANGTCTCGTCGAATGCGAGCACCCCAGTATAAATGGTGTGCGGCTGGATTGGCTTGCACACANTCCGGTTTGCAAGATCGAATCTTGCTAATCTTCGCAAGATTGAGATTGCGCGTAAAGTACGAAAGAAAACTTTCGTTTTGTTGTTATGTGTATAGAAGTCCAGCAAACTTTTACGGTAGTTTTTCGTTTTCCCTGTTGAGACATTATCAAATGCCTGAATGCTTCTGTGTTAACAGCTGCTTTTTATGAGCTCGTGCAACAGTTCTATCATGCTGCAGAAACTGGTAATGCAGCCACTGCGGTCAGCGCATGCGCTGATCAGCAATAGCCGACAAAATAAAGACAATTATTTTGGACAAAGTGATCTATCTATCGCGGAACACAATCTTAAACATGCATAGCGGACGGAAGGTCTGCAAAAAGTGGTTAGATGGTTTCTGGACGCAGACGATAATCCAGACTCCCACCAAAAATTACTTGTTACTTTTTGGCCCATTTACAATGTTCCTTGAAATATGCATGCAAATTCATTCCGTGGTATTTCCATTAAGTCGACAAATTAACAAGCAACAATATGCGAAAGCAATTAATCTCCTTTGCGCAGGTAATAAATTTTTTTGTTACTTATCAAACTCAAGGGGGATTTCACCCAAAAGAACACCCCTTGAACACTAGGGTTGCTTACGAATAGCCGTAAAGTCAAATTACATTCCAAAAAATGATGAAGAAATTTTTTTTAAATTACCAAAATAACGAATACCTACTGTAAAATAGTAAGCACAAAAATGTGCAAAGAACATGATCTTTCATTTAGTCAAAGTATGCACTTATATTAATGGCTTGGTGTTGCTGATTACTTCTGGCAATTTTTGACCAGTTTGGTGCTTCACGGTTTATGACACATTGGATATTCACAACCAGGGCAGGCCGTTAGCCGATTGGACCGATTGCGTCAAATCGTACCCCGCGCCGAAGGGAAGCCCGCGCTACGCCTCCCACCAACCTACGCAAACGTAACACTTTCTATTGAAGCTGCTTGTGTACTGCCGGCGCGGGGCCCAAAGTTTTTTTTAAGCGTGTGGGTCTGTCGCCATTGTGACTCATAGTGAACTACGCGATTTTTAACGCACTTAATCATGATAATCCGTTCTTTAATCTAAAAAATGATCTTTATTTTTCGGCAATGTATAGCCTAGTTTTTTCAATAGCAGCTAAACAATGCAGAGAGGGCTTAACTTTTGAAGCTGGAAGTTGTTTTCTGTTGCGGTTACGCTCGTTTCTGTTGGCAGGTCAAGTGTCAATAGTTGTTCCAAAATACGGTTGGATAGTTATTGCTGTTTCATGTGTTGCTGCTACATTTGTTCTGCAAATTTAGTTCTTACTTGCAAATGTGTGCTGCTACGTCAGTAATATTCCATTTCCCTCTCGTAGAGATGCGATGAGGCAACCTGCACTTGACGAAAACGTTTTAAATAAACCCAGTTTTTAATTACGCGAATTGAATGACTATTACAGGCGCGCAAAAAACAACGGTTCCTTAAAAACTAACAGAAAATCTGTTCAAAGAAATATTAGCAGTAAAGCCATTTGCAACTCAACAGCAGTGACATTTTTGCGTTAATGCGAAGTAAGGCTCATAATGTTCTTATGGAGAGAGTTGCATAATGAAGTACAACCGAAACAAGGATTATGGCACCAGTCCCACACAGATTGACGTCTTAATTTCTGAGATTTAGTCAACAAATTGGAAGTTGCAAAAAGTCTGGAAAGGTGCAAAGGTGAGATCAATTTCCTGGAAGCTTTTGAGGCTACTAAAGTACTTGTTGGTTTCAAAAAATTTCTAAAAAGTAAGTTTATAATTCTTGGGGAATCTGAAATTACTTTATATTTTTCCTTTGTCTTAAAAGCGAAAAGAATTTTTTAACTTTTCCAATATATTGAACACCTGTTCAAATAAGCGATTTGTGCTTTTCGATGCTCTATTAAGCTGGTTTAACTGTAACTATTATCTAAGTGTAAAGTGTATACTGATAGGCAGATGTTATACTGTGTTTTGGTTTCAACAGTCGAACTTCGGCTTGTTATTTGAGAATACGTTGTTTCTGCAACTAAGCTAAATACCATGAGTCAAAAACCAAGAGACATTGGCCGAAATATTTAATTGGCCGTCAAAGATGGCTAAAGCGAAAAAGGCTGAAGCAGAAAAAAAGACAGGTGGTTGGACAAGTATTTAACAGAACTACCTCACAGAACAGAAAAGCTCCAGAAGAGCCATACTACAGTGAAGATGGCGACAACATAGGAAGCCAGCCTGACAATATGCCAGACAATCAAAGTGGAACTTTATGCACGGGAAGTGAAATCAATCAAACATGTTGCGTCTGACAAAGAAGGAATAAATAAATCGACCGGCCTGGTCGGCTAGCGCATCTAGCGAGGCTTACGAAATTTCAAAATTTTTCGGAACTATTGGATTAACAAATGATCCTACTTCGTGGCCAGGTGTACTGAGTCGAAAATTATTTAGCGCAACGAGGACCCTGCACCTACAGTCACAACAGAGGTTTTCCCCGAAACAAGAGTGGGCACGCAAACTGGGGGGGGCACGCCCCCAGACCTCCCTGGCACTGTGTCGTCCTTTCGGCCCTCGCTCTTTCACATCGACGATTTCTAGCATTATGACTTGAAGCTCTGCTCAAAAATTTCTGCTCACTCCACTGAGTGGTGCCACGCAAAAGCGCTTCCAATCGGACCCCGCACTTGTTAAGGCCGGCCCTGCTCACAACCTCTGGTGCGACTTGCTTGATGAGCGCAACAATGTCATTTCGACTGCCGACCATCACCTTGCACCGTCTGTGGACACAGTTTTGCGTTTCAACCACATCACACCGTGTTCTGAAACGTCATCGGCCAATTTTTCAAAGATACTGGCTGCAGTGGTGTCTATGCCAGTAGGAAGATGAAACAGATAGTTCGTGGCTCAGCACACAGATTGAATAGCTACGTTGGTCTTGTGCAACTGGAGGAGCAACAAAAATTGATATCAGCTCAGCTTTGTCTTGCAGTTGCACATCTTTTGTTTCCATCATGACGTAACAATAGAACAAGCAGATAAAAAGTTTCGTAGCAGCTGCCAGCAACTTCTTATACATTTCTCTGTTGAGATGTTCAAACTATGAAAAATATGAGCGCAATATCTGCCTACTTTTCGCTGTGCGCGATCCCATGGTTTACAAAAAAAGACAAAGCTACTAAACAAAGAGAAGATTTTAAAAAATGCGATTACAACAACAGGGTTTTCTCCTCGGCACTCATCCGCACCGTGTTTGTCATCCGCACTAGTGCGTGCCGTCGCACAGGTTAAAAAGCACTGGGCTAATGCTGCAAAATTACAAATTTATGCTCCGTATAAAATAATTATCGCTGTGCGTTATACAAATCTGCAGAAACAGGTCATGTGAGGACACGTGAGTTGGCAACGCCCCACATCTCATTTCGATTAGCAAGCTGCATCCTCTCATTTTAATGTGCTTAACTCTTTGAGTCCCAAAAATCCAAATTTTGGATGTTTTGACTGGCACATAACCGGCCACAACTCGCTAGTCGATAGAGGTAGAGAGCTGTTCTAACCCTTTTGAAGATGCGGAAAGTCTTGTAGTTTTGATTTTTTTAATTGGGAAGTTTTGGGGAGGATAGCACAAGTGGGGCAGGTCAATGGTTATTTTGGATGTCGTCATCGAGGCCGGAGAAATAAATCACGGGGCGTTTTTTGTTTTTTCTTTCAAAATCAACTTGTCAAAATTCGCATCTTTAGAGCCCTTGATTGGCTTCTAGCATTAGTGGCTGGCAAGTTATGGCCAAAAATGCGATAATCAATTCATATCGTAGAAGGGGAATTACTAACTAAGCTGCTATTTTCAAAAATGATTGCCTCATGGTAATTGTACATCCAACAATAGTGTAAAATCATCCAGTTATTGGTTGGCATTGCAGGCTACAATAACGTGATTAGGCAGTAACTTGATGTTCTTTTAAATTTGACATGCAGCACTTTGTTTTTCCAGCTTTCGCACTTGTTGCTCCATCAGAACACTTCGTTCCTTCGTTTTTCATCAGTTCTTTGAATGACAACCCTGTGATGATGAATGTAATAGGGAATGTTCTGCTGCTTCTGGCTGCTTTTTCTAAAAGCCTTTCTATGATTTTAGTTCGACGAAATAAAGGTAACTGTTTGAAGCCTGACAAAAAAGATAGTGAATGCTTCGCTGCATGAACAAGACGTGAACATGCTTCGCTGCATGAACGAGGCCCAGTCCAATGTTCATCAGTGCGTGGTAGCAGAGATGAGTGGATTGTCATAGTTTACGATCCAGATCCAATGCTGATTTTTAACACTAAATCCAAGTCCAACAATAATCCAAAAAATTAAATATGTGTAGTCCAAGTCCACATGAAGTCTAAAACATAAAATACAGCTTTTTGACAACAAAAATTTCCCAAACCTTTCCCATTAACTTAGTCCAAGTCCGGTCGAAATCCTAAATTGTTGAAGGGGTTTGCATTTGGACTCAACCCAAATCCAAAAAAATTCGTTGTAGTATGGATCCAGTCCAATGCCCATCGCTGGTTGGTAGCACGTACTAGCTACTGTTCGTCCCAATGCCTACTATGACTGCATGGCTGGTTTTAGTGATTTGATTGTGGCGTGGAACTTTCATCTTTTCGTAACGCTTTCCTTGCGCGAGATGCATTCTTGTGTCAATCGGTGATAAACGATGCTGGACAAAAGAGCATTTTGGCAAAAACCGGAAATTAGAAGTAAAATTAGAGTACAGAAGCTTTTCACAAACTACATTAGAATTACAGTAGAATTATTGGCATTTAGCTCTAATTCGTCTAATCAGACAGCTGGAATTATCTAGTTGTCCAAATCTGTTGTAAGTTATTTCTCAAGTAAACTTTTTTCACAACCTGTAACGCAGCTTCATGCATCCTCCGTGACGTCATGCGCTATCGTCATCGGAACGTGTCTCGCTGAGTCACATGACTACCTATGCCCCGCGCCACTACGTCACTTCCATAACAGCCTTTCGCATTTTTCACTTTTTTACAACACGTTTCTCCCAGTTGACCATAAGAACTTGCAGCAAGATCACTGCAGTTCAACTGCAAATGTACTGCCGATGGTAGCAGCAGTTACCGAAACGTCTAACACGTTGACATCGATTGTTTTGGCTCTTATTCATTATCAGGCTATTCAGTACTTCTACTTTCGGTGTACAAAACTTTTTTCACAAGTTTCTGAATACGTTATCTGCAATTATTTTCGGCTGCAGAAGAAAAAACTTTCGAACAAACTTAAAAAGCACGTGCATTTTGTACTTGTCAGTTACAGGTTGCACTGTAGTTAACACGTTCATGTTGTTAAGGGATGAACTTTTGTCGAAAGTGCAACGCAGGTGTAGTTCAAACGTCATATAGTTACTACCTTTACAATTTGTTTAGAGAAATTCCACGCATTTGCGTTGGTCTTCTATCAAGCGGTTTGCTCCTTGCCAGTCATGACAGTACTGGTGTTGACTGTATCAGCAAAGGAATGGCCACCTTCCTGGCCTGGCATCGGCTTCACTGCCGCAATTTGTATTACGTCATCTGTTGTTACGTGGAGTTCAAACAGGTGTGTGGAAACATGCTAACTTAAAGGCTCACGCACGTGCTCATATCAGGATTTCGGAGTCGTAGCCGGAGTCGGAGGTTTTTGGGTGGAGTTGGAGTCGAAGTCGCATTCCTAACAACACTGGGAGTCGGAGTCGCATATTTTGTCCAACTCCCACTCCGGATGTCCAACCCACTCCGGATGTCCATTTTTGAAATCACACTCTTAAATTGGGAATTCCTGTTGAAATGGTACAATTTCTTTTGAAACTGTTGTTGAAACAGAGATTTCTTGCTGTGCACCACGATTTCCATTGATTTTAACAGTCAAGTT